>JAERMT010000171.1_pt1 | contig 40344 bp, 32 predicted proteins | sample 9267081 | NCBI WGS metagenome assembly JAERMT01 (sample SAMN17071939, study PRJNA684904) | human gut metagenome | isolation source: diarrhea sample from child under the age of five | host: Homo sapiens | place: South Africa: Mafikeng, Mafikeng Provincial Hospital | collected 2019-09
CCCTCAAAGATTGAGGGATTCAGGGAGTTTGAAGCGGACTTGTCCGCTTTGTTCTGCATAAATCATCTGAAAAGTTCTTTAAAATATATTGACATATATGAGGGTAGTGTTATAATACAATCAAACATATGAATGAATGTTCATATGAAAACGTGAATAAAACATATATGAGAAGGAGAATACTACTATGAAGAAATCTTACAAAATTGAAGTTGACTGTGCAAACTGTGCAAATAAAATGGAAGAAGCAGCTAAGAACACAGCAGGTGTTAAAGATGCAAGCGTGAATTTCATGATGCTCAAGATGAAAGTAGAATTTGAAGAAGGACAGGATCCGGACAGCGTAATGAAAGAAGTTCTGAAGAACTGTAAGAAAGTAGAAGACGATTGCGAGATTTATTTATAAGATGAAATGAGAATGCTCTGCTGCGGATGCGGCAGGGCATTTAAATAAATGGCGGGAGGAAAGAGGTTATGAATAAAAAGCAGAAAAAAATGCTGGCACGTATCATCATAGCAGCGGTGTTACTGATCGTTTTGCATTTCGTTCCGATTACGGGAATTCCGAGATTTATCTGCTATCTGGCAGTTTATCTGGTTATCGGATATGATATTGTAAAGAAAGCATTTAAAGGAATCAAAAATGGTCAGGTTTTCGATGAAAACTTTTTGATGGCCATTGCAACGATCGGTGCATTTGCGCTGGCAGTTTATGAAAAAAGCGGCGATTATAACGAATCGATCGCGGTTATGCTGTTCTACCAGATCGGTGAACTTTTCCAGAGCTATGCAGTTGGAAAGAGCCGCCGTAACATTACCGAACTGATGGATATCCGCCCGGATTATGCTAATATTGAAAACGATGGTAAGTTAGAAAAAGTAGATCCGGATGAAGTTGAGGTTGGTTCCGTTATCGTCGTACAGCCGGGCGAAAAAGTCCCGATCGATGGCGTGATCGTAGAAGGAAACAGTAGCCTCAACACCAGTGCACTGACCGGTGAGAGCCTTCCGCGCAGTGCAAAAGCGGGAGATGAGATCATCAGCGGATGCATCAATATGACCGGTGTACTGAAGATTAAGACAACAAAAGAATTTGACGAATCGACCGTATCGAAGATTCTGGAACTGATTGAAGAATCCAGTTCCCGTAAATCCAGATCTGAGAATTTTATTTCAAAATTTGCCCATTATTATACACCGGCAGTATGTTATGGAGCACTTGCACTGGCAATCCTGCCGCCGCTTGTAAATCTCGTACTCCTTCACGATCCTGCAATGTGGGGCCAGTGGATCTACAGAGCCCTGACATTCCTTGTAATCAGCTGCCCTTGTGCTCTGGTCATCAGTATTCCGCTGGGGTTCTTTGCGGGAATCGGTGGAGCCAGCAATGCCGGTGTTCTGGTCAAAGGATCCAACTATCTGGAAACTCTGGCCCGGACAAAATATGTAGTATTTGATAAGACCGGTACCCTGACCAAGGGTGTGTTTGAAGTTGTAGGTGTTCACCATAACACGATGGAAGAAAAAAAGATTCTGGAATATGCAGCACTGGCAGAAAGTTTTTCGTCACATCCGATCAGCCGCAGCCTGAAAACTGCTTACGGTAAGGAAATTGACCAGAAACGTGTCACAGATGTAGAGGAAATCAGCGGAAATGGTGTTACGGCGAAGGTGGACGGAATCTCTGTTGCAGTCGGAAATACAAAACTGATGAAACGTATCGGCGTGGAGGCAGTAGAGTGCCATCAGGTCGGAACGGTCATCCATGTTGCAATCGATGGAGCTTATGCAGGGCATATCCTGATTTCGGATGTCCTGAAACCGACTTCAAAAGAGGCAATTGTAAATCTTAAGAAAAATGGCATTAAAGAGACGGTCATGCTGACGGGCGATATTGATAAGGTTGCACAGCAGGTAGCAGGTGAGCTTGGTGTAGACCGTGTATACAGTGAACTTCTTCCGGCTGATAAAGTAAGTAAGGTAGAAGAACTTCTCGCAAAAAAGACAGAGACAGAGAAACTTGCCTTTGTTGGGGATGGTATCAATGACGCCCCGGCACTTTCCAGAGCAGATATTGGTATTGCCATGGGAGCACTTGGATCGGATGCGGCTATTGAGGCAGCAGATGTTGTTCTTATGGATGATGATCCGATGAAGATCGTGAAAGCTATCCGCATCGCAAAGAAATGTATGCGTATTGTATATGAAAATATTTATTTTGCAATCGGAATCAAGGTAATCTGTCTGATTCTTGGTGCAGTGGGTATTGCCAATATGTGGGTTGCGATTTTTGCAGATGTCGGAGTTATGATCATTGCAGTGTTGAATGCGATCAGAACTTTGCTTGTTAAAAAATTATAACTGCAGGATTGCGAGAGTGTGTAACACGAAGCAATCCGTAGTTACCTGAACTGAATAATTTAGAGAGAAAGCGAGAAAAATATGGCAGAAGAGAGAGAAGAAATCATCTGTGATTGCCAGGAGATTCATGAAGATCTTTTAAAGATCGTGAATGAGACCATGCCGGACGAAGAAGAGCTGTATGATCTGGCAGATCTGTTTAAGGTGTTTGCGGATTCTACCCGTATCCGTATCCTGTTTGTGCTGTTTGAATCTGAAGTATGTGTCTGTGATCTGGCAAAGGTCCTAAACATGACCCAGTCCGCAGTGTCCCATCAGCTTCGTATCCTCAAGCAGAATAAACTGGTGAAGGCCCGCAGAGACGGAAAATCTATTTTTTATTCTCTGGCAGATGATCACGTAAGAACGATCATTTCCATGGGAAGAGAGCATATTTTAGAGTAAGAAGAAGTCGGTGTATATCTGAAAGAAACAGATGTGCACCGGCATTTTTATATGGTCAAAAGGAAAAGAATAGGGTAAGATAGAAATCAGGAAAACAGACAAGGAGAAACATGATGATAAAAGCGGTCATTTTTGACATAGACAATACCTTATACAGTTATGATGAAAATCATATTTATGGAATGGAAGCTTTGGCTGTATACTGCAGGGATTCGTTTGGGATTACAACAGACGAGATGCAGGCCTGCTACAGAAAGGCCGGACGAATCATGACAGACCGGATCGGAACAGATATTGCTGCAATCCACAGCCGTATGCTGCGGATGCAGTGTATGCTGGAACTTCTCGAACAGCCACTTTTTCCGCATGCGCGAAATATGTATCATGCCTACTGGGACACATTTATTCAGCATATACAGTCAAATCCGGGAATCCTGGAATTTATGAAAGAGCTGAAAAAAAGAAAAATCCGTATCGGAATCGGGACAGACATGACTGCATACGTTCAGTACAGAAAACTGGAAGCAATTGGTGTGACATCATATATTGATTTTATTGTTACCAGCGAAGAAGCGGGGGTAGAGAAACCACATTATCATTTTTTTGATATCTGTGTGGAAAAGGCGGGAGTTCGCCCGGAAGAATGTGCATTTATCGGTGATAACGTAAAAAAGGATATTGAAGGTGCCTGGGAAAGCGGGCTGAAAGGAATCTGGTATACCCAGGAAAAAGAACCGCCGGAACACAGATATTTCCCGACGATCCGGTCATTCAGAGGAATAGATGTCGATGAATTTCTGAAATAAAATGGCACTTAAGCGTAACTGAGTGGAAAGCATCAATGCTCACAGAGAAAGAAAAGATATAAATTATGGATTATTTATCAAAAAATGTTGCGGCAAATCTGAAAAGAATTCGAAAATCAAAATGTATGAGCCTGGATCAGGCAGCGGAACAGACTGGTGTCAGCAAAAGCATGCTGGCGCAGATTGAAAGAGGAACAGCTAATCCATCGCTTGGAGTGCTTGGAAAGATCACCAGCGGTCTTCGAGTCGAATTCCAGGAACTGATCCAGCCGCCGAGAGTAGACTGCTGTCTCGTGACACCGAAAGAACTGCTTCCGACCAAGGAACTGGAAGGACAGTACCGTGTCTGGACCTGCCTGCCGTATGAAGATACACGCCTTATAGAAGTGTATCGGATCGAAGTTGAGCCCGGCGGTATTTATGTGAGTGGAAGTCATGGTGAGAAGACCCGCGAGTATCTGGTTGTGACGGAAGGTGTGCTGACTGTAGAATGTCATGGACAGAGCTGTCAGATTCGAAAAGATCAGGTGTTCAAATTTGAGACAGACCAGGATCATATATACCGGAATGAGAGTGGGGAAAAGGCCTGCTGTACCTGCTTTTTCCTTGATTATCACGGAAAACAGTGATAAGGAAGCGGAATGGCAGAACAAACAAAACGTAATAACATACAGAAACAAAATGTACAATATAATGCACAAAAGAAAATTGCATAATATATCTCTAAAATACAAAAAGTCTTTTAAAATCAACAAAAATCTTTTTGGTAAAAAATCTATTGACAAATAATAGTGTCAGTGATATTGTAATGTTGTACAAAATAATATACAGAAAAAACAAAGCAAAGGCGCTTACCGGTAACGGAAATCTGCCTTTGCCTTTTTTTATTATCTTAAAGATATGGGAGGACACAGCAATGAAATTAAAAGACACAGGATTAACTTTTCAGGACATCAAAGACAAAGTAAACAAGTACATGATCGAGACTTATGAACGTTTTGATTTTCTTGCTGAGACAGCAGACGGCATGTATATATACGATGAAAACGGAACACCATATCTTGATTTTTATGCTGGTATTGCAGTAAACAGTGCAGGAAACTGTAACCCGAAAGTTGTAGCTGCTGTCAAAGATCAGGTAGAAGACATCATGCATACCTTTAACTATCCATATACCATTCCACAGGCACTGCTTGCTGAAAAAGTCTGTGAAACGATCGGAATGGACAAGATCTTCTATCAGAACTCCGGTACAGAAGCAAACGAAGCAATGATCAAAATGGCACGTAAATATGGTATTGAAAAATACGGACCGAACCGTTATCATATCGTAACTGCAAAGATGGGATTCCATGGAAGAACTTTCGGTGCCATGTCAGCAACAGGTCAGCCGGCTAACGGATGTCAGGTTGGATTCGGACCAATGACTTATGGATTCTCTTATGCACCGTACAACGATCTGCAGGCATTCAAAGATGCATGTACCGAAAATACGATCGCGATCATGGTCGAACCGGTACAGGGCGAAGGTGGTGTACATCCTGCAACAATGGAATTTATGCAGGGACTTCGTAAATTCTGTGATGAAAACGATATGCTCCTTCTGATCGATGAAGTACAGACAGGATGGTGCAGAACAGGTGCTGTAATGTCTTATATGAATTATGGCATCAAACCGGATATTGTTTCCATGGCTAAAGCACTTGGCGGCGGAATGCCGATCGGTGCAATCTGTGCAACAGCAGAAGTTGCCAAAGCATTTACCGCAGGTTCTCACGGAACAACCTTTGGTGGACATCCGGTAAGCTGTGCAGCAGCACTTGCAGAAGTGAATGAACTTCTTGACAGAGATCTTGCAGGAAATGCAAAGAAAGTCGGCGATTACTTCGCATCCAAACTGGAAAAACTTCCGCATGTAAAAGAAGTAAGACATCAGGGCCTTCTGGTAGGTGTGGAATTTGATGATACCATTGGCGGGGTAGATGTGAAACATGGCTGTCTGGATCGAAAGCTTCTGATCACTGCGATCGGAGCACACATTATCCGTATGATCCCACCGCTTATCGTAACAGAAGAAGAGTGCGATAAAGCAGTTGCTATCATTGAAGATACGATCAAATCTCTGGAAAAATAAATACAGATAAAAGTGACAAGGGCGTCGCGGATCATCAGGGTATGGTTCGCGCGCCTTTTTTGTTACAGAATAAAAGTGTGGTTAAGAAAAAACGGTAACAAAAATTCGTGTGAGAGGAAATCGATATGAGACATCTGGTTATAACGATTGGCTGTGAATATGGAGCCAAAGGAAATGCCATTGGCAGAAAAATAGCGGAAGACCTCAATATCAAATTTTATAATCGTGATCTTGTCGATGAGATCATTGAAGAGGTCGGAATTCCGAAAGAGATCATGGAAAAAGTAGAGGAGGGCGGAACGATTGCCGGTAAAGGTGCAGAAGGCGATGTACGTGGCTCGTTTTCCAAGTATGCGGATCTGACTGACCGTGCGATCCATGTGCAGAAGCAGATCATACGAAAACTTGCAGAGAAAGAATCCTGCGTGATCATTGGCCGTTCCGCAGATTATATCCTGAAGGATACAAAAGATATTGATCTTTTAAGAGCATTTATTTATGCCCCGGATGAGGTACGTATCCATAATATTATGGAGAGTCACAACCTTTCTGAAAAAGATGCAAAGATCTTATTACTGGAAAAAGATAAAAGATACCATAAACGTCATCTGGCGCTGACAGGCAGCAACCGAGGCGACCGTCATAACCGGGATATTCTTATGAACAGCTCATATCTTGGAATAGAAGGAACTGCAGAATACCTGGAAGAACTGATCAGAAGAAAATTTGGAAGCGAGGAGGAATAAGACTATGGGACAGAAAAAATCAGAATTTGATAAAGTATTCAGTGCATGGGACATTCTTGTAATCGCTTTTGGCGCAATGATCGGCTGGGGCTGGGTTGTATCTTCCGGAACATGGATCGATGCCGGTGGTGTTGTCGGAGCAGCACTTGCCTTTGCAATCGGTGGTGTCATGATCTTCTTTGTTGGTCTTACCTATGCAGAACTTACCGCAGCCATGCCACAGTGTGGTGGTGAGCACGTATTCAGCTATAAGGCAATGGGACCTACCGGTTCCTTTATCTGTACCTGGGCGATCATTCTTGGATATGTAGGAGTTACCTGTTTTGAAGCCTGTGCGTTTCCAACGATCATCACTTATCTGTGGCCGGGATTTCTGAAAGGCTATCTTTATACAGTTGCCGGATTTGATATCTATGCTTCCTGGCTGATCGTTGCAATTATTGTTGCCTTCTTAATCATGATGATCAACATTATGGGAGCAAAAACAGCTGCTGTTCTTCAGACAGTTCTTACATGTATAATCGGTGGTGCAGGAATTCTTTTGATCGTAGCTTCTGTTATAAATGGTAATGTGGATAATCTTCAGGGACAGATGTTTATGGGTGAGACAACTGGTACCATGGCAAAAAATGTACTGAAAGTCGCAGTCATCACACCATTTTTCTTTATTGGTTTTGACGTTATCCCGCAGGCAGCAGAGGAAATCAATGTACCACTCAAAAAGATTGGTAAAATGATGATTCTGTCAGTTGTACTTGCAGTTGTATTTTATTCTTTTGTAATCCTTGCAGTTGGTTATGTTCTGAATCCGGAAGAGATTGCACTTTCGCAGAGTACAACAGGACTGGTAACTGCAGATGCGATGGCAAACGCCTTTGGAACCTCGGTGATGGCAAAGGTTATCATCGTAGGTGGTATGTGCGGTATTGTTACATCCTGGAACTCCTTTATGATCGGTGGTTCCCGTGCATTGTATTCTATGGCAGAATCTTACATGGTTCCGAAAGTATTTGCAAAACTCCATCCAAAGCACAAAACACCGGTCAATGCACTGATCCTGATAGGTATCCTTACGATGATCGCTCCTTTCGCAGGACGTGTCATGATGGTATGGATCTGCGATGCAGGTAACTTTGGCTGCTGTCTTGCATATTGTATGGTTTCACTCTCTTTCCTGATCCTTCGCAAAAAGGAACCGGATATGCCAAGACCTTATCGTGTACCGGCTTACAAATTTGTAGGTACAATGGCAGTGATCCTTTCCGGCTGTATGGTTCTGGTGTATTGTATCCCGGGTTCCGGCGGAACACTTATCATGCAGGAATGGATGATGGTAGGTGCATGGAGTCTCCTTGGTGTTGTATTTTATGCAGTCTGCAAAGTGAAATACAAAGAAAAATTCGGCAGCCTTATTGAGATCATTTCGGATGAAGATGCAGCATCTCTTATGCCGGAGGCTGATGATAAAGAACTGGATCTGGTTATTGATGCGGCAATTGACCGTGTACTTTCCAGAATGACGGCATAAGATCGGAAATATGGAGTTTTGAATGATATGATATAGTTATATAGAAGAAAAGAGGCTGATTAGTTATGGAAGCATTTGAATTTTTTATTCCACAGAATATTATGGTAGGTGCAGGAACGATGGCAAAACTTCCGGAATGTGCAAAAAAACTGGGTGGTTCCCATGCCATGCTGATTTCCGGCCCTACACTGCGAAAAATGGGAATTGTGGACAAAGCGGCTGATTATCTGAAAGAAGCTGGTATGAAAGTGGATATCTTTACGGATGTAGAGGCCAACCCGTCCGTGACGACTGTTGAAAAGGCTACAGAGGCATTTAAAGAAGCCGGAGCAGATTTTATCGTGGCACTTGGTGGAGGATCTCCGATGGATGTTGCCAAAGCAGTTGGTGTGACAGCAAAATTTGGCGGCAGTATCACAGAGTATGAAGGGGCACATAAAGTACCGGGCAAGATCATTCCGCTGATCGCGATTCCGACTACCGCAGGTACCGGATCAGAGGTGACTGCATTTTCTGTTATTACGGATCATAGCAGGGATTATAAGCTGACAGTATTCAGTTATGAACTTCTTCCATCATATGCAATCCTTGATCCGGAGCTTCTGACATCTGCGCCGGCTTCTGTGGCAGCGGCATGTGGAATTGATGCATTTATCCATGCGGAAGAGGCATATGTTTCTACCGCTGCATCACCATTCTCTGATGCCATGGCAGAAAAAGCCATGGAACTGATTGGAAAAAATATTCGCAGATTTGTTGCAAGACGTACAGATCTGGAAGCAGCAGAGGCCATGCTGACAGGGTCACTTTTTGCAGGAATTGCCTTTTCTTTTGCAAGACTTGGAAATGTGCATGCGATGAGTCATCCGGTGAGTGCATTTTTTGATGTAGCACATGGAGTAGCAAATGCAGTGCTGCTCCCGGTGATTGCTGAATATAATGCCCTGGCAGACCATGGAAGATATCTGACAATCTATAATTACATCAGTCCGATTCCGGCATTTGAAGATGAGTTCGAGCCATTGATGCTGGTTGACGCAATACGTGAACTGAATGAAGATATCGGAATTCCGGCAGATCTGACAACAGCTATCCGCCAGGCGGCCAAAGGAAAAGAAGTATCAGAGGATGAGATTGAAAGTAAAATCGATGCGATGGCAGATGATGCCATGAAGAGTGGAAATATTGCTGTAAACCCACGTTCTTCGCGAAAACAGGATATTGTTGCGCTGTATTACAAGGCATTATAAAAGATAAATATGCCGAAGATAAACGTTTTGTAAAAGTAAGACGTACAGATGTAGTCCATATGTGGAAACATCGGTATGTCTTCTTTTATTTACAGAGAATTGCTATACAACTGTCCTGTGACATGCTATACTTTGGAGCAGATAAAACAGCTGAAGATCCGCAGGAGGGATAAGATGAAGCTTTTTGAATTATATAATGTACTGAAAGACGGACAGAAGGGAAGAAATAATTTTCTGGTGACCGTGATACAGGGAAATGGGACTGGAAGCAGATATTTCCTGGCGGACGGAGAAGTGAAAGCACAATGCAGCAGCGGGGACATAGAGACAGAACGGCTGCGGGAACTGGTGCAGCCGGGGGAGAGTGGTATTGCAGAAGCAGATGGGAGAAGATTATTTGTGGAATCACTGAAACAGCCGGCACATCTGGTGATCTGTGGAGCGGGACATGTGGCACAGCAGGTGATCCTTCTGGCAGGAAAAGTTGGATTTACGGTGACTGTTCTGGAGGACCGTGTGAGTTTTGCAGGAGAAGCACTACGCGCAGGAGCGGATCAGGTGATCTGTGACAGTTTTGAAAATGCACTGAAGCAGATTCCGGGAAGTGAAGATACGTATTTTCTGGTAGTGACCAGAGGGCATCGTTATGATCGGGTATGTCTGGAGGCAATTTTGAAGAAAACCTATGCTTATGTCGGAATGATGGCAAGCAGGGGAAGATCGGCTCTTCTGAAAAAACAGATGGAGGAAGATGGTTTTGACAGAAAGGTTCTGGATGAGATACATACACCGGTAGGACTTGATATCCATGCAGAAACACCGGAGGAAATTGCAGTCTCCATTGTTTCAGAACTGATCAAAGAGAAAAACAGTGTGCGTAAGACAATTGGTTATGACGCAGAACTGCTGGACTATCTGACTGGTGAGAAGGAGCCGGACACAAAGAAGGCACTTGCGACGATCGTTGCAAGAAGAGGTTCAGTACCCAGAGGCATTGGAACAAAGATGCTGGTCCTTGAAGATGGAAGAATCATAGGAACGATCGGAGGCGGATGCATGGAAAGTGAAGTACAGCATCTCTGTTTGCGAATGCTTCATGAAGAGAGTGCACAGGGGCAGATCTTTACAGTAGATATGACTGCTTCACAGGCAGAAGAGGAAGGACTCGTATGTGGCGGTACGATCCAGGTATTTATGGAAGTAATATGATATCTGAAAATTGTTTCGTGCTGTGCATGCCCATGATTCTGTCTGGTATCAGAAAATAAAAAATACAATTATGGCAGAATGTGTGTTATAATACTGGATATTAAAAAGAAAATGTAATTGCCGGTCGGAAGATACTCGGATTTTCTGTCGGCGTGAACAATGGAGGATGAAGATATGAAGAAAAGAAGCGTTATCGTTGCAATGCTCTGCAGTATGTGTCTGGCAGTCAGCACACCGATTCCTGCAATGGCAGATGCGTCAAAGGTAGTTACACTTGGAGCGGATCTTACTGACGAACAGAAAAATACAATGATGAATTATTTCAAGGCAGATGCGAGCCAGGTGCAGGTTATCAGTGTTACCAACCAGGATGAGCATGATCTGCTTGGCAAATATATCCCAAGTGAACAGATTGGAACGAGAACACTGAGCTGTGCCTATGTAAAACCTACACAGTCCGGTGGCATCAAGGTGCGTACAGCCAATCTGAATTATGTAACATGTAATATGATCGCAACAGCACTTTCTACAGCAGGAGTAACGAACTGTGAAGTTGTTGCCGCATGCCCGTATGAAGTATCCGGTACTGGTGCACTTACCGGTGTCATGAAAGCATACGAGTCTGCAAGTGGACAGAAACTGGATTCTACCAAGAAAGACCTTGCAGCCAAAGAAGTTGTAGTTACAGGTGATGTGGCGCAGCAGGTTGGACAGGATAATGCAACCAATATCATCAACCAGGCAAAGATGCAGATCATTGGTGACAATATTCAGAATGCAGATGAAATCTACAATATTGTATATAATATCGCTGAGCAGAATGGTGTAAGCTTAAGTCAGGATGAGATCGACACGATCGTATCACTGCTTCAGCAGATCGCACAGCAGAATTATGATATTCAGGAAATGAAACAGACTCTTGCAAATATTCAGCAGAATCTGGAACAGAGCAAAGCAGAAGCAGAAGGGCAGCCTACACCAACTCCGATCGAGAGCAACGTTGCTGATGAAGGTACCGGTGAAGATATTACAACGAATGTAGACAGTGGTGCGCTTGGCGGAAATGTCAAAGAGACATCTACAGAGGATCCGGGACTTGCAGAGCAGACAGGTGCAGATACAAACAATGCAGGTGAGAGCAGTGACAGTTCTGACAGTTCCACAGGAATTCCGGATGCGACAGAAGACGGAACCGTAAATACAGATGGAAGTTCAGATGGAACAACAGAAAATGCAGATGGTTCCACAGAAGGAACAGACGAAAACACAGATGCTTCTACAGAAGATACTCTGAATACAGAAACACTGACAGAAGAAGGCAAAGCAAAATTTGAGCAGGCACAGCAGTTCTGTAAGGGAGAATATGAGGGAGATCTTGCTGTACTTCAGAGCATTGTACCGAATGTGACAGAACTTCCGGTAACACTTGATCAGGATGTGGCTTCCAAACTCAGCAAAAAAGTTCTGGAAACCTATATCAAAGTATTAAATGATGCAGGGGCTTCTTATGTACCGGCAGACACAGACAAATACTTCTCAGCTGAGCTGAACGTACTGGATAAAGAGATGAAGACAGTCTTCAGTATTGATACAGAAATTGCAGATGATGATCTGCTTGTAAATGTAGATGCTGAAGTAAGACAGAAACTGTATGATGATACAATGAAGTTCTTTGCAAACCTTTATGGAGAAACTACATCTGAAGATACTTCCACAGATACCGCAGAAGTCGGAACTGACGAAAATACAGAAGCAAATTCTGAAGATGGAACTACAGAAGAAACTTACTAAAGATAAAAAACAGCGATGCAAGATGAGGATGTCTCCTTTGGGGAGGCATCCTTTTTGTTCCTTTAGAGGAAACTGTGCTGTGAAGAGATTGTGAAAAGCTGGAAATCCATATCTTTCTGTGCTAAAATAAAAAGAGTTTTTTATCTCAGATATAACTTTGAAAACCAAAAGAGAAGGATCCGAAAGGAGAAAAACTATGAGTCTTGCAGTGGTTACACTGAAAAAGGGAGAGGGCCGTCTTCTGAAATCAGGCGGAATGTGGATATTTGATAATGAAATTGCAACGATCATGGGCAGTTTTGTAAATGGAGATATTGTATTGATTCATGACTTTGACGGATATCCGCTGGGAAGAGGATTTATCAATACGAATTCTAAGATTACAGTCAGATTGCTGACAAGAGATGAAAATCAGAAAATTGATGAAGAATTTCTTGAGAAACGAGTGCGCGATGCATGGGAGTACAGAAAAAAAGTAACAGATACATCCAGCTGCCGCCTGATCTTCGGAGAGGCAGATTTTTTGCCGGGACTTGTTGTGGACAAATTTGAAGATATTCTGGTCGTACAGTCACTGTCACTGGGAATTGACCGTCTGAAGAATACGATTCTGGAACTGCTCAAAAAAGTTCTGGCAGAAGACGGAATCCAGATTCGCGGTATTTATGAAAGAAGTGATGCAAAGGTCCGCAAACAGGAAGGAATGGAACTGTATAAAGGCTTTATCGGACCGGAATTTCCTACACTGGTTGAAATTGTGGAAAATGGTGTAAAATATCAGGTAGATATCAAAGACGGACAGAAAACAGGATTTTTCCTTGATCAGAAATACAACCGTCTTGCAATCCAGAAACTCTGTAAAGATGCAAGAGTACTGGACTGTTTCACACATACAGGTTCTTTTGCCCTGAATGCGGGAATCGCCGGAGCGAAAGAAGTTACAGGTGTGGATGCATCGCAGCTTGCTGTGGATCAGGCAACAGAAAATGCAAAATTAAACGGGCTGGATGACAAAGTAAAATTTATTTGCGAAGACGTATTTGAACTGCTCCCAAAATTGGAAGAAGAGGGAGAAAAATATGACGTGGTGATTCTGGATCCACCGGCATTTACCAAATCACGCAGTTCTGTCAAAAATGCAGTCAAGGGATACCGGGAAATCAATCTTCGCGGACTGAAACTGGTAAAGGACGGAGGATTCCTTGCGACCTGTTCCTGTTCTCATTTTATGGAATATGAACTGTTTACCAAAACAATAGGTCAGGCTGCCAGAAGCGCACATAAGAGACTGCGCCAGGTGGAATACAGAACACAGGCACCGGATCACCCGATTCTCTGGGCATCTGATGAATCTTATTATCTGAAATTCTACATCTTCCAGGTATGTGATGAGAAATAGTCGGGTGAGCAGACAGAAAGAAGGACTTAAATGAGAGACAAATTTAATAAATTTATGCAGGGACGTTATGGAGTGGACGCATTTGCACGTTTCACAATGGGAGTTGCACTTGTAGCAATCATTATTTCTATCTTTTTCCCGGGTGGAAACAGAATTGGTGCGTTATTTGACACAATAGGGCTTCTGGTGCTTCTATATACATATTATCGAATGCTGTCCAGAGACATTCAGAAGCGATATGCAGAGAATGAAAAATATCTTGCAGCAACAGCAAAATTCAGACAGAGATTTAACCGGGAAAAAAATATGATGAACCAGAAAAAGACACATCATATTTATTCATGTCCGGGATGCGGTCAGAAGATCCGTATTCCAAAAGGCAAAGGCAAGATTGAAATCGAATGTCCGAAATGTCATACGAAATTTGTCAAAAGAAGCTGATAAACTGACAGAGAGGTATCTGTATGTTTGGATATGTGGTGCTGAATAAGCCGGAAATTAAATTTAAAGATTTTGATATGTACCGTTCTTTTTACTGCGGACTGTGCAGGGAGCTGAGAGAGCGTTACGGGATAAGCGGGCAGATCACACTGAGCTATGATATGACATTTGTGATCCTTCTGCTCAGTGCGTTGTATGAGCCACCGACCAGAAAAGGTACGACCAGATGTATTGTACATCCGGTACGTAAACAGACGGTACGGAAAAATGCCATAACAGAATACGGAGCCGATATGAATATCTTTCTGACTTACTATAAGTGTAAGGATGACTGGAATGACGAGAAAAAAATCTTAAGTTTTGCATATGGGAAGCTTCTGGAGAGTAAAGAGAAAAAAAGCGAACAGCAATGGAAGAAAAAAATCGATGTGATCATTTCCTGTTTGAATGAACTTTCAGAGATGGAACAGGAGGGAGAGACAGATATCGATCGTGTTTCGGGCTGTTTTGGAAGAATCATGGCAGAAATCTTTGCATACAGAGAAGATGTCTGGGAACCAACACTTCGCCGCATGGGATTTTATTTGGGTAAGTTTATTTACCTGATGGATGCCTACGATGATGTGGAAGATGATGTAAAAAAAGGAAATTACAACCCTTTTGCAAAAGATTATATAATAAAAGGGTTTGATGACAGGATAAAAAATATGTTGCTGCTAATGATGGCAGAAACCTGTCGGGAATTTGAAAAACTTCCTATTATAAAATATGCAGACATCCTGCGGAATATTTTATATTCCGGCGTATGGTGCAGATTTGAGAGTATATCGCGAAAGCGCAGGGAAGAGCGGGAGAAAGAAGATGTTTGATCCATACAGTGTGCTGGGTGTTTCGAGAGATGCATCTGATGATGAAATAAAGAAGGCATATCGTAAGCTGAGCCGTAAATATCATCCGGATGCCAATATCAACAATCCGAACAAAGCACAGGCAGAAGAAAAATTTAAAGAAGTCCAGCAGGCATATGAACAGATCATGAAAGAACGGGAATATGGTTCTTCAGGAAACTATAATTCATATGGTGGTTTTGGAGGCTTTGGTACACAGGGCCAGAATACGTATCAGGATGAAGAGGCAGTGCGCCGACAGGCAGCGGCAAATTATATCAACAGCCGACATTACAAAGAGGCAATGAATGTACTCTCATCACTTCAGCAGAGAAACGGCCAGTGGTATTATTTGTCCGCGATAGCGAATATGGGACTGGGAAATAATGTAAATGCATTAAATGATGCACGAAGTGCAGTAAATATGGAACCGGATAATATGCAGTACCAGATGTTGATGCAGAGACTGGAAGGCGGAGGAACCTGGTATCAGGAACAGCAGAATCCATTTGGAGGAATGCCGAGTGACGGAAGCGATTATTGTATGAAGCTTTGCCTGGCCAATCTGGCATGTAATCTTTGCTGCCCGGGTGGTGGAATGTTCTGCTGCTGAGAAGAATCGTCAATAATGAAAAGAAATAACAGACCTTCTGGAATATCAATAAAATATTTTAGAAGGTTTTTTATAAAAAAATTGACAATTGTCGATTGGGATATTATGATAATGGGTGTGCTGTCATGCTAAAGCGATGTAGCGGCAAAGAACAGCATATGGGAAGCTGCTGTGAACAGAACAGTAACTACCGAAGTGAAATAACAGGAGGAAATCACAATGAGTATTCGTATTGGTATTTTAGGATATGGTAATCTTGGAAGAGGCGTAGAATGCGCAATTAAACATAATCCGGACATGGAACTGGTTGCAGTATTTACACGTCGTGATCCTGCAACTGTAAAAATTCTTACAGATTCAGCATCTGTTTACCATGTAGATGAAGCAGAAAAGATGAAAGATAAAATTGATGTTATGATTCTCTGCGGTGGAAGTGCAACAGATCTGCCGGTTCAGACACCGAAATATGCACAGTGGTTCAATGTGGTAGACAGTTTTGATACACATGCCAGAGTACCGGAACATTTCGCAAATGTTGACAAAGCAGCATCTGAAAGCAATCATGTAGGAATCATTTCTGTTGGCTGGGATCCGGGAATGTTCTCCCTGAACAGAATGTATGCAAACGCAATCCTTACAAATGGAAAGGATTATACATTCTGGGGCAAGGGTGTAAGCCAGGGACATTCCGATGCAATCCGTAGAATTGATGGAGTAAAAGATGGAAAACAGTACACAATTCCTGTAGAAGCTGCACTGGAAGCAGTCAGAAACGGAGAAAATCCGGAACTGACTACAAGACAGAAGCATACAAGAGAATGCTTCGTAGTAGCTGAGGAAGGTGCTGATCTTGCACGCATTGAAAATGAGATCAAGACAATGCCGAATTATTTTGATGAATATGATACAACAGTACATTTCATTTCTGAAGAAGAACTGAAACGTGATCACAGTGGAATTCCGCATGGTGGATTTGTGATTCGTACAGGCAAAACCGGCTGGAACGATGAGAACAGTCATGTGATCGAATACAGCCTGAAGCTGGATTCCAATCCGGAATTTACATCTTCCGTAATCGTTGCATATGCGAGAGCTGCATATCGCATGAGCCAGGAAGGACAGAAAGGATGCAAAACAGTATTTGATGTTGCACCGGCATATTTAAGTGCACTGGATGGCGCTGAACTGAGAAAACATCTTCTGTAATATATGAAATGAAATTGTAAAAAATAAGGATCGGGTTTTTGACCCGGTCCTTTTTGCGCTCCAGGAGGGGAATATACTGGCAGGTTTTTACTTTTTTATTGACGTTGTTACAAACATGATATATAATACCTACATAATATTGTAACAAGATTGTAAAAAATACGAATATTTATACTCGTAGAAAGAGGTTGACCGTATGGGAAAGGTGTGCAAAAAGTCATGGATCGCAGCCATATTTTTAGGAGTAATGCTTTTTGCTGCAGGCTTTGCGTTTCAGGCATCCACGGTAGATGCGCAGGCTGCTACAACTGGTTTTCGAACCGTAAAAGGAAAAACATACTATTATAAAAACGGAAAGAAAGTTAAGGGATGGCTTACTTTAAATAGAAAGAAATACTTCCTTAATACAAGGACAGGCGTCTTGCTGAAAGGCTGGCAGAGAAGTTCCAGAGGACCAAAGCGCTATTTTAATAAAAAAAATGGTGTTATGTATACTGGAATGAAAAAGATCGGCGGTAAATATTATTACTTCGATATCAAGACCGGCTACACGAAGAGTGGATTTGTAAGATCTGCCAATGGCGCAGTTGTCCGTTATTTCCAGCCCTCGAATTATACGATGGCAAAAGGCTGGCTGAAAAATGCAAAGGGGCAGAAGTGGTACTTTGCCAGCGATGGTAAGATGTATATGGGACTGAAAAAAATCGGCAAATATTATTATTATTTCAATCCAAGTACAGGAATTGCAGCCAGCGGTTATGTGAATACTGGAAATGAGACGAGATATTTCAATGCCAAATACAAAAGAATGGTTACCGGCTGGACAAAAACTGCCAAAGGAGAATTAAGATACTTTGGCAGCAACGGTGTTATGGCCAAGGGACTTACAAAGGTTGGCAGCGCTACGTACTATTTTGATCCAAGTACAGGAATCGCAGCGGGCGGCTGGGTAACGATCAGTGGAAATAAATATTACTTTGACAAGAGTAGTTTCAAGATGGTTACAGGTACCAAGTCGATTGATGGTGTGACCTATACATTCAGTTCCACAGGTGTTATGACATATTCTTCAGGGGACAGCAGCAATAGCTCAAACAATGCATATTTTGCAAATGATCCGAAACCGGTTGAGCAGACCGGGATCAAAACGCTCAAGAATTATCTTGCCGGGGCATTGAAACCGGTTGGACAGGCATTGTATATCTGGGGCGGCGGTTGGTATGATTCCACAAGGATCGGTGTCAGCCCGACCTGGCAGAGCTTTTATCTCAGCCAGACAAGTAGTTATAACTATAATAATTATCGTGATCTGAGTACTGCAAACAGAGCAAAAGGACTTGACTGTTCTGGATTTGTAGGATGGGCAGCACAGCAGGTTATGAGAAATGGAAATAGTTATACGGTTGTATCAGGAGAAATCGGCAGTTATTATAAGAATACATTAAAATGGGGAACTTATGTGAACCAGAATTATCTGTCCAAAACAGGATGGAAAGTATATCCTGGTGATATCGGATATGACGATGGTCATACATGGATTATCCTCGGACAGTGTTCCGATAAGAGTGCCGTGATCGTTCATTCCACTCCGAATGCAGGATGCCAGATTGCAGGAACCTGTACACCGGATGGTGATTATGACAGCCAGGCAGTAGCTCTTGCAAATAAATACATGTCCAGATATGCAGGATTTAAGAAGTATACCTATCGTCCATCCTGCGGTAACTACATCCGAAGAGGAAATTATATGAGATGGTACAGCTCCACTCTTTCTGATCCGGATAACTTTAAGAACAAGACTGCAGATGTAATTCTTCAGGAATTGTTTGGATTTTAAATAAGAATGAAATGTTACGGAGAAGTTTCCAGACACGGGAACTTCTCCTTTCTTTTGCGGAGTTTTTAATAAATGTTACAAAATATTAAACTTTTTATCGATTTACTCTTGCATTCGAAAGAACCTTGTGTTAATATGTATAAGAACTTAAGAAAGATATTTCACAATTGTTACAAAATAGAGTTAAAATGATTATGAGGTGAGAAACATGAAAAAAAGAATTGTTTGCCTGACGTTAGCATTAATGATGACAGCAACTCAGGTTGTCAGTGTAAGCGCGTCAAGAGAAGACGAACTGAGAGAGGAACAGGCAGCTACAAGCGCACAGCTTGATGCTACATATGCTCAGATTGATCAGCTCTACTCCGCTAAGCAGCAGTTACAGGATGAGATCAACTCCTTGGACGCAAATCTTGTGAATGTCATGGTTTCCATTCAGACCTTGGAAGGGGATATCAGTAATAAAGAAGCAGACATTCAGCAGACACAGGCTGATCTGCAGAAGGCACAGAATGCCAAAGACAAACAGTACGCAGCAATGAAACAGCGTATTCAGTATCTGTACGAAAAAGGTGGAAATGAAGCCTGGTTCCAGATGATGATGAGTGCAGATAATCTTTCTGATCTTCTTACAAAAGCTGAGTATACTCAGAAAATGTATGATTATGACAGACAGAGCCTTGAAAAATATGCAAACACAATTACACAGGTAACAAACCTTGGAAATCAGTATCAGCAGGAAAAAGCTGAACTGGAAGGTATGAAACAGGAATATGAAGCACAGTCTGTAGATCTTCAGAATCAGATTGATACAAAGAAAGCAAATTCTGCAGATTGTGATAATGAAATTGCATATGCACAGGAAATGGCAAATGAATATGCAAACCTGATTCAGGAACAGCAGGCGGAGATTGAGCAGCTTGAAGCAGAACGTATTGCAGCCGAAGAAGAGGCAAGACGTCAGGCAGAAGCTGAAGCAGCAGCAGCTGCTGCAGCCGAGGAAGAAGCTGCACAGCAGGAACAGGAAGATCAGACAGTATATGATGAAGACGGTAACGAAGTTGATGCTTCAGAAGCAGCAGAAAACGGAGATACTGTATATGACGAAGATGGAAACGAGGTTGATCCGAGCCAGACTACAACAGAAACAACTACAGAAGACAGTGGAAGCAGTGATGTAGAATATGATGAATATGGAAATGTGATTGACAGTGACAACACAGTTGATCCGGATACAGTAGATACTTCATCCAGCTCTTCAAGCTCCAGCAGTTCTTCATCCAGTGGTTCAGGATCTTCAATTGTAGATTATGCTAAACAGTTTGTTGGAAACCCATATGTATGGGGTGGTACAAGTCTTACAGGTGGAGCTGACTGCTCTGGATTTACACAGAGTGTATATGCTCAGTTTGGCTACAGCCTTCCGAGAACATCTTATGAGCAGCAGAACTGGGGAACAGAAGTTTCTTATGCAGATGCACAGCCAGGAGACCTGATCTGCTATGGCGGACATGTTGCAATCTACATGGGTAACGGACAGATCGTACATGCATCCAACTCCAGAGATGGTATTAAGATCAGCAACAACGCTGCTTACAGAACAATCCTGTCTGTAAGAAGACCTTCATAAATATGATTTCAGGGCAGTTCCTTCGGGAGCTGCTTTTTTTTTCTTGACTTTTAAAAGAAAAAGTATTAATATGACTTAAAGCGCAACGGAGCACTTCATACTTCCGTGCGCTCTTTTTTTGTTATGGATGAAAAAAATATATACATTTCAGGAGGAAACGAAAATGAGAAAGAGTAAAATGTGGAGAATGTTAACGGTAGCTGCAGTAGCTGCATCAATGACATGTGGGATTATAGGTGTACAGAGTGTAAGTGCGGATGATAAGAAAACTCTGAAAGTTGCCATGGAATGCGGATATGCTCCTTACAACTGGACACAGCCGGATGATTCCAACGGTGCAGTGCAGATTTCAGGAAGCTCCGATTACGCATATGGATATGATGTTATGATGGCAAAGAAAATTGCAGATGAATTAGGCTATGATCTTGAAATCGTAAAGCTTGACTGGGATTCTCTTGTACCGGCAGTACAGTCCGGTCAGGTTGACTGTGTTATTGCAGGACAGTCTATTACAAAAGAACGTCAGCAGATGGTTGATTTCACAGATCCATATTATTATGCATCCATCATCACTTTGGTTAAGAATGATGGAGATTACAAGGACGCAGCAAGCGTAGAAGACCTTAAAGGAGCTACAGTGACATCACAGCAGAATACGATCTGGTATGATTCCTGCCTGCCTCAGATTCCAGATGCTGATATCCTTCCGGCACAGGAAAGTGCACCGGCAATGCTGGTTGCTCTTGAATCTGGCAAATGTGATGCAGTTGTCACTGATATGCCTACAGGAAAGGCTGCATGTGTAGCATATCCGGATTTCAAACTGCTGGACTTCAGTGGAACAGACGGAGCATTTGAAGTATCTGATGAAGATATTAATATTGGTATTTCAGTACAGAAGGGCAACGATGAACTTAAGGATGCGATCAATGGTGTGCTTAAAGATATGACCGAAGATGATTATAATAAAATGATGGATGAGGCTATTTCTGTACAGCCACTTTCAGAATCATAAAGGAGGAGCGAAATGCTGCCTGAGAGTTTTGGAGGAAGAATTATATATCTTCTTCAGCAATATGGTCCCTCTTTCTTGAAGGGAGCTGGTGTCAGCATGTGGCTGGCGCTGGTAGGAACACTTTTTGGATGTATCATTGGTTTTCTGGTTGGTATCGTGCAGACGATTCCGGTGGACAAAAATGATTCAACAGTCAAAAAAGTAATTATCAAAGTTGTCAAATTTATTATGGCCTGTTATGTGGAGTTCTTTCGTGGAACTCCAATGATGGCGCAGGCAATGTTTATTTATTTCGGAAGTGCTTATCTATTTAACATCAATATGTCTATGTGGTTTGCAGCAATCTTTATTGTATCGATCAACACAGGGGCATATATGGCAGAGACAGTTCGAGGTGGTATTCTTTCCATCGATCCCGGACAGACAGAAGGTGCCAAAGCAATCGGCATGACACATGTTCAGACGATGATAAATGTAATACTTCCGCAGGCCCTGCGAAATATCATGCCGCAGATCGGAAATAACCTGATCATCAATATCAAAGATACCTGTGTACTTTCAATCATTGGTACAGTAGAGCTCTTTTACACGACTAAAGGTGTTGCAGGAGCACTGTATACATATTTTGAGTCCTTCACAATTGCAATGGTTATCTATTTTATCATGACATTTACCTGTTCCAGAATCCTGCGTGTGATCGAACACAAGATGGACGGACCGGATAATTATGATCTTGCAACCGCTGATACCCTGACACATACCAGCGGAATGTACTCTTATAAAGAAAGGAAGGACAGCAGAGAATGAGTGAGACAATTCTGAAAGTACAGCATCTGGGAAAATCTTTTGGAAATAATGAGATTCTGAAAGATATCGATTTCTCAGTGAAGCCGAAGGATGTTACCTGTATCATTGGTCCTTCCGGTTCCGGTAAATCCACGCTGCTGCGCTGCATGAATCTTCTGGAAACACCTTCCTCTGGAGAAATACGATATCATGGAACGAACATCATGGATAAGCATGTAAATGTGCCGGAATATCGTTCAAAGGTTGGTATGGTGTTTCAGAACTTCAACCTATTTAATAATATGACAGTTCTTAAAAACTGTACGGTGGGACAGGAGAAGGTTCTGAAAAAGAGCAAGGAAGAAGCTCATAAAAACGCAATGATGTATCTTGAAAAGGTAGGGATGGCACCTTATATCAATGCAAAACCAAAACAGCTTTCCGGAGGACAGAAGCAGAGGGTTGCAATTGCCAGAGCCCTTGCCATGGAGCCAGAAATCCTGCTCTTTGATGAGCCGACTTCAGCTCTGGATCCACAGATGGTCGGAGAAGTCCTTGAGGTTATGCGAACGCTTGCCAAAGACGGGCTGACAATGATCATTGTTACACATGAGATGGCATTTGCCCGGGATGTGGCAAAGCATGTGATCTTTATGGGGAATGGAGTTATTGTAGAAGAGGGAACTTCACAGCAGATCTTTGAAGATCCACAAAATGACATGACAAAAGACTTTTTAAGTCGTTTCAGAAATGCATAATGCCGGGAATTGCCCGGTGCCCGCCTGTTTGGCAAACAAAACGCTGCATTAAGTGAATTAAAATTCATTTTTTGCAGCGTTTTTGTTATGTATAAAAAATATCAGATTTCAATGAGAAGGCTCAGTTGTTTTTCGATTGATCAGAATTGGAGGAATAATCTTGTGAACCGGATCAGAAGACAGAACTGCTTTTCGTTTGTGGTGTTCTGTGATCTGCGCGTTCAGGATTTCCATGGCAGATGCGGCAATCTTGTCAATCTGCTGTCCGACAGTACTGATTGGAACAATAGCTTCTCTGGAAACTGGAGAATCATCAAAACCAATGATCTTGTAGTCATCTGGAAGCTGTCCATACTTTTGAATCAGATGATTGAGCATGATGTTGGCAAATGTATCGTTTGGAAGAAAAATTCCCTTTGTTTTGCCTTGATATTTAGAATCAATTGTTTCCAGCAAATCTTTGAGAATCAGAGAACTTTCTTCATAACTGTGGCCGGTATCTGTGAGAATCAGTTCATGTGGAATCTGATATTCTTCACAGATATCAGAAAAGCCTTTTATACGTCCATAGGATGGAACCTGTGGAGATAATTCAACATTGATATGGATCAGAATATCTGCTCCAGTCTTTGCAAGCAGACTGGTTGCCTGCACCGCACCCATATAGTTATCCGTATTGACACTGCTCACAAACTGATCTTCACGCTCGATCGTTACAATTGGGAGATTGTAGGAGGCGAGCTCTCTGGAAGAAATCAAGATTTTTTTAGGTACGATCGATAGAGTAAAGAATTTTGTAAATGAAGTTAGTCATCTGGAATGTGATGTGGATATTGTATCTGGAAGATATGTAATTGACGCAAAATCCATCATGGGTATTTTCAGTACAGATCTCTCTAAACCGGTCAATGTAAGAGTTTATGCTGAAGGTGCTGAAGCAGAAAAAGCTCTGCAGATAATTCGTAAATATGCTGAAGAATAAGAAAGAGAGAGTGATAATGCAGAAAATATATGTAAAACCAAAAGACTGCTGTTGAAAATGATGGGAAGATGCAGCTGTATTTTACCGGAGTAACTGTTTACAGGTAATATTCCGCAGTTTTTGACTATAACAAAGACTTTCATGTCACGAATCTGATATTTTCAGCTTGTATTTTGTATATTCAAAATATGATATAGGGTATAGTGTAAGAAAAATCAGGCGAAGAATAGCTGGAGCAGGAGATGAGAGATATGAGATATGGATATTTTGATGAAGTAAAAAAGGAATATGTGATCACACGTCCGGATACACCGGCACCGTGGGTAAACTATCTTGGCTCACCAGAGTATGGGGCAATCGTTTCAAATAACGCAGGGGGATACAGTTTTGCAAAATCCGGAGCAAATGGAAGAATCCTGAGATATATTTTCAATCAGTTTGATCAGCCGGGACGGTATATTTATCTTCGTGATAATGAAAGTAAGGATTACTGGTCTGCATCCTGGCAGCCAGTAGGCAAAGATCTGGAGACGTACAAAAGTGAATGTCATCATGGAACAGCATACACAAAAATGATGGCAGACTACAGTGAAATTCACTCAGAAGTAAGATATTATGTGCCGTTGGAGCAGTCTTATGAAGTATGGAGTCTGGCAGTAACAAACTGTTCTGAGAAAAAACGTGAACTCACAGTAACAGGATATGCGGAATTTACCAATAACAGTAACTATGAACAGGATCAGGTAAATCTTCAGTATTCTCAGTATATCACACAGACGGTTTTCAGAGGGAACCGTGTACGTCAGATGATCCATGCAAACCTGGATCGTCTGGAAGAAGGTGAAAACATTGATAACAAAAATGTATTCAACAGATTCTTCGGACTGGCAGGAGCTGACGTGAATTCCTGGTGCGGAGACAAAGAAAGCTTTCTCGGAAGATATCACGGATATAACAATCCAGAGGGCGTGATCACGGGAAAACTCAGTAATAAGGGAAATTATAATGAGAATAGCTGTGGAGCACTTTCAACAGTTTTAAGCCTTGCTCCGGGGGAAACAAAAGAAATCACTTTTCTTGTTGGAATGAAAGGTGATGCAGAAGCGGGCGAAATCGTGGAGCATTACAAAAACTGCCAGGATGTATGTAAAAGAGAACTGGAAGAACTGATCGAATACTGGCATGGTCAGCTTTCTCACTTCCAGATCAGAACCCCAAGTCCGGAATTTAATACCATGATCAATACATGGAATGCATACAACTGTTTTATGACCTTTATCTGGTCACGGGCAGCTTCTTTTACCTACTGTGGACTCCGCAATGGATATGGATATCGCGATACAGTTCAGGATATTCAGGGAGTGATTCATCTGGCACCGGAGATGGCGGTGGAAAAAATCCGATTCATGCTTTCTGCACAGGTGGATAACGGCGGTGGACTTCCGCTTGTAAAATTCACACATAACCCGGGACATGAAGATACTCCGGACGATGCTTCCTATGTACAGGAAACAGGACATCCGGCTTATCGTGCAGATGATGCACTGTGGCTTTTCCCTACAGTCTATAAATATGTTTCAGAAACAGGCAATGTGGCATTCATGGATGAAGTGATTCCGTTTGCAAACAAAGATGAGGCAACCGTATATGAACATCTGAAACGTGCAATTGCATTTTCTGAAAATCATCTTGGAAAACATGGAATGCCGGCAGGTCTTTATGCAGATTGGAATGACTGTCTCAGACTTGGAAAAGATGGAGAGTCAACTTTTGTAGCACTGCAGTATTATTACGCAATGACGATTCTCAGAGAATTTGCAGAGTACAAAGAGGATAAAGAATATATTGAATATCTTAACGAAAGTCAGAAGAAACTTGGAAAACTGATCCAGGATCTCTGCTGGAATGAAGACCGATTTATCCGTGGATTTACAGAAGATGGAGCTGTGATCGGAAAGCGCACAGATCCGGAAGCGAATATGTGGCTGAATCCGCAGAGCTGGGCGGTGATCAGTGGTCTTGCAGACGATGCACAGGCAGATCTTGCACTGGATATGGTTTATAAGAGACTGAATACGGAATATGGAGCAATCCTGATGGATCCTCCATATCATGCTCATGCATTTGAGGGTGCGCTGGCTGTGATCTATAATGCAGGAACCAAGGAAAATGCAGGGATTTTCTCACAGTCACAGGGATGGATCATTCTTGCAGAAGCTCTGAGAGGACATGGAGAGAGAGCTTTTGGCTACTTTATGGAAAATGCGCCTGCGGCACAGAATGACAGGGCAGAGATTCGAAGACTGGAACCATACTGCTATGGACAGTTTACAGAGGGAAAAGCAAGCCCGAATTTCGGACGCTCTCATGTACACTGGCTGACAGGAACAGCATCTACCGTTATGGTAGGGTGTGTAGAAGGTATCCTTGGTATGCGTCCTGACTTTGGCGGACTGCGAATTGCACCATCTGTTCCGAAAGAATGGGATAAATTTGAAATTGATAAAGATTTCCGCGGATGTAAACTTCATATCACAGTTCATAATCCGGGACACGTGGAATCTGGTTTCAAGAAGATGATCGTCAATAGAGAAGAACTGGGAGAAAATTATATTCCTCAGGAAAAGCTTACAGAGATTACAGAAGTAGAACTGTTCATGTCATAAAAAGGAGACAGCATGAAATATATAAAATTTCAGGATAAAAAAGGAACGTTTACTATTCAGAGTCCGGAAAACTACAGTGGTCTGTATTTTCCGCTGGCGGGTGATGGAGGACTGAAATCCAGTATCACTCCGAACCTTGGAGGAGACAGCAAGACAGATCAGAACCATTTTCTTTTGGAACCGGTAAGTATTGAAAATCTTCACAATAATCGCAGTACCAGAAATTTCTGGTGTCGTACAGAAGGTAAGGGATGCTGGTCTGCAACGGGAATTTCAGCAGAGCAGGAATTACAGAAATTTACAGAAGCTCAGGATAAAAGCATTCTGGAAGCCGGTTTTATGTGGCAGAAAGTGACCAGAACTTCTGCAAAATATGGTCTTCAGTCAGAAATCACTTCTTTTGTTGATGTGGACGGAGCAGTAGAGATTGAACTGGTCAGAATAAAAAATATATCTGAAGAAGTGACAAAAATAACTCCGATTGCGGCAATACCACTTTATGGAAGAAGCGCGGACAATATTAGAGATCATCGTCATGTGACATCGCTTCTTCACAGAATCAATACAACAGAATATGGTGTGGAAGTCACACCGGTTCTGTCTTTTGATGAAAGAGGTCATCAGAAGAATCATACCACCTATTTTGTATATGGATATTCAGAAAAAGGCGATGCACCGGAGGCGTTTTATCCTACTGTGCAGGAGTTTATAGGAGAGGGCGGTACTTATCTGAATCCAGAAGCAGTAAGAAAGAACAAGCCAGGCAGAAAGGCAGGAAGCAGAGCTGAGGGAAAAGAGGCAATGGGAGGCATCCGCTTTGCGGATGTTGAGCTAAAGCCGCAGGAAACAGCAGGTTTTATCATACTGGCGGGACTGACAGAGAAGAAAGAGAGTATTGCCAAAACTGTCGCAAAATACAGAACAGAAGAGCAGGTGGAGAACGTTCTTGAAGAGGTGAAATCCTACTGGCAGAAAAAAGTAAATGTATCTTATGAAACCGGTGATGCAGATGCTGATAATTATATGAAATGGATCAGCTTTCAGCCGGTACTGCGAAGAATCTATGGCTGTTCTTTTCTTCCATACCACGACTATGGAAAAGGCGGACGGGGATGGAGAGATCTTTGGCAGGACTGTCTTGCACTCCTGATCATGAATCCGGCTGTAGTGCGTCAGATGATTGTTGCCAACTATGGTGGTGTCCGTATTGACGGAACAAATGCCACGATTATTGGAAATAAACAGGGAGAATTTATCGCGGACAGAAATAATATTGCCCGTGTCTGGATGGATCATGCATTCTGGCCGTTTGGAACGACGAAGCTGTATATCGACCAGACCGGCGATATGGATATTCTGTTTGAAAAAGTTCCATATTTCAAAGATCTTCAGTCAGGAAGAGGAACAACACACGATGAAGAATGGAATACAGCTTACGGAAAACAGCAGAAAGTAGAGAGCGGAGAGATTTATTTCGGAACAATTCTGGAGCATATTCTTCTGCAGAATTTAACTGCTTTTTATGATGTAGGTGAGCATAATGAAATGAAACTCCATGGAGCCGACTGGAATGATGCCATGGATATGGCGTGGGACAATGGTGAGAGTGTGGCGTTTACCTGTGCCTATGCAGGAAATATGAATAACATTGCAGACTGCCTGGAAAACCTGGAACGCATAAGCGGAATTAACCGGGTTGAGATTGCCAGTGAAATGGAATGTCTGTTTTCCTGTGGAAGAGATCTATATGAGAATGCAGACAAAAAAAGAAAACTTCTGGGTTCTTACACCAAAAAGTGTGCACACAACATCAGCGGCGACACAGTGATTGTCAGAATTGATGAGATAGTCAGAAATCTGCGTGAAAAAGCAGACTGGATGATGGAAAATATCCGAAAGAATGAATGGATCACAGATGGTGGAGACGGATGGTTCAATGGTTATTATGATGACCACAAGAATCCGGTAGAGTGCTGCGAAAAAGATCGTGTACGCATGATGCTGACCAGCCAGGTATTCGCGATCATGAGCGGAACTGCAACAAAAGAGCAGACTGCTGCGATCAGCAGAAGTGCAGATAAATATCTGTTCGATGAGAAAGCAGGCGGTTATCGACTGAATACAAATTTCAGAGAAGAGAAATTTGATCTTGGCAGAATGTTCGGCTTTGCCTATGGTGAAAAAGAAAACGGAGCTGTTTTCTCTCACATGGCAGTTATGTATGCAAATGCTCTGTACAGTCAGGGATTTGTAAAAGAAGGATATAAAGTGCTCAATACACTTCTTCATGCGGCAATGAACTTTGAAAGCAGCTATATGTATCCAGGACTTCCTGAATATTTTGACAATGATGGAAGAGGGCTGTATGCATATCTTACCGGTGCAGCAAGCTGGTATATGCTGACCATGATCACAGAAGCTTTTGGAGTAAGAGGAGAGATTGGCAATCTTGTGATCGCACCAGCACTTATGGCAGAACAGTTTGATAAAGAAGGAAATGCATCACTCTATCTGGAATTTGCAGGAAAGAAATTTGAGGTTCACATTTCCAATCCAGACAAAAAGGAGTATGGAGAATATCAGATCGTTCAGGCGTACTGTGACGAAAAAGAAATAGAAAAAAGAGCAGACGGAAGTGCCTGCATGAAAAAAGAGACGATTGAACAGTTGTCTTCAGATGAGACACATAATATTACTATAGTATTACAATAAAAACAACCCGACATTATGTAGTAAAATGACATAATGCCGGGTTGTTTTCTGTTTTCTCAATGCCGGGGAGAGACAGTGGCATGTCTGTTGGTCTACCACATGGATTTGTAGTATTTGTCGCGGTATTTCTTTGGTGTCAGTCCTATATAGCCTTCAAAAATCTGTATAAAGTGACTCTGTGAGGAAAAGGAAAGATACGCCGCAATATCCACGATAGACTGATCAGAATATCTGAGAAGATGAGTGGCTTTTTCTATTTTCTGTTCACGGATATAGTCACTGATCGATACACCAAGATTCTGTTTGAATATACGGGAAAGATAATTGCAGGACAGCCCTGTATGGTCAGCCAGATCCTGAATGGTGATTCTTTCTTTTATGTGAACGTAGATATAGTTGATGCATTCAATGACAGGTTTGGACAGAACAGAACTTTTTTTCTGAAGAAGCATTTTTCCGGTAAAATCTTTTGCCATAATATGGTGGAGGTCTGCAACTTCACGGACCGAAGTGCAGGAATCCATTTTTAAGATATAGAAGTCGCTGAGACGATAGGCCTGCTCCGGTTCCAGCCCTCCGTTAATGCAATAACGGGTCAGCATGGCGGCAGTTACCACAAAATGATATTTGATATTGGTCAGAGGATTTCTTGAAAGGACACCAGTTCCTTCGAGATGAAGAAAGGAATCTTTTTTGCAGTTTGCAGTGACCGTCTCCATGTCTCCGCTTCGGACTGCGTTATAAAAAGAGTATTCTATGGAGGGAGAACGGTGCAGGATTTCCATCTCATTGTTTTCCATTTCAGTGTGGTACCAGTCTTTTGAAATTGCCATAAACATTACTCCTTAATGTGTTGATTTTTTATATTATGACATGAATCTGACATTTTGTTAAGATTAATAATATATTTTGAATGTAAAAAATGATATAGTACCATCATCAAAGAGAAAGCAGTGAAAAATGCTATGAATAAGGAGGAATTTTTAATGAAAAGAAAATTTGTATCTGTAATCCTGACAGCAGCAGTTGTTGCAGGAACATTCTCAGCAGCAACTGTAGTAAGTGCGGATTCCGGAGAAGGAAAAGTGATCAATATTTATTCCTGGAATGATGAATTTCGTCAGAGATTGGAAGCTGTATATCCGGAAGTAGAATCTACATCAAAGGATGGAACAGTTACAACACTGAAAGATGGAACAGAGATCCACTGGGTCATTAACCCGAATCAGGATGGCGTTTACCAGCAGAAACTGGATGAAGCATTGATGAACCAGGCGGATGCGGCAGACGATGACAAAGTAGATATTTTCCTGTCAGAGACAGACTATGTAAATAAATATACAGACAAAGATGCAGATGTGGCAATTCCGCTTAAAGACCTCGGAATTGATCCTGACAAAGATCTTGCAGATCAGTACGATTTTACAAAAACAACAGCATCTGACACTGATGGAGTACAGAGAGGTTCTACATGGCAGTGCTGCCCAGGAACTGTGGTATATCGTCGTGACATCGCAAAAGATGTATTTGGAACAGATGATCCGGAAGCAGTAGGCGAGAAATTAAAGGACTGGGATACAACAAAAGCAACAGCAGAAGAACTGAAAGCAAAAGGATACTACACATTTGCCTCTTATGCAGATACATTCCGTCTGTATGGAAACAGCATCGAAAGTTCATGGGTAGAGCCAGGAAGCACAACGATCAAAGTTGACCAGAAGATCATGGATTGGATAAGTGATTCAAAAGAATGGCTGGATGCAGGATATCTGAACAAAACTGTAAAAGGTCAGTGGAACGATGACTGGAACAAAGCTATGAGCTCTGACTCCAAAGTATTCGCATTCCTGTTCCCGGCATGGGGAATTGACTTTACCCTGAAACCAAACTGGGATGGCGAAGACGGTGCCTGGGCTGTTACAAACCCACCGCAGGAATACAACTGGGGCGGATCCTATATCCATGCAGCAACAGGAACAGACAACATGGAACATGCAAAAGATATCATCCTTGCTATGACTGGAGACAAAGACAACCTGTTAAAGATTTCCCAGGACTATGCTGACTTTACAAATACAAAATCTGGTATGCAGCAGGCTGCTTCTGACGATGCATTCGCTTCTGACTTCCTCGGTGGACAGAATCCATTTGAATATTTTGCACCGGTAGCAGAAAACATCAAAATTGCCCCGCTTTCCCCTTATGATCAGGGCTGTGTAGAGCTGATCCAGAATGCTTTCAGCGATTATTTCCAGGGAAATGTTGAGTTTGACAAAGCAAAAACAAACTTTGAAACAGCAATCATGGAACGTTATCCGGAAATCACAGAAGTACAGTGGCCGGAATAAATGATCAGATCAGCAGGGTACAGAGTGCCCTGCTGTTTATTGGAAAGGAAAAGCATTTATGAAAAAAAAGAAAAAAAGTATTGATTACGGAAAATGGGGCTTGTTATTTATTCTTCCATTTTTTATCACGTATCTGATATTTTCTCTTATTCCTCTGATCGATACTGTAAGATACAGCTTTTTCGAATATTATCGTTCGGGTATCAAGGTAGTAGGTCCGAATTTTGTCGGCATGAAAAACTACATCAGTCTTTTGAAATCAGATATGTTCCTGTATGGAAAAAACACATTGATCCTGTGGCTGATCGGTTTTGTTCCGCAGATCGTGGTTGCACTTGTACTTGCCAGCTGGTTTACAGATCTTCGAATGAAGATCCACGGCAAACAGTTCTTTAAAGTAGTTATTTATCTGCCGAACCTGATCATGGCGTCTGCATTTGCCTTATTATTCTTTACGATGTTCTCTACCAATGGTCCGGTCAACTCTATTCTGCTGTCCCTGGGTGTCCTGAAAGCACCGATTGATTTCCTGGGTTCTGTTCTGGGAACAAGAGGACTGATCGGATTTATGAACTTTATGATGTGGTTTGGAAATACAACGATCATGCTGATGGCGGCAGTTATGGGTGTAAGTGTGGAGGTCTATGAGGCTGCTGACCTGGATGGATGCAATGGAATTCAGAGATTTTTCTATATTACACTGCCAATGATCCGCCCGATCCTTGCATACACATTGATCACATCTATTATAGGTGGCCTTCAGATGTTTGATGTTCCTCAGATCCTGACAAATGGACAGGGTAATCCGGACAGAACATCCATGACACTGATCATGTTCCTGAACAGTCATCTGAAGAGCAAGAATTATGGAATGGCAGGTTCATTATCTGTTTACCTGTTCATCGTCAGTGCTATTCTCTGCTTCTTTGTTTACAGAATGACCAATGACAACGATCCAGATGGTTCAAAAAAGGCAGCTAAGAAACGTGCAAAAGAAGAAAGGAGAAGAGCAAGATCATGAAAGCAAATTCAGGAAAACGTGTGATGAGCATTTTCGCACATATTGTACTCATTCTCTTATCTTTTATGTGTCTGTTTTTCTTTGCGATTCTGCTTATCAATGCAACGCATTCACATGCAGAACTGCAGAAAGGCTTTTCTATCATTCCGGGTAAACATTTTCTGGATAACCTGAGAAGTGTGGCAAATGATGGAAGCTTTCCAATGTTCAGAGGAATCATTAACAGTGTGGTCGTGTCCGGATGCTCTGCAGCATTATGTACATACTTTTCTTCCCTGACTGCATATGGCATTTATGCTTATGATTTCAAGGGAAAGAAAGTTGCTTTTACTTTCATCATGGCAATCCTTGTTATGCCGACACAGGTAACTGCAATGGGATTCCTGAGACTGATCACAAAGATGGGAATGTATGATTCACTTCTTCCGCTGATTATTCCGTCCATTGCTTCACCGGCAGTATTTTATTTCATGTACAGTTATTTACAATCCTCTCTTCCGCTGTCACTGGTGGAAGCTGCCAGAATTGACGGAGCTGGAGAGTTCTATACATTCAACCGCATTGTACTTCCAATCATGAAACCAGCGATCGCAGTTCAGGCAATCTTTACCTTTGTTGGATCATGGAACAACTACTTCGTACCGGCATTGGTCATCCAGTCCAAGAACAAGATGACGGTTCCGATCCTGATCGCAACATTACGAGGTGCTGATTACATGAACTTTGATATGGGTAAGATTTACATGATGATCACTGTTGCTATCGTACCGATCATTATTGTTTATCTGCTCCTGTCAAAATATATCATCGCAGGTATTACGCTGGGTGGCGTAAAAGAGTAAAAGAGTAAAAAATAAAAGTTATCATTAGTCAAAAGAACGCGGCAGGATATTCTTGCATAAAGGATAAAGAATGCTGTCGTTCTTTTGTTGTATAAAATAAATTCAAACGTTAACAGGAGGAGTATAAATATGAAAGATGTATGGGGACACAGTGGAAGTATGGATCAGAGTCTGTCTGAACTTGAAATCAGACACCGGACTCTGGCAAGAGAAGCGGCGGTGGAAGGTATTGTACTTCTGAAAAACGAAGGAGTACTTCCTCTTTCCACAGCTTCAGCTATTGCACTGCTTGGAAGTGGGGCAGAAAAGACCATTAAAGGCGGAATTGGTTCCGGTGATGTAAATAACAGAGAAAATATTTCCATTTATCAGGGAATGAAAGAAGCAGGTGTGACTATTACCAGCGAGGACTGGCTGGAGGATTATGAAGAACGTTATAAAAACGCACGAAATGTCTGGAAAGAAAAAATCCTTGAGGATGCAAAGCACGTAGATAATCCATTTGATGCATACGCAAGCAATCCTTTTATTCTTCCGGAAGGACGGGCTGTTGAAGCAAAGGATATAGCAGATGCAAGAGCAGCTGTGTATGTGCTCAGCCGTATTTCCGGAGAGGGTAAAGACCGCCGCAGGGTAAAAGGAGACTATTATCTGAGTGAAAGAGAAGCAGCAGATCTTTTTTTCCTGAATGAAAAAAAGATTCCGGTCATCCTGCTTCTGAATGCGGGTGGTCCGATCGAACTGACTGACATTCTGGAAAATACAGAGAACATAAAGGCAATCCTTAATATTTCCCAGCCGGGGCAGGAGAGTGGATATGCGGTTGCAGACATCCTGTTAGGCAACTGTGTACCAAGTGCGAAGCTGACGGCGACCTGGGCGAGAAGATATGAAGACTGCCCTTTTGCAGAGAATTACAGTTATCTGAATGGAAATCTGGATACCGAAGAGTACAAAGAAGGGATTTTTGTCGGATACCGTTATTTTGACAGCTTTGGCAAAAAGCCACTGTTTCCGTTTGGATTCGGACTGTCCTATACAGAGTTTAAAATAGAATTCAAAGGGATTGAGACTTCGGAGAAAGAACTTGCAGTTGAAATGAAAGTTACTAATATCGGAGATACTTATGCAGGAAAAGAAGTTGTGCAGATTTATGCATCTCTTCCTCAGACAGAGGTAAAGAAAGTATATCGCCGTCTCGTTGGGTATGCAAAAACTAAGCTTTTGCAGCCGGGAGAAACTGAAACATTGAGGATCACAGTTGGGCAGAAAGAACTGGCATATTTTTCTGAGGAAAAACATCAGTGGATCGTAGAAAAAGGAACCTATGGTATCTGGACCGGAAACAGTTCTGTATCTCTCGAATACAGTAGCACTGTAAAAGTAGAACAAAGTGTATCATTGGAGGATACCTGTGTTCTGGAAAACACAGCAGAGATAGAAGAAGAACTGTGGAAAACGTACGAATGCAGAAAAACAACAGCAGATAACAGCCATTGTATTATTTTTACACCGCATCCAGAAGAGAAAAAAATATACAGATCAGCTTATGCCACGGAACAGATGACAGAAGATCTGCTTCCGCTTCTCTACGGAAATATTGCAGAAACAACAAGTACTCTGGGGGCAGCAGGAATCCGCGTTCCGGGAACCGCAGGTGAGACAACAGAAGGACTTCTTGACAAGTATGGTATTCCATCTCTGATCATGGCAGATGGACCGGCAGGTATCCGATTGCAGCAGCACTATGAAGTGGACAGGGCAACAGATACCGTTTATGGAATTGGTGTACTGGGTGCACTGGAGAATGGCTTCCTGGTAGACAGAGAAGAGCATGAGGGTGCTGACCAGTATTATCAGTACTGCACTGCATTCCCGGTAGGAACTGTAATGGCTCAGACCTGGAACAGAGATCTGATGCAGAGATTTGGAGAAGCGGTTGCGCTTGAGATGGAAGCATTTCACGTCAATCTGTGGCTGGCACCGGGTCTGAATATCCAAAGAAATCCTCTTTGTGGACGAAATTTTGAGTATTATTCAGAAGACCCGTTCCTCTCAGGAACGCTGGCAGCATCTGTAACAAAAGGTGTACAGTGCCATAAGGGATGCGGCGTTACAATTAAGCATTTTGCATGCAATAATCAGGAAGATAACCGTATGGGTGTGGATGTAAAGATTTCAGAGAGGACGCTCAGAGAAATTTATCTTCGTGGATTTGAAATTGCAGTGAAAGAGGGACAGCCGACAGCAATCATGTCTTCTTACAATCTTGTCAATGGAGTGCATGCGGCGAACAGCAAAGATCTGTGTACCAGAATTGCCCGGAAAGAGTGGGGATTTGATGGAGTTATCATGTCTGACTGGAATACAACCGTACCGGAAGATGGAAGTGTTGCATGGAAATGTGCTGCGGCAGGAAATGACATTATCATGCCTGGAAATGCAGAAGATGCCGAGAGTATTCGTAATGCATACAGAAACGGAGATCTTACAGAAGAAGAAATCCGTTCCTGTGCAGGCAGGATTCTTGAACTGATCAGTCAGTTGGCATAGAATTGTTACATCTTCAATGCCAGATATAATCGCACGGCATCACAGGAAAAGTAAACACGAAGCAATTCAAGGTCTTCCGGAGAAAACTTATCAAGGGTTTTCTCCAGGAAGGCCTTTTTCAGAGATCTTTGACAGTATTCACAATCTGTTGTGCGAGGGCTCTGGTGATATATGGTGTCATAATAAAAATTCCTGTAAGTTATTGGCGGGTTGCTTTGTGTTCTTTTTTCTCGGCATACATTTTTTCATCAGCAAGGTTGATATAATCGTTAAGCGAGAAGGCTGGATCATCGGCAACGACAAAACCAATGCTTGCCTCAAGCGGAAAAGTCATATGGCTGCTGGCGGACAGTTGTTCAAGGGAAGCCAGAATTGAATTTTTCAGCTGCTGCATTTTTGACTGGCTGTAATCAGGAATTACACAGACGAATTCATCTCCACCATAACGCATGGAAATGGAACCGACAGGGCATTGCTGCTGAATTATGGAGGCGATACTACGGATTGCAAAATTTCCCATATCATGTCCAAAAGAATCATTGATATATTTCAGGTGATCAGCATCCGCAAACATAATCCCAACTGGTCGGCCCTTTTGCATACATTGTTGAAAGAGCGGAAGGGCAAGCTTTTCATAAGCCATACGGTTGTAGAAACCGGTAAGGGAATCATGGATATAAAGCTGTGAAAGCTGCCTGTTTTTCTTTCGAAGGATCAGCCGGCCATAGAGTGCTTCTACAGAAGTACGGAAAGTATTCAACATTTCAAAAAGAAACTGGTGGCTCAGCAGGTAGTCACAGTTTTCGAGAATCAGGTATCCAACTTCACGTTCACGGAAATGAACCGGTAAAAACAGATAAATATTGTTTTTATCAGAAATATCAGTATGTGGCAGCAAAGTCCCTTTTGATAGGTCAAGAGTGAGCGCATCCGTACTGCTTCGAGGGTATACGACCACCATCTGTTCCGGATAACCAGTATGAAGATAAATGTCATCTGGAATTTCAGGGAGAGTATCAATACTTTCAAGAAGAAAAATATCCGGATTCATTAGCAGACACATGGTGCCGCATTCATGCTCTTTAAGCCAGGTATGTAAATGTTCGGCAAGTTCCGTAAAACTGTTGCAGTCAATAAGAAAGCGGTCAAGTTCCATCATCCAGTTCTGCATATCACTCTGATGAACTTCGGACATGATGCTGTTTGCAACATATTGACCGCGGTTTGCAGGACATCTGGAAACACAGCCGCAGCTTTCCTGAAATACATGTTCAACAGATGCGTAAGTATGGATAGAGTCTGCGTTATGCTCACAGATCCGGGTGAAAAGCTGTAATGCATTGTACATGATATCGGCTTTGGAAAATCCAATAGTCGTTATGCGTGGACTAAAGTAAGAGGCTTTGTTTTCGTTATCAAATCCTGTTACAAGAAAGTCTTCCGGAATCCTGTATCCGGCTTCTTTGGCAGCCAGGCAGATACCCACAGCAATATTATCATTGGCGCAGACGAATGCATCAGGAAGCAGATTTTTGTTTTTAAACTCTTCAAGAGCCTGAAGACCGGTATGAATTTCATAATCCTGAGAGGTTACACGGCTGGAATCATAAGGAATATTGTGCTTTTGGAGAGATTCTCTGTAAGCACGAAAACGTTCCTGATTTTCTGAGCTTTCTGGCGGACCGCCTACGTAATTGATCGTCTGGCAGTTATGTTTGTTAATCAGGTGGTCCATCAGCTGACAGATCGCATCATAGTTATTGATTCCGGAAAAGTACAGTCCGGGTGTTTCTTCCAGAAGAGAAATTACAGGAACATCTGCATTTCTGGCGGCAGTGATGATCTCTTCTTTAAGGGAAGGAAGTTTAATATTTGCAAGGTCAAGAAGGATTCCGTCAAAAGCTGAAAGGTTCGGAAGCCGGAAAATATTATATTCTCCGTTGTTAAAATCCTGATCTTTATTAAAATTGCCAAAACTGTGAAATACATACAGATCAATATCGTCCGGATGTTCGTCTGTGTAGCGTCGGTATCCCTGAATCCAGGTATAGGTGACATAACGTTCCCATCCATCTGTAATAAGTGCTATCTTTTTCATTGTAAAAACCCCATTATAAAATAGTAAGACCGGGTCCGAGATTGTCTGGACTACAGTGTAATTGTGAATATTATAGCAAATCATTGCAGAATATACCAGTTTTCTGTGTAATTATAGACAAAAATCAAAAACCGCCAATTCCTGATAGAACTGACGGTTTTGGGGAGATATAAACAATAAAATGAAAGGATAAAGTCAAAATTGAAATCAGTAAACTGATTCACAGCAGACGGAAAACCTGTTCTGCGGCAGCGGTCATATTGTCTTTTGCTGTGTCCGGATCCATAACTGCAGTGTTGGTAGCTTTCAGATATCCGTAGTATGCCTGAACTGGTTTATGATAATGAATATTGATGTAGAATACCAGACTTTTTATGTGATTATATACAAAAAATGACAGCTCCTGGAAAGCTGTCATTTATAGGTACTGTTATTTGATGTGATGTATCTTTTGGAAACCTGGAGCTGGATTATTTCGGCTCTTTCCCGGCGGCGAAGACCATCATCATTTCATTGGTAAGGCTGCTGTCGGTGTCCTGACCGATAATTTTGTCACGGTCAAACCACTGTGCTACAGAAAGCTCTTCATGATCCACCGTGAGAGTATCGTCCCCGTCTACATCGCAGAAAAATCCAAAAAGTAATGTACCGGAGAAGGACCATGGCTGACTCTTATAATAACGGAGATTTTTCACTTTCAGACCGACTTCTTCCATGACCTCGCGGTGAACGGTTTCTTCAATTGTTTCACCAATTTCCGCGAAACCGGCGATCAGGGCATATTGCTTAAAGCTTCTGCCCTCATATTTGGAGCAGATGATCTTATCTCCGTTAGTAATACCGACGATCACAGCCGGCATAAGTACCGGATATTCCTGACGGCCACAGGAAGGGCAGTACATCATACGTTCTTTTGTATCGTGTTTCATTGGGAACCCGCAGCATCCGCAGAAACGGCGGTTTCTGTACCAGAACCAGAGCTGATATCCGGTAATCGAAGCAAAAGCAAGATGCTGTGGCTGTACATAACGAAGCTCTCTGTTTTCGTGGAATTCATAGCCTGGCAGCAGGGAAGTATCCAGTCCCGGAATCAGATAAAAACGTTCGTCATCTATCGAGAAAAGATAGATATAATTTTTGTACAGGTCGCTTACGTTTCCTTCCAGTTCGCGGAAACGGGGAAGCGTTATAGAATTGTCTGTATCATTTTTATGAAAGAAACTCTTTCCGTTTTCATAAGCGAGCACAAAACTGCTACCATCCGGAGCAACCGGTCTGTATTCATTGTGATAAGTATGTGGTGCAATATCCTGTATCATAAGGAACCTCCTGAAAAATAGAGTGCAATTTATTGTCTGGCGATGAGCTGTATTATCGAAAAGCTGTATTTACTGCTTTATCAGACTGTATTCAGTATAGGTGAGGTGTTGGGAAAATGCAAGGGAGGAGTTTATATACAGATGTGAGATGACTCCCACCTCTGTAGGTGGCGAGCAACAAATCAGTATCAGTGGTGGGAGTCAATCCCCCATCTGATATAGCCTCCGGCAGGATTGCAGAGGCATTCTTGAAACAGATGAAGTTACTGCGTGTTGGAAAGAAATGCGGTATGTAAATAAAATGATAAAAATTGGTAAATGATAAAAATTTGACAAAATGTTATGCGGGTTATTGACAGCATACTGACATCGTGCTATTATGATGTCAGTATAATTCCATATTGAACATATGAAGTGCTGATTGTAATCCGCGTAGCAGTCAGAAGAGGGAATCAGGTGAGAATCCTGAGCGATCCGGTCACTGTAACAGAGGAGCGACTTTTCGATATCCCATTGTACGATAGTATGAGAAGGGGAAAAGAAGTGATGATCCTGAAGTCAGGAAACCTGCTTTGTATGGCGAGGTTAAACTTCCGTGTAAAGTGTAACAACCAACTTAGGGTATCCGCAACCCAAAGCGTTGTCTGCTTGTTGGAAGCAGGCATTTTTTTATGGAATTCGCCTGTTCGTATGAATTATACCTATATGTATCGTGGTGGCCGCCACATACATACAACCCCTTAAAGGGTATGATTAAATGGCAGGCGGTACTACTCCGGATGCATTCGTTCCCTCCGCATATTTGAACGGATTCATTGTCTACCCCGGAGCAGTATCGCAAATCCTCTGAAATAAGTTTTGAAGATGACCAGTTCGGCAGTGCCGTGACTGGATTTTTTTATATAACGAGGTGAAAGTAAATGGAAAAACCATATTGGGAAGGGAAACACTATGCTTTTTTC
>JAERMT010000064.1_pt1 | contig 39655 bp, 53 predicted proteins | sample 9267081 | NCBI WGS metagenome assembly JAERMT01 (sample SAMN17071939, study PRJNA684904) | human gut metagenome | isolation source: diarrhea sample from child under the age of five | host: Homo sapiens | place: South Africa: Mafikeng, Mafikeng Provincial Hospital | collected 2019-09
TGAGATTCGCTATCAGAGAAGGCGGCAGAACCGTAGGTTCCGGCGTTGTAACTGAGATTATCGAGTAATTTCAGTTACCGCTTTAATAAAGCTATAGAAAGGATGCCCTTTGCGGCATCCTTTTTCTGTTGGGATTTCTCACGAAAACACCCCGAACCGTCCGGAAAACATGATATAATGAATTCATCTTTTTATCAGGAGAATTACCATGAATATTCAATTCAGTTTGGGAAAGAACATCCCATATACAACTATTGATATATCTGACGAGATGACAGCGGAAGGATTGGCGGAGCGTTATCGGGAAGAGACGCCGTGGCCGGTGGTGGCAGCCATCATCAATCACGAGGTGAAGCCGCTGACCACGCCGATTCACGAAAACGATATGGTGCAGCTGCTGGACATTCGAAACAAGCAGGCGTACCTGATTTTTCAGAACAGCCTGATTCTTTTGTTCATCTGTTCGGTGCGGCAGATTCTGGGGAACGTGCACGTGGAGGTGATGACCTCCCTGAACGACGGTCTGTTTCTGCAGGTGATGTGCCGCGGCGATGATGGCGAATTCCGGGTGGTGGACATGTCGGAAGACGATGTGGCTCGAACGTATTTTTACATGAAGAAAATGGTGCAGGAGAATCATCCCATCGAGTCAAAGTTGTTCCGGCGAAAAGAAGCTATGGAGATTCTGAAGGAGACCGGCCTGACGGAGAAGTATCGGAGCCTGCAGCGGGTGAAGGTGGACGAGACGGTGCGGATCTATACTTTGGCCGGGTACAGCGACTTTTTTTATAACTATATGGTGCCTTCCACCGGGTATGTATCCAAATTCGAGTTGATGAAGTACCGGGAGGGGCTTTTGCTGCGGCACCCGTCGGCGCAGAATCCGGGAGTGATTCCGGATTACGTGGACGAATATCGGGTGTACAATGCCCTGAAGGAGCAGCGCCAGTGGAATCATCTGCTGGGGGTGCAGTATCAGGCGGATATCAACGATCGGATTGAGTCCGGGGAGTACCGGACCCTGATTAAATTGAGCGAGGCGCTGCACGATAAGAAAATCGTGGAGATTGCGGATCGGATTTCCGGGGAGGAGAAGAAGGTGGTGCTGATTCTGGGGCCGTCCTCTTCCGGGAAGACCACGTTCGCCCATCGGCTGATCATTCAGCTGATGGTGAACGGCATGAAGCCGTTGTACATCGGAACGGACGATTATTTTGTGGAGCGGGAGGACACGCCGCTGGACGCGGATGGACAGAAGAACTACGAGAACATCGATGCCCTGGATCTGCCCCTGTTCAATCGACAGATGAAGGAACTTCTGGAGGGACAGGAAGTGAATATGCCGGTGTTTAACTTCAAGACGGGGCACAAGGAGTTCGGGAAGCGGAAGACCCGGTTGGACCGGAACGGAGTAATCGTTATCGAGGGAATTCACGCCTTCAACCACCTGCTGACCCAACAGCTTCCGGAGGAGTCCAAATTCCGGATTTACATCAGCCCGCTGACTCAGATTAACCTGGATTCCCACAACCGGATTCCGACGACGGATACCCGGGTGATTCGGCGGATTGTTCGGGATAACCGAAACCGGGCCCACACTGCCGCCATGACCTTGCGGCTCTGGCCGAAGGTGCGGGAAGGAGAGAATAAAAACATCTTCCCGCTGAGCAACGAGGCGGACGTGTTCTTCAATACGGTGCACATCTACGAGATGGCGGCACTGAAGAAGTATGCGGTTCCTCTGCTGAAGGAAGTGCGTCAGAAGGAAGAAGAATATGCGGAGGCCCAGCGGCTTCTGCGGCTGTTCCGTTACGTGGACAGTCTGGACGACGAGAGCATTATCGCCGGAGACTCCATTCTGAGGGAGTTCATCGGCGGCAGTATTTACACGGATTAGATGGAGTAACAGAATGATAAAGATCGCATTCCATACCCTTGGGTGCAAAGTAAATCAATACGAAAGCGAAGCCTTGATGGAGGCTTTTGCAAAAAGAGGGGCGGAGATTGTCCCGGAGACCGAGATTGCGGACGTGTATCTGGTGAATACCTGTTCCGTTACCAGCATTGCGGATCGGAAGTCTCGGCAGTTTATCCGCCGCATGAAGAAAAAGAATCCCCACGCTCTGATGGTGGTTACCGGCTGTTATGCCCAGGTTTCCTCGGAGGAGCTGGAGGCCATGCCGGACGTGGACCTAATTATGGGCAATAACCTGAAATCCGAGATCCCGGACCGGGTGTTCGAACTCCTGCAGGCGCGGGAGGACAGCGAGGAGGATGCGCCGCAGAAGCGGAAGGAAGTGCTGGCGTACCGCGACCTTCGGGGATACGAGGATATGGGCATCGTCACCGCCAGCGAGTCGGAGATGAGCCGGGCGTATATCAAGATTCAGGAGGGTTGCAACCGTTTCTGCTCCTACTGCCTCATTCCGTATGCCCGGGGTGTGGTTCGGAGCCGCCCTTTGGAGGAAGTGCTGGAGGAGGCCAAAATGCTCCTGAACAAGGGGTTCCGGGAACTGGTGCTCACGGGCATCAACACCGCCCTGTACGGCACGGAACCGGAGTTCGATTTCCAAAGAGAGCCGGGAGAAGAAGGCCTGAATGGGCTGGAAGCGGTGATTCGGCGCCTGGATGCCATGGAAGGGGATTTCCGGATTCGCCTCAGCTCCCTGGAGCCGACGGTGGTGGACATTGAACACATCGAACGCATCGTGCAGTACGACAAGCTGTGCCATCACCTGCATCTGTCCCTTCAGAGCGGCAGCGACGCTATCCTGAAATCCATGAACCGCCACTACGACCGGGAGGATTATTTTAAAATTGTACGGTCGCTGCGGGACTTCGATCCTTATTTTGGCATCACCACGGACATCATTGTGGGATTCCCGGGGGAAACCGAGGCGGATTTCGAGGACACTTTGGATGCGGTTCGCAAAAGCAATTTCGGCAAGGTTCACGCCTTCCGCTATTCCGCCCGAAAGGGTACAAAGGCGGCGGGCTTCAAGGATATGATTTCCGGACGCGTGAAGAGCCGGCGGGCCGGCACCCTGGAGCAGCAGGCGGATGAGATCTCCAAAGAGTTCTTTCGCCGGAACTTGAACCGGGAAGACCGAGTGCTGGTGGAGCGTCACGAGGACGGCATGGCCACCGGGTACACCGGGAACTACATTAAAGTCTATATTCCGGATGAAGAGGAAACCCTGGATGCCGGCGGTTTCGTATCCGTCCGGCTGATAGAGCTATACGAGGACGGCTGTCTGGCTGAGATAACCGGGAAAAGGAGGTAAATCATGAGTGACTGCATTTTCTGTTCACTGGCGAACGGCGAGATCCCAACCGATATGGTCTATGAAGACGACCGCATCGCGTGCTTCCGGGATGCGGATCCGCAGGCTCCGGTTCACGTGCTGATGGTTCCGAAGGAACACATCGCATCTCTGGACGAGTTGGATGAGAGCTATCGGGATCTGATGGGCTACATGATGGTGAAGATTCACGAAATCGCCGCTTCAGAAGGTCTGGAGAACGGGTACCGTGTGGTAATCAACACGGGTGAAGACGGTCAGCAGACGGTAAAACATCTGCACATCCATCTTCTGGGTAAAAGAAAAATGACCTGGCCACCGGGCTAAACCGGGACAATTCGGACACGTTGACCGAGGTGAGGGAACCGCAAGCAGGGCTGCGGTTCCCTTTTTTTATGGAGAATTATGGAGAAAATAAAAGAAAAAACCTTGATTTTGTAAGCAAAAACGAAAAAATAGAAGCCGGTGAAGCGCAGGCACAAAACAATGGGGAAACTCCAGAGTCGGTGTACAACGGTAGCGCCGTGTAAGGCTTGAAAACAAAGGATAATGCTCAGAAAAAAATGAAAAAAATCCGAAAAAAATTTATAAAAAAAGCTTGCGTTATAAGATGATATCCGTTATACTAATAGAGCTTGTTTAAGGCGATGAAGCAGGAAGTTGCTGAGCTATCAGGTAATTTCTGCCGAGAATTGTCCTCGCGAGACGGGGGCGAAGGGGTTCGCTACTTTTGTTTTGAGCATTCATTTGGGAAACGCTCGAAAGAGTGTAGGAGCAAAACGAAAGCCCGGGGCGAATGAAGTGAAGTCCTGTACAAGCATAGCGAAAACAGTACAAATTATAGGAGGATCTACAATGAGTGAATTACAGAAAATCAGAATCAGACTGAAGGCGTACGATCACGCACTGTTGGACAAGTCCGCTGCGAAGATCGTAGAGACCGCACAGAGAACAGGCGCTGTTGTATCGGGACCAATTCCGCTGCCAACACAGAAGGAAGTGGTAACCATCATCAGAGCGGTCCACAAGTATAAGGACAGCAGAGAGCAGTTCGAACAGAGAACTCACAAGAGACTGATCGACATCACGAACGCAACCACTAAGACGACTGATGCGCTCGCTAAGCTGGACATGCCTGCAGGCGTTGATATTGAGATCAAGCTCTAAGCTAGATTAGGAAGATCACATGAGAGGGCAATCCGGCCAAACCAGAGTGATCCGCTGTAAGAAAGTAGGAGGAGAAATATGAAGACACTGCTTGGAAAGAAAATCGGAATGACACAGATTTTCACCGAAGACGGCCAAGTTGTACCGGTAACCGTTGTCGAGGCGGGACCTGAAGTCGTAACACAGATCAAGACTGTTGAGACTGACGGATACAATGCGGTACAGGTTGGTTACGAAGACCAGAAAGCTCACAGAGTGAACAAGCCGATGACCGGACATTATGAGAAGGCCGGCGTTGCTCCAAAGAAGCACCTCGCTGAGTTCAGAATCGAAGACGGCGAGAATTATGAGTTGGGTCAGGAAATCACAGTAGCTGATTTCGAAGAGGGAATGAAGATTGACATCACAGGCATTTCCAAAGGTAAGGGAACTCAGGGTAACATCAAGAGACACGGACATCACAGAGGTCCGATGAGCCACGGTTCCAAGCATAAGAGACTGGCCGGCGCACTGGCAGCCGGAACTTATCCGTCCAGAGTATTCAAGGGCAACAAGGCTCCGGGAAGAATGGGAAGAGATAAGATCACCGTACAGAACGTTGTTCTGGTTAAAGTTATTGCTGACCGCAACCTCATGCTGGTTAAGGGCGCTGTTCCTGGAAAGAAGGGCGGAGTCGTAAGAATCAGACCGGCAATCAAAGGTCAGGATAAGTAAGAAGGCAGAAAGGAGGAAACAAAATGGCAAACATTAAAATGCTGAACATGGCCGGCGCTGAAGTTGGCGAAATCACATTGAACGATGCGATCTTCGGTATCGAGCCTAACGAGTATGCTGTACACGCTACCGTTAAAAACTATCTGGCAAACCAGAGACAGGGAACTCAATCTGCCAAGACAAGAAGCGAAGTAAGAGGAGGCGGACGCAAGCCTTTCAGACAGAAGGGAACCGGTCGTCACAGACAGGGAAGCACAACGGATCCATCCCAGATCGGTGGTGGTATCGTATTTGCACCGAAGCCAAGAGATTACAGCTATGCAATTCCGAAGAAGGTAAAAAGACTGGCACTGAAGTCTGCACTTTCCGCAAAGGTTGCTGAAAACGAGCTGATCGTTCTGGACGAGCTGAAGTTCGAAGCTCCGAAGACAAAAGAGATGGTTAAGGTCCTGGAAAATGTCAAGGCTGAGAAGAAGGCACTGATCGTACTCGCTGAGAAGGATGAGAACGTAATCCGTTCCGCTTCCAACCTGCAGGGCGTAAGAACTGCTCTTGTCAGCACGATGAATGTATATGAGATCGTTAATCATTACAGCCTGATTCTCACTAAGGCAGCCGCTGAGAAAATTGAGGAGGTATATGCGTAATGAAGACAGAATATCAGACAATCATCAAGCCGATCATCACTGAAGAGACGATGGATCTGGCAAGCGACAAGAAATATGTTTTCCAGGTTGCTAAGGAAGCAAATAAGACTGAAGTAAGACAGGCTGTTGAGAAGATCTTCGGCGTGAACGTTGCGAAAGTCAACATTATGAATGTAAACGGTAAAACAAAGAGAATGGGAAGATATGTCGGTAAGACAGCAGACTACAAGAAAGCTGTTATTACTCTTACTGCAGACAGCAAAGAGATCGAAATCTTCCAGGGACTGTAATATAGGAGGTATGTAAGAATGGGAATCAAGAAATACAATCCAACATCTCCGGGCCTCAGAGGAATGACGGTTTCGACATTCGAGGAAATCACCACTGATAAGCCTGAGAAAGCTCTTACAGTCACCCTCAAGAAGCACGCAGGAAGAAACGTAAGAGGTAAGATCACCGTTAGACACAGAGGCGGCGGCACAAGAGCAAAGTACAGAATCATCGATTTCAAGAGAAACAAAGATGATATTCCGGCAACTGTAAAGACCATCGAGTATGATCCGAACAGATCCGCAAACATCGCTCTGGTATGCTACGCAGACGGTGAGAAGAGATACATTATCGCTCCGAACAAGCTGAAAGTCGGCGATGTAATCGTATCCGGTCCGGATTCGGATATCAAGGTTGGAAATGCACTTCCGATCGCAAACATTCCGGTTGGTACCATTATCCACAACATCGAACTGAAGCCGGGCAAGGGTGCTCAGCTGGTAAGATCTGCCGGTAACGGTGCTCAGCTGATGGCGAAGGAAGGTAACTATGCACAGGTTAGACTGCCATCCGGCGAAGTTCGTATGGTAAGAATCAACTGCAGAGCTACCATCGGCGAAGTTGGAAACATCGAGCATGCGAACATCCAGATTGGTAAGGCCGGACGTAAGAGACACATGGGCTGGAGACCGACCGTAAGAGGTTCCGTAATGAACCCGAACGACCACCCACACGGCGGTGGTGAAGGCAGAGCTCCGATCGGACGTAAGGGTCCGGTTACTCCATGGGGTAAGCCTGCACTGGGTTACAAGACACGTAACAAGCATAAGGATTCCAACAAGTACATCGTTAGAAGAAGAAATGCCAAATAGGGAAGGAGCATATAATGGGAAGATCGCTTAAGAAAGGCCCTTTCGTTGACAAGAAACTCCTCAAGAGAATCGTTGAGATGAATGAGGCAAATGAAAAAGAAGTAATCAAGACATGGTCGAGACCATCGACGATTTTTCCGCAGATGGTAGGACACACAATTGCTGTTCATGACGGACGCAAGCATGTTCCGGTATACATCACGGAAGATATGGTTGGACACAGACTGGGAGAGTTCGCTCCGACCAGAACATACAAAGGCCATGCCGGTGACAAGTCAAAGTAGTAGAAAGGAGAAATTGACATGGAAGCAAAAGCAACTGCGAAATATGTAAGAATGTCTCCAAGCAAACTCAAGCCTGTTACCGACCTGGTAAGAGGAAAGGATTTGAACGAGGCACTGACCATCCTGAAGTTCACATCCGGTAAGGGTGCTGAGCTGGTGGAGAAGGTTGTACAGTCTGCTGCAGCAAACGCAGAGAACAACCACGATATGAATCCAGATGAACTGTATGTTGCAGAAATCTATGCAAACCAGGGTCCGACAATGAAGCGGTTCAGAGCCGGTGCTCAGGGAAGAGCATCCATGATTCTGAAGAGAACCAGCCACATTGCTGTGACTTTAAGAAGCAGAGAAGATGCAGAACAGAAGGTAGAAGGAGGTTCGCCAGATGGGTCAGAAAGTTAATCCACACGGTCTGAGAGTCGGAGTTAACAAGGATTGGAACTCCAAGTGGTATGCAGGAAAGAACGATTTCGCGGACTTCCTGATTGAAGACCAGCAGATCAGAAATTATGTAAAGAAGACTCTCTACGCAGCAGGCGTTGCAAGCGTTGTTGTTGAGAGACCGGCAGCAGACAAGGTAAGAGTTGTTATCCTGGCTGCAAGACCGGGAATGGTAATCGGCAGAGCAGGAGATGGCGTTGAAGAGCTGAAGAAGTCCATCGTTAAGATGACCGGCAAGACCGTAGAAATCTCCATCGAAGAAGTTCGCAGATCCGAGCTGGACGCACAGCTGACTGCTGAGAGCATTGCACAGGCACTGGAGAGAAGAGTTTCCTTCAGAAGAGCAATGAAGCAGGCAATTCAGAGAACCATGAAAGCCAATGCAAAGGGTATCAAGGTTCTGTGCTCCGGAAGATTGGGTGGTGCGGAAATCGCAAGAAGCGAGAAGTACAGCGAAGGAAACGTTCCGCTGCACACTCTGAGAGCAGATATCGATTATGGTTTTGCAGAAGCAGACACCACTTACGGAAAGATCGGTGTTAAGGTTTGGATCAACCATGGCGAGATTCTCGACAAGGGTCTCAAGGATGCAATTCCGGAATCCACCAAGAACGACAGAAGAGACAGAAAGTCCAGAAGAAACGAGAAGAGAGATCGTAAGAAATCCTTCGGAAATCGTAGAAGGGACAGCCGCGAGGCTAGACCTGAGGTAAAGCCAGCTACAACAAGAGTCAGAAAGGCTCCGAAGGTAGAGGCTCCGGCTCCGGAAGCTGTAACTGAAGAGGTTCAGACAGAGAGCACAGAAGCATAGTATTAGAGAAAGGAGAGACTTGCCATGTTAATGCCAAAGCGCGTTAAACGCAGAAGAGTCCACAGAGGCAGAATGAAGGGCGTTGCAACTAAGGGCAACACCATTACATATGGAAGCTACGGTCTGATTGCGGAAGAGTGTGCATGGATCGATTCCAAACAGATCGAGGCTGCCAGAATTGCGATGACCAGATCCATCAAGAGAGGCGGAAAGGTTTACATCAAAATTTTCCCGCATAAGCCAATCACAAAGAAGCCTGCAGAAGTTCGAATGGGTTCCGGTAAAGGTAGTCCGGAGTACTGGGTTGCAGTAGTTAAGCCGGGCAGAGTAATGTTCGAAATCGAAGGCGTAACAGAAGCACAGGCGAGAGAAGCTATGAGACTTGCTGCTCATAAGCTGCCGATTAAGTGCAAATTCGCTGTAAAGGAAAAGGGTGGTGACGAATAATGGATCTGAATAAAATTAGAAAAATGACGGACCAGGAAAGAACCGCTGAGCTTGAAAAAATGCAGCAGGAGCTGTTCAACCTGAGATTCCAGCACGTTACCGGCCAGCTTGAGAATCCGGTTCGTATGAGAGAAGTGAAGAGAGATATCGCTCGGGTAAAGACGATTATCCGGGAAAAAGAGCTTGAAGGACCACAGGCATAACGGAAAGGAGGATGGACAATGGAAAGAAATAGAAGAAAGACAAGAGTTGGCATCGTTGTCAGCGACAAGATGGATAAGACTGTTGTCGTTGCTACAGAAGAAATCGTCAGACATTCTCTTTACGGTAAGGGTGTGAAGAGAACGAAGAAGTTCAAGGCACACGATGAGAATAACACATGTGGTATCGGCGATACAGTAAGAATTATGGAGACAAAGCCTCTGTCCAAGGATAAGAGATGGAGAGTTGTCGAAATCGTTGAGAAGGCTAAATAAGGAGGCGACAAATGATTCAGACAGAAACTAGACTGAGAGTTGCCGACAATTCCGGAGCAAAGGAACTTCTTTGCATCAGCATCCTCGGCGGAACAGGCCGTAAATATGCAAACATCGGTGATGTCATCGTTTGCGCAGTTAAGGATGCAACTCCTGGTGGAGTTGTCAAGAAGGGCGACGTTGTAAAGGCTGTTATCGTTAGAAGCAAGACCGGCGCTAGAAGAGATGACGGCAGCTATGTAAAGTTCGACCAGAACGCTGCAGTTATCATCAAGGACAGAACCGACAAGAATCCGGTTGGAACCCGTATCTTCGGACCTGTAGCTAGAGAGCTGAGAGATAACGGCTTCATGAAGATCGTGTCATTGGCACCGGAAGTACTGTAGGAGGTGTAACAATGCAGATTAAGAAGAATGATACAGTAGTAGTAATCGCAGGAAAGGATAAGGGTAAGACCGGAACCGTACTGCGCGTACTGCCGAAGAAGAATAAGGTTGTTGTTGAAGGCGTTAACGTTCAGACGAAGCACGCAAGAGCAACCAGAACATCCAATTCCGAGATTAAGCACATCGAAGGACCGATCGATGCATCCAACGTTATGTTCTACGACAAGGAAGCAAAGGCCGGAACCAGAGTTGGCTACAAGGAAGAGAATGGAAAGAAAGTACGTTACTCCAAGAAGACCGGTAACGTTATAGACTAGTGAAAGGAGGAGAGACAGTGGCAAACAGACTGAAAGAAAAATACAGAACAGAAGTATTTGAAGCACTGAAGGATAAGTTCAATTATTCCAATCCGATGGAAGTTCCGAAGCTGGAGAAGATTACCATTAACATGGGTCTGGGTGAAGCAAAGGACAACTCCAAGATCATGGAAAGCGCTGTTAAGGAAATCGCTCTGATCGCCGGACAGAAGCCGGTTGTTACAAAGGCTAGAAAGTCCATCGCTAACTTCAAGGTTAGACAGGGTATGCCGGTTGGTGCAAAGGTTACACTGAGAGGCGACAGAATGTATGCATTCGCAGACAAGCTGTTCAACATTTCTCTTCCGAGAGTAAGAGACTTCAAGGGTGTAAACAGAAACTCTTTTGACGGTAGAGGAAACTATTCCATGGGCGTTAAAGAACAGCTCATCTTCCCTGAAATTGTGTATGATGATGTTGAAACCGTAAAGGGAATGAACATCGTGTTCACGACAACGGCTAAGACCGACGAAGAAGCTCAGGCACTTCTTGAGCTGATGGGCATGCCGTTCGCAAAGTAATTTAGGAGGAGAAAATGGCTAAGACATCGCTAAAGGTTAAACAGCAGAGAAAGCCTAAGTATAAGACTCGGGCTTACACAAGATGCAGAGTATGCGGCAGACCGCACTCTGTTCTGAAGAAATACGGTATCTGCCGTATCTGCTTCAGAGAGCTTGCTTACAAGGGCGAAATTCCGGGCGTAAGAAAAGCAAGCTGGTAGGTTTAAGTTGCGAAGGCCCGTCACTGAGTTGCAGTGCGGGAACCGCGTGAGGAAAGGAGAATTACTGTTATGGCAATGACAGACCCAATAGCAGATATGCTGACAAGAATCAGAAATGCCAACACAGCTGGACACAAGACAGTAGATATTCCGGCATCCAAGATGAAGAAATCTATTGCTGAGATTCTGAAGAACGAAGGATTCATCAACAGCTACGAGGTTGTTTCTGACAGTGCACAGGGCACTATCAAAGTAGAACTCAAGTATGGTCCGAACAGAGAGAAGACCATTTATGGAATCAAGAAAATTTCCAAGCCAGGACTGAGAGTATATGCGAAAGCAGATCAGGTTCCGAAGGTTCTGGGTGGACTCGGTATCGCAATCCTCTCCACATCCAACGGTGTGATTACTGATAAGCAGGCTCGCAAGCTGGGTGTTGGCGGAGAAGTTATTTGTTACGTTTGGTAGGAGGTATAGAAAATGTCAAGAATTGGTGTTAGACCTATTACTATCCCTGCCGGCGTAGAAGTAACGGTAGACGATAATAATCTGGTAAAAGTAAAAGGTCCGAAGGGTGAGCTGGAGAACAGCGTAAACCCGGATCTGGAAATCAAGATTGAAGACGGTGTGCTGACCGTTGTTAGACCGACCGATGACAGAACTCACAGAGCACAGCACGGTCTGGCTAGAACTTTGATTCACAACATGGTTGTCGGTGTAACCGACGGCTTCCAGAAGAAGATGACCATCAACGGTGTAGGTTACTCTGCATCCAAGAAGGGCAACACTCTGGTTCTGAAACTCGGATTCTCCCATCCGGTAGAGATGGTTGATCCGGAAGGTATTGAAACAGAAGTTCCGGACGCTACAACTGTAATCGTCAAGGGTTCTGATAAGGCTGCAGTAGGAAACTACGCTGCGAACATCAGAGCATGGAGAAAGCCTGAACCTTACAAGGGCAAGGGAATCATCATGGAAGGCGAAGTTGTTCAGAAGAAGGAAGGAAAGAGCGGAGCTAAATAAGAAGGGAGGATTTGAAAAATGGCAAAAGCTAGCAGAAATGATAGAAGACTCAAAAGACACGAAAGAGTCAGAAAAAACGTTTTCGGAACTCCCGAGAAGCCAAGACTTTGCGTTTATAGATCGAACAGCAATATTTCGGCTCAGATTATCGATGATGTTAACGGAAACACTCTGGTTTCCGCATCTTCTCTCGATAAGGAGCTCAAGGCTCAGCTGGAGAACGGTGGAAACAAGGATGCAGCAAAGGCTGTAGGCAAAGCAGTTGGTGAAAAAGCAGTCGCTAAGGGCATCAAGGTAGTTGCTTTCGACAGAGGCGGATACCTGTACCACGGCAGAGTTAAGGAACTCGCTGACGGTGCTCGCGAAGCTGGATTAGAATTCTAAGGGAGGACAAGGAATGCGTAGCAAGATTGATGCATCCAAGCTGGAACTCACTGAGACCATCGTAAATATCAGACGTGTTGCTAAGACCGTAAAGGGCGGTAGAAACATGAGATTCAGTGTTACTATCGTTGTCGGCGATGGCGAAGGCCACGTTGGTATCGGACTCGGTAAGGCTCAGGAAATCCCTGAAGCAGTAAGAAAAGCTACTGAGGATGCGAAGAAGAAACTGATTTATGTACCGACAGTAGGAACAACCGTTCCTCACGAAACACTGGGAATCTTCGGCGCAGGAAAGGTTCTGATTATGCCTTCCGCACCGGGAACCGGAGTTATCGCTGGTTCTTCCGTACGTACCGTACTGGAAGCTGCCGGAATTAAGGACGTTAGAGCGAAATCGCTCGGTTCAAGCAATACCGGAAACATGGCACTGGCAACTATCGAAGGTCTGAGAAACCTCACTACCATCGATGAAGTTGCAAAGCGTCGTGGCAAGACACCGGAAGAAATTTTAGGATAGGAGGCAAAGATATGGCAAAGACATTAAAGATTACTTTAGTCAAGAGCACCATCGGCGCATCCCCTAAACAGAAGAAGACCGTGGAAGCACTGGGCCTGAAGAAGCTGCACCACTCCGTAGAACTGGCAGATTCCGCTGCAGTTCGTGGTGCAATCGCAAAGGTTTCCCATCTTCTGAGCGTTGAAGAACTATAAGGAGGAATGTGACCATGAGACTTCATGAATTAAAAGCAGCTGAGGGCTCCACAAAGGCTCCAAAGAGAAGAGGCCGTGGTACCGCTACCGGTCAGGGTAAAACCGGCGGCAGAGGTATGAACGGTCAGAAATCTCGTAGCGGCGGCGGAGTAAGACTCGGCTTCGAGGGTGGCCAGATGCCACTGTACAGAAGACTTCCGAAGAGAGGATTCACTAATCCGTTCACAAAGGAGTATTCTGAAGTAAACGTACAGGATCTGAATCGTTTCGAAGACGGTGCGGTTGTAGACTGCGCAGCTCTTGTTGAGGCAGGAGTTGTTAAGCAGGTCAAGGATGGCGTTAAAGTCCTGGGCAACGGCGAAATCACCAAGAAGATCACTGTAAAAGCTGAAAAGTTCAGCAAGAGTGCTGTAGAAAAGATTGAAGCAGCAGGAGGAAAGGTAGAGGTGCTCTAAATGGAGTTACTGAAGACTCTCTCACAGGCATGGAAAGTAGAAGAACTTCGAAAGAAGATTCTCTTCACGCTCATGATGTTGGTTGTATATCGAATCGGATCCAATATTCCGGTTCCGGGAATTAACAGAACATACTTATCACAGATGTTCTCTGGGGAGACAGGTCTTCTGGATCTTTTCGATCTGTTTTCTGGTGGATCGTTCAGTAATTTTACAATTTTCGCGCTGAGTATCACACCATATGTTACAGCATCTATTATCGTACAACTTCTGACAATTGCGCTTCCTTATTTTGAAAGACTTTCGAAAGAAGGGAACGAGGGCCACAAGAAGATGGCGACAATCACCCGATACATGACGGTTGTCCTGGGTCTGATCCAGGCAATCGGCCTGACGGTGGGTCTCTTCAAGAATGCGGTCGTTGATAAGAGCGCATTTGCATCCATTACGATAATTATGGTATTGACAGCAGGTACAGTGTTCCTGATGTGGCTGGGTGAGCAGATTAACGAGTATGGTATCGGCAACGGAATCTCACTGATTATCTTTGCCGGTATCGTGGATCGCTTCCCGACATTCATCAGAAATACTTACGCTCAGGTATCTGAGGGTGCGATTAGCGGAGTTGCTGTATTAACATTATTGATTGTATCTGTTATGCTTGTAATGGTAATCATACTGTTCGAGCAGGGCGTTCGAAAGATTCCGGTGCAGTATGCAAAGCGAGTTGTGGGACGTAAAATGTATGGGGGACAGTCAACACATATTCCGATGAAGGTGAATCAGGCCGGAGTAATTCCGATCATCTTCTCGTTATCGCTGTTACAGTTCCCGCTGATTGTTACATACTTCGCTCCGAAATCGGCATATGCGGACTTTGTCAACAAGTACATATCACCGTCCGGGGACCCGGGTCTCTGGATTTATGTAGTATTAAACGTTGTTCTCACAATGTTCTTCACTTACTTCTACACCGCGATTACCTTTAATCCGACAGAAGTAGCAGAGAATATGCGTCAGAGTGGCGGCTTTGTTCCCGGTATTCGTCCGGGAACGGCAACAGTGGAATACCTTTCCCGTGTAATGTCCAGACTGTGCTTCTCCGGAGGCCTGTTCCTGGCAGCGGTATCGGTGGTTCCAACTATCGTCAGCAATTTTACACCGTTTGAAATGACATTCGGAGGTACATCCCTCCTGATTGCCGTAGGTGTTGCAACAGACACGGTGAAACAGATTCAGAATCAGATGCTGATGAGAAACTATCAGGGATTCCTGAAATAAATATTGCTTCGTGGAACACAGAGGAGAGATGAAATGCTTAGAGCTGTTTTGCTGGGACCTCCGGGAGCCGGAAAGGGAACCCAGGCCGTAAGACTGGTAGAAAAGTATGAGATTCCGCACATTTCCACCGGCGATATCTTCCGGAAGAATATTAAGGAAGGTACCGAACTGGGGAAAAAAGCGCAGGAGTACATGAATGCAGGTGCGCTTGTACCGGATGAACTGGTTGTTGATCTGGTAAAGGACAGACTGCAGCAGGATGATTGTAAGAACGGATTCCTGTTGGATGGATTCCCAAGAACGATTTTCCAGGCAGAAAAGCTGGATGAATTCCTTTCGGAATCCAATCAGAAAATGGATATCGTAATCAACCTCAAGGTTGAGAAGGAAGCTTTGATTAAGCGTCTGACCGGCAGAAGAGTCTGCAAGGACTGCGGTGCAAGCTATCATATCGTCAACGTTCCTCCGAAGAAGGAAGGTGTCTGCGATATCTGTGGCGGCGAGCTGATTCAGAGAAAAGATGACAACATTGAGACTGTGGAGAACAGAATCAACGTCTACGAAGATCAGACCGCTCCACTTATTGGATATTATAAGGAAGCAGGTTCGCTGGTTGACTTTGACGGAGAAGCTTCCCTGGATGAAGTTTTCGATGCAATCGTTCAGGCAATCGGTGAGCAGGAATAATTCCTGACGTTATAATTAAAGGAGACTGATATTATGGCGAAAAAGAATGCCATCGAGGTTATGGGCACAGTCGTGGATGCTCAGCCTAACGCAATGTTCAAGGTAAAGCTGGAAAACGGTTTTGAAGTCCTTGCGCACATTTCCGGAAAGATTCGTATGAATTACATTCGAATTCTCCCGGGCGACCGCGTTAGAGTAGAGCTTTCTCCGTATGACTTGACTCGTGGACGCATTACCTGGCGTGATAAGAACAATAACAACTAAGTATAAGGAGGAACTAACATGAAGGTAAGAGCTTCAGTTAAGCCTATGTGTGAGAAGTGCAAAGTAATCAAGAGACACGGTAGAGTCATGGTTATTTGTGAGAACCCTAAGCACAAGCAGAGACAAGGCTAGTTTTATCAGATATTAATAAAAATATATTAATATAAGGCGCCGTTTTGCCGGGAAAGCGGTGCGACTATTCAAAATTGCAACCCCTGTCTATATCGCCCCCGGAGTGGTGATGGAAGATGGGAAAGGAGGAAGAAATGGCAAGAATTGCCGGAGTTGACCTGCCAAGAGATAAGAGAATCGAAATCGGTCTGACTTATATTTATGGTATTGGTCTGAAATCGTCTAAGGATATCCTCGCTAAAGCGAACGTAAATCCAGACATCAGAGTTAAGGATCTGTCCGAAGAAGATGCCGGAAAGATCAGAAAGGTAATCGAAAACGATTACATCGTAGAAGGTGACCTGAGAAGAGAGACTTCCCTCAACATCAAGAGACTGATGGAGATCGGAAGCTACAGAGGCATCAGACACAGAAGAGGTCTTCCAGTAAGAGGACAGAAAACCAAGACGAACGCTAGAACTCGTAAAGGACCTAAGCGTCTGGCTGGTAAGAAGAAATAAGGTGAGGAGGTAGAGAAATATGGCTGCTAAAAAGCAAGTTAGAAAGAAAAAAAGAGAACGTAAACACGTTGAAAGAGGCCAAGCTCATATCCAGTCCACCTTTAACAACACACTGATTACTCTGACTGATATGGACGGTAACGCTCTTTCTTGGTCCAGTGCAGGCTCCAATGGTTTCAAGGGCTCCAGAAAGTCCACACCATTCGCTGCACAGAGTGCTGCAGAAGTAGCTGCAAAGGCTGCTATGGAGCACGGTCTGAAATCCGTAGAAGTATTTGTAAAGGGACCGGGTTCCGGTAGAGAAGCTGCTATCAGAGCACTGGAAACCGCAGGCCTGAAGGTTGTATCCATCAAGGATATTACACCGATTCCGCACAACGGATGCAGACCGCCTAAGAAGAGAAGAGTCTAATCGGAAGGAGGAGTAATACATGGCTAGAAATAGAGAACCGGTACTGAAGAGAGCAAAGGCACTTGGCATTGAGCCGCAGTACCTGGGAATTAATAAGAAATCGAAGAGACAGGTTCAGCAGAGCAGAAGAAAGAAGAGCGAGTACGGTGTTCAGCTGACTGAGAAGCAGAAGGTTAAATTCTATTACGGACTTCAGGAAACTCAGTTCAGAAACACCTACGAGAAGGCTACCAAGAGAGCCGGCGGTGCCGGTGAAAACCTTCTGATTATGCTGGAGAGCAGATTCGACAATGTAGTATTCAGAATGGGATTTGCTGCAACAAGAAGAGAAGCCAGACAGCTGGTTTCCCACGGACACTTCCTGGTAAACGGAAAGAAAGCAAACATTCCTTCCATGGAACTGAAGGCCGGAGACGTTATCTCCGTAAAGGAAAAGTCCAAGTCCTCTCCGAAGTTCAAGGAGCTGAGAGACATGGTTATCACCACTCCACAGTGGCTGGACATTGACCTGGACAAGCTGGAAGGCAAGATCCTGACTGCTCCAACTCGTGCTGACATCGATTTACCAATCGAAGAGCGTTACATCGTAGAGTTCTACTCTAGATAATGCGTTTAATGTTTTTACATTTTGCTGGTAAATTAATGGGAGGAAGAGAATGATCGAGATAGTAAAGCCAACAATCACTAAAGAAATCGATGAGAATGGCCACTATGGTAAGTTTGTCGTAGAACCTCTGGAAAGAGGATACGGCACAACATTAGGTAACTGTATGAGAAGAATTCTCCTGAGTTCCCTGCCAGGCGCTGCTATCACTTCGGTAAAGATCGATGGAATTCTTCACGAGTTCTCGACGATTCCTGGCGTTAAAGAAGATGTGACGGAAATTATCCTCAATCTGAAAAGACTGGCAGTTCGCATCAACGGAGATGAGAACAAGAGAGCCATCATTAACGCAGTGGGTCCGAAAGAAGTAACAGCTGCCGACATCATTGTGGATGCGGATACGGAAATTTTCAACCCGGATCTGCACATTGCAACGCTTGCAGATAATGCGACACTTGTAATGGAGATGAACCTGACTTCGGGAAGAGGTTATGTTCCGGCGGAACAGAACAAAAAGGAAAATACTCCGATCGCAGAAATTCCAGTGGATTCTATTTTTACTCCTGTGAAGAAAGTAAACTTCACGGTAGACAATACGAGAGTCGGCCAGGTTACAGACTTTGACAAGCTGACCCTGGAACTCTGGACAGATGGATCGATTACACCGGAAGAAGGCGTTTCAATTGGTGCGAAAATCATGCAGGAGCATCTCAACCTGTTCATCGGACTGGGTTCCGATGTGGATGAGATGGAATTCATGATCGAGAAAGACGAAGACCGCAAGGTCAAAGCACTTGAAATGACAATTGAGGACCTTGAATTGTCGGTTCGTTCATTCAACTGCCTCAAGAGAGCATCCATCAACACCGTTGAGGAATTGACTCAGCGGTCCGAGGAAGATATGATGAAGGTCAGAAACCTCGGAATGAAGTCACTTGTAGAAGTGAAGAACAAGCTGGCTGAGCTCGGATTGAGCCTCAAGCCAAACGACGATAACTAAGCGAAAGGAGCATACTGATGAAGGGTTACAGAAAGCTGGGCAGAAATTCTGCACACAGAAAATCCATGCTGAGAAACCTGGTAACCGATCTCTTCAGAGAGGGTAGAATCACTACCACTGAGATGAGAGCGAAAGAAGCCGGCCGTATCGCTGAAAAGATGATTACAAAGGCAAAGAAGGGTGATCTTCACGCACGGAGACAGGTACTCGAATATATCTTTGACGAGGACGTTGTAACAAAGCTGTTTGAAGAAATCGCTCCGGGATATGAAGATAGAAATGGTGGTTACACCAGAATTCTCAAGCTCGGACCGAGACAGGGAGACAACGCAGAAGTCGTATATCTGGAACTGGTATAAGATATGATTTGACAGGCGGAGCGGGCTGTGCCCGCTTCCGCTGCGTATAATTAAATAAAAGAGACGAAACGTCTTTAGATAACCTGCGGTTTCAAGGGGTCCTGCGCAATGGACGCCCGTGAACCTTGTCAGGACCGAGAGGGAGCAGCAATAAGCGGTTCCGCCCGTGTGCCGCAGATCCACCTCTTGATGGACTGCAGGTTATCTAAAGGCGTTTTTTATTTTTTTGAACAGAAAAACAGAGATGAATTTATAAAAATACTTATATTTTGTTGACAAAAGAACCGACCTTTGGTATTATAACACTATCACATTAGTACTTTAACACGATAAAGTGATAAAACAAAAACCCCCGGAGCAAAGGGATCCGGCGGGAAAAATGAAGAAAAGGACAAGGGAAGGAAACATGAAGAAATTTATCTATCTGATTACAACAGTTGCATTGGTTGCCGGAATGGCACTGCTGAGCGGATGCGGAAGCTCCAAGGAAGCCACGGATTACGCGTATATTGAAGACAAGGGTACGCTGACGGTAGGACTGGATGATACTTTTGCACCAATGGGTTTCCGGGATAAGGACGATAACCTGGTGGGCGTAGACATCGATTTGGCGAAGGCTGTTGGAAAGAAACTGGGCATCAAGGTGGAATTCCAGCCAATCGACTGGGATGCCAAGGAAGCAGAGCTGAAATCCAAGAACATCGACTGTGTGTGGAACGGAATGTCGGCGACGAAGGATCGTCAGAAGAGCATGACACTGTCCAACAAGTACTTTAACAATAAGATTTTGGTAATGTCTCTGGACAAGGGCATCAACATCAAGAGCAGTGCGGATCTGAAGAACTACAAGGTGGGAACTCAGGCGGATTCGGCAGCGTTGGAATCCATTAAGGCGGACAAGAATTACGATTCTTTTGCAGATAACGTTTCGGAATATCCAACCTACGATGAAGCGATTCTGGATATGAAAGCGGGCCGTATCGATGTGATCGTCATCGATGAGGTATATGCACTGTACAACAACAAGAATAAAACCAAACTGTATCAGTCGGATTTCGATTTCGGATCGGATAAGTACGCAGTAGGCTTCCGAAAGGGAGATAAGGAATTGGCTGCAAAGGTGAACGATGCGATTCAGGAATGCATCGATGACGGAACGGCAGACAAGATTTGCGAGAAATGGTTTGGCAAAGGCAGCAGCCTGATTATCAACGAGGGGTACGACAACTAGGGATTTGACGACAAGGATATGACAACTAGGAATTTGACAGCTTGGGATATGACAACAGGGGACGATAAGGTGAATGACTGCACTTTGCTTTATCATATGAATCTATAAGGGTTTTCATGGGTCAGCGGGTCTTCGGACCCGCTGACGGATTGTGAGGAGTATTTATGAGCTATATTCAGACAATTACACCGGCACTTTTGCAAGGGGCAATCATCTCTTTGGAACTGTTTGCGTTGACATTGATTTTTTCCTTGCCGCTGGGACTGCCCATCGCATTGGGGGAGAATTCGAAACTGCCGCCTCTCCGGTGGTTCTGCAAAGTGTACGTACTTGTTTTTAGGGGAACGCCGCTGATGCTGCAATTGTTCTTCTTCTACTACTTCTTTCCGATCTGCCTGAACATCCGCATGGACGCATTTCCGACGGCAGTGATCACCTTCGCACTGAACTATGCGGCGTATTTTGCGGAAATCTATCGGGGCGGCATGAAGAGCATCGAGGCGGGACAGTACGAGGCGGCCCACTCGCTGGGACTGAGCCGGAGCCAGACGCTGTTCGGCATCGTTTTGCCCCAGACGTTCCGCATCGTAATTCCGCCGATTTCCAACGAAATCATCGTGCTGGTAAAGGATACGGCGCTGGCATCGGCAATTGCCCTGGCGGATATTATGAAAGTGTCCAAAAGCATCGTGAACAGAGACGGTTCGCTGATGGCGTACGTAATCGCGGCGGCCATGTATCTGGCATTCTCCTTCTTAGCAACCTGCGTGATGGAGAGATTGGAAAAGAAGACGTCTTTGTACGACGGAAAGGAGGCCTAGAATGGCACTGCTGGAAATGAAGAATATCGTGAAGGATTTTGCCGGCTGCCGGGCCCTGGACGACGTGAGCCTTTCGGTGGAGAAGGGGGAAACCGTGGCCATCATCGGGCCCTCCGGTTCCGGGAAGAGCACCCTCCTGCGCTGCATCAACGCTCTGACACGGATCACGCAGGGAAGCATCGCTCTGAACGGGGAAGTTTTCGTCAATTCGGAAAACGGACAGGTGCAGAATAAGAACGGACAGCCGGAGGCGGTGTATCCGTCGGAGAAGGAGCTGAAGCGCATCTGCTGCGAGACGGGAATGGTGTTCCAGCACTTCAACCTTTTCCCGCACATGAACTGCTTGAAGAATATCACCTACGCGCCGGTAAAAGTAAAGGACGTGAATCCGGCCGATGCGGAGGCGCGGGGGTTGGAGCTCCTGAAGCTGGTGGGGCTCCCGGACAAGAGAAATGAGTTTCCGGGCCGTCTCTCCGGCGGGCAGAAGCAGCGGGTGGCCATTGCCAGGGCGCTGGCCATGGAACCGAAAATCATGCTTTTCGACGAACCCACGTCCGCACTGGACCCGGAGATTACGGGGGAAGTGCTGAACGTGATGAAGACGTTGTCTGCTCGAAATACCACCATGGTGGTGGTGACCCACGAGATGGGCTTCGCTCGGGAAGTGGCAGACCGAGTGGTGTTCATGAACAAGGGCAAAATTGTGGAGGAAGGAACGCCGGAGGAAATCTTCGAGCATCCGAAGAGCGAGCGGCTTCAGGAATTCCTGGGATCCATGCTGCAGGTGAAGAAATAGAAGGAAATGAAATAATCAATAGGGACACTTTAGGGGGCGGAGCGGCCGGAAATGGAGCGCATCGCCTCTTTCTGTAGCCGGAATTTCGTGGCGGAAATCCACGATGCCATAGAGAGATTGACAATAAAATTTTTAAATTATATAATAAGCACTGAGTTTATGTGAGAATCGAGCGCTCTTAGATTACCTGCAGGTCGAGGGGACCCTGCGCAAGGGTGAGCCGTGAATCTTGTCAGGTCCGAGAGGAAGCAGCAATAAGCGGTCCTTACCCTGTGCCGCAGACCCGTCTTCTCCAATCTGCAGGTAATCTAAGAGCGTTGTCTATATTAAGGGAGGAAAGATGCATCTAGCTTTGTATCGGTCGGAGCGACCGGAGCGTTTCAATGAAATCATCGGACAGAAGCACATCGTGCGGATTCTGCAGCATCAGCTGGAAACCCACAATGTGAGTCAGGCCTACCTGTTCACCGGAACCCGGGGAACGGGAAAGACCACCACGGCCCGAATTCTGGCGAAGGCCTTGAACTGCACCGGCGATCCGGCGGACGGACAGCTTCCCTGCGGCGAATGCGAAAACTGCAAAGCCATCAAGGAAGGACGCTTTCTGGACGTCATCGAGATGGACGCCGCCTCCAACAACAAAGTGGAGCAAATGCTGGAACTGATTGAAAAGGTGAACTATCCGCCGCTGGTGGGCCGGTGCAAGGTGTACATCATCGACGAGGTGCACATGCTTACTGCAGAAGCGCAGAATGCTTTCCTGAAGACTTTGGAAGAACCGCCGGAACATGTGATTTTCATCCTGGCTACCACCAATCCGGAGAAGGTGCGGGAGACCATTCGTTCCCGTTGCATGCGGTTGGATTTTCGCCGGGTGTCCGAGGACGATTTGATAGAAGGAATGGCCCGAATCTGTCAGCGAAAGCAGGTGAACATCACCCGGGATGCCCTGGCACTGGTGGCGCAGAAGGCCGACGGATCCGTGCGGGACGGCCTCAGCATTCTGGAGCAGTGCATCAGCGGCGGCGATGCGCTGGTGGATCTGGAAACCGTGGAGGATTACCTGGGCAGTGCCGGACTGGACTTCTATCTGGGTCTGACCCAGAACGTAATCGAACACAATATGGCGGAAGCGCTGAAGCGGGTAGGGGATGCCCTTCGTACCGGCTGCGACGCGAAACAGATATTCAGCGATTGGCTGGAGCATTACCGGAACCTGATGGTGGTGCGGTATGTGGACGACGCCAAGCGTCTGATCAATGCATCGGAGGAGAACATCGGCCGCATGCGGCTGCAGGCAAGTCAGATGGATGCGGATTCTCTGGAGGTGAGCATTCGCCTTCTTTCGGAATACATCAACCTGGCGCGATTCTCCACCCAGCCGCGAATTCTTCTGGAAACGGCAGCGCTGCACTTGATGAACGGCAAAGCGGTGCCATCGTCCAAAGTCGCGGAGATGCTTCAACTGGCAAAAGCAGAACTCAAGAAAGTTCCGCTGGTTCCGGCAGTACAGGCGGCAGCGACAGAGCCTCAAAAGGCAGCAGAGCCAAAAGAAGCGGCGGAGCCGGCCGCACCGGTATCGGAACCTACGGCACCGGCAGCCCCGGCAGCGCCCGATTCGAGAATCCCGGCGGCAGCCCCGGCAGCGGAAGAAACCGCTCCGACCGTGCCGGAAACCTCCGACGCGGCGGAAACTTCTTTTTATGAAGCCGGATTCGACCCGGAAGCGGTATGGGATCGGATTGTGGATATCGTGGCGCAGGATGCGGGTGCCAGCTTCCGGATTATGGTGGGCAGCACCAGCCGAATCGAATCCTATCGGAACGGCGAACTGTCGATTTTGGTAAAGGCCAATAAGATCGACTTGGCCAATGACTGTAAGGCGAAGATTCAGGCAGCAGCTCGGGAGATTCTGGGCGAGCACGCGGTGGTGACCTTGCGTTCCGACGACGGAAAGGGTGCACCGGCAAGGACAGAACCGGCGCGGGAAGAGAAGCCGATGGCAGCGATGAAGCCTGCCAATCCACCGGCGACGCCAATACCGCCCACACCGGAAGTGCCGGCATACCCGACGGAACCGGAGTTCGGCATCGGCGATGAAGGGGTGGATGAAATCGTTCCGTCCGACTACAATATGATGGGGGGCGTGGATTACCCAACCCGGATGGAGCAGAAGGACGATATCGTTACCGAAATTGCGGAGGAAGCCGGGAACCTTTTCGGCACGTCCGTAGAAATAATTGACTAAAATTAAGAATTACAGAGGAGGAAAAGAAAAATGGGCAAAGGTATGAGAGCAGGAAAGAGAAAGACCAAGATGGGCGGCGGCGACATGCAGAAGCAGCTGAAGCAGATGCAGGCAATGCAGCGGGAGATGGAGCAGAGCCAGGCAGAGCTGGCGGAGAGAGAATTCACCTCCACAGCCGGCGGCGGTGCGGTTGAAGTGGTAATCAACGGCAACAAGGAAATCACAAAGCTGAATATCGACAAGGATGTAGTGGATCCGGATGATGTGGAAATGCTGCAGGACCTGCTGATTGCCGCAGTGAACGAAGGCATGAGACAGGTGGATACCGTTGTGGAGCAGGAAATGAGCAAGATTACCGGAGGACTGGGAATCCCGGGACTCTAGGAGGCGCAGCATGAGGCAGTATCCAAAACCGCTGAATCGATTAATCAATGAGTTTTCAAAGCTGCCGGGAATCGGTGGAAAGACAGCACAGAGACTGGCGTTTCATGTGCTGTCTTTGAGTACGCCGGAAGTGGAGAGCCTGGCGAACGCCATTCGGGATGCGAAGCAAAACCTTCGCTACTGCTCCGTGTGCGGAAACCTGACGGATCAAGATCCCTGTTCCATCTGTTCGGATCCCCAGCGGGACCCGAAGGTCATCTGCGTGGTGGAATCCCCGCAGGACGTGCTGGCCATGGAACGGATTCGGGAGTTCAACGGGCGGTATCACGTTCTCCACGGCACCATTTCGCCGGTGGAGGGAATCGGCCCCGGGGACATCAACCTGAAATCCCTGATCGTTCGGCTGCAGAAGGAGCCGGAGGTGGAAGAGGTGATCATTGCCACCAATCCCAACATCGAGGGAGAAGCCACCGCCATGTACATTTCCCGTCTGCTGAAGCCGTCCGGAATTCGGGTGACGCGAATCGCCCACGGCATTCCGGTGGGGGGCGACCTGGAGTATGCTGACGAAGTCACTTTGCTGAAGGCGATGGAAGGCCGCCGGGAGATTTAATCGAATTCAAAAGCGAACGCATTTACGGAAACCTTTAGGGGGGGAAAGGAGAAATCATGTCGATTGAGAAGGTAAAAGAATATTTGGAGCAGTTTGAGGCAGCGGACCGGGTGATGGAGTTCGATGCATCCAGCGCCACCGTGGATCTGGCGGCAGAGGCCCTGCACGTGGACGGCGCCCGCATTTGCAAAACCCTGTCTTTTCGCAACAAGGAAGAGGGGGCGATAGTGGTGCAGATGGCGGGGGATGCCAAGGTGGACAACCACAAATACAAGCACACCTTCGGGGTAAAAGCAAAATTCCTCACGCCGGAGGAAGTATTGGATTTTACCGGCCATCCCATCGGCGGCGTCTGTGCTTTTGCCATTGACCGGGAAGATGTGAAGGTGTATTGCGACGAATCCCTTCGCCGCTTCGACACGGTTTTTCCGGCCTGCGGCACAGCCAACAGCGCCATCGAAGTGACCTGCGATGAACTCTTTGAGTTCTCCCGAGCACTGGAGTGGGTGGATGTGACCAAGTTGCCGGAGATATCCGAATAAAGCATGAAAGCGTGAAATTTAATTAAAATTCAGATATATAGAAAAAAAGGCTTGCGTCGATGGATTCATTGTGGTAATATAAACAATGTAATAGACGTCGGGATGTGGCCCAGCTTGGTAGGGCGTCTCGTTCGGGACGAGAAGGTCGTGAGTTCGAATCTCGCCATCCCGACCAATAGAAACAGAAGTTCAGCAATTGAACTTCTGTTTTGCTATATGCGATTATTTTTTGATGAAAGGGAGGGAATACAGATGGCAGCAATCGAATCGAAGAAGAAGCTGGGATTCGGAATGATGCGTCTTCCGAAGAGAACGGATGCGGAGAACGGAGAGTTGGACAACATCGATGTGGAACAGGTAAAGAAAATGGTGGACACCTTTATTGAGAGAGGGTTTACCTATTTCGACACCGCATGGATGTACCACAACAAGAGCAGCGAGCAGGTGGTGAAACTGGCGCTGACCGACCGGTATTCCCACGACCGCTACACTCTGGCGGATAAATATCACCTGGCCTACGTGAAGAACGGCACGCCGGAAGAGGTGTTCCTGGCACAGCTGGAGCGCTGCGGCGTGGAGTATTTTGACTACTATCTCCTCCACGATATGGGCCACGACAACTACGGAAAGTTTCAAGAAGTAGGCGCCTTCGAGATGGTGGCAAAGATGAAGGCAGAGGGGAAAATCCGCCACGTGGGCTTTTCCTGCCACGACAAAGCACCGTTCCTGGATCGGGTGCTGACGGAGCATCCGGAGCTGGAGTTCGTCCAGATTCAGCTGAACTACCTGGATTGGGACAGCCCGGGAATTCAGGCACGGGAAGCCTATGAGACGATCACAAAGCACAACCGACCGGTCATCGTAATGGAGCCGGTAAAAGGAGGTATGCTGGCGAACCGGATTCCGGAGAGCGTGGAGGTGGCATTCAAGGCATACGATCCGGATCTGTCCATCCCATCCTGGGCCATCCGCTATGCGGCCGGTCATGACAATGTGGCCGTGGTGCTGTCCGGCATGAGCAGCATGGAGCAGCTGCTGGATAACACGGGATACATGGAAGACTTTAAGCCGCTGGACGAAAAGGAACAGGAACTGATCCGGCAGGCGGTGACGAAGATCAACGAGGGCATTGAGATTCAGTGCACCGGATGTTCCTACTGCACGGCAGGATGTCCGATGAACATTCCGATTCCGGAATACTTCTCTCTGTACAACGCAGACCAGAACGAGACGCGGACGGACTGGACCACTCAGCGGGAGTTCTACAGCAGAACGGCGCTGCACAGCGGGAAAGCCAGCGACTGCATCGGCTGTGGCCAGTGTGAGGCAATTTGCCCGCAGCACCTGCCGATTATTGAGAATCTGAAGAAGGTGGCCGCTTACTTCGAGGGAGACGGGGATAAATAGAAAAAGGTGAGAAACCATAATTTCAATTAATACTAAAAGAGGGCTGCGACATGGCATCGCGGCCCTCTTTTTGAATGTAAACTTTGTTATCGAGGCGAACGCGGTGTGCCGCCTGCGATTGAATATGCGGATGCTATTTGCTCTCGTTTGCCTTCTTCGAGTTCTTTACAAAAGCAACTGCCGCAAATGCCATGATGGCTGCGCCGACAATCAGGAAGATGTACGTTCCCATGCCGCCGGTGGATGGCAGTCCGGACATTCTGTTGTTTTTGATGAACAGAGTTTCGGAATTGTCTGCTACAGTTACCTGATCCAGGCTGTCACCGTCCTTGTACGTTGCGTTGTAAGTGGAGGTGTAAGTCTTTCCGGCTGCATCCGTGATGTTCACCGTGTAGCTCTTCAGCGTGCCGTTGTCGTTGTAGAGTGCGGAGATCTTAACCGTATATATATCGCTGAGCGGTGCATATCCATTCGGTGCGGCGGTCTCCTTCAGGTAATAAGTTCCTTCCCGGAGTCCTTTCATTTCCATGTAACCGTTATCTGTGGTCGTTGCCTCTGTTACCTTTGTATTATCGGCACAAGACTCGTCGCTGTAGAGCGTGAAGGTTGCTCCGGCCAGAGCGTTCTCAACGGTTTCTTCTTTACCGGCTTCCGAGGTGTACCCCAGATTCTGTGCTTTACCGTTTTCATCCAACTTGATGATTTCGTGCGTCTTCTTGTTGTTGTTGGTTGCGGTTCCGTTTAAGGTAGCATCCAGACCGAAGGTGTAAACCTTGGAATTATCGGACTTTTCATCGGTAGCTGCTTCATTTTTGCTGTATGTAATAGTGGCCTTGTTCTTATTCGGCACGAAGTTCCAGGTTGCTTTATCGTTAACCTGGGCACCGTACTTAATTACCGCTTTTCTCTCGTTATCTGTTTTAGAAGCTAGGCTGCGGACATATGCACTGTCGAATGCAACTTCGAATCCATCCGCTTTCTGTGTAACCGTGCACTTTCCGTCCGGAACTGATTCTCCGCCGACGGTTACCTTCACGTCCTTTGCTTCCGGTGGAGTGAGACCCGGATCCATCTTGTCGGTGACTTTGAATGTAGGATTTTCGTAATGCGCACTGTAGGACGGAATGATCGTCTCGATGGTGAAATTCGCTGTTCCGTTCGCCTGTACCGAGGTGCCTTTGCTGGTTGTCGGCTTTGCCTCAACACCGGTATTTCCGGTCTTATCGTTGGTCTTCTTTACTTCCGGAGTACTGCTCTTTGCGTATGCATTGTTTGAAAAATTGGATTTTGCGTCGACACTGTCGGCTACTTTATCATAATCCACGCTGACAATCATCGGATTGTACACGGTTGCACCGGTACCATAGACCTCAATCAGGTACATTCCGGCCGCTTCTCCGGCTTTGGAGTACACACCGTCCGGACCCTGTGTTAACGGGATTGCTTTGAGCTCATTTACGTTAATCGCTGTAATCTCATTTGCAGTCGGATTGGTCGGATCTTTGATGTCTACGCCATCAACCGGTTTCCATTCACCTTTTACTTCCTTTACAATCTGGTATGCCGTAACAGTGGCACCCTTCTCCACATTGTAAACCTTCATTACATCTTCCGTATCCGGCGTCGCTGCAAAAGATGCGGTGGACATGCCCATCGTAAATGCTGCCACAAATGCCAGACACATGGTACATAAACGTTTAAACGTTCTTCTTTTCATAAATATTTTTCCTCCCCAAAATTGATGCAATATATTGATGTAATATAGAAAATGTTTGTTTTTTTACTCCGGTGGAGCGTCATTTCACCTCCCTTTGCATTTTCTTGCGTTCTTTTTGTTTTATCCATACAACCACTGCCAGCGCAATGATTCCAATGACGAATATAATAATCCAATACATCTCGAAAGAGTCCATCATGGTCCGGGTGGCGTTGTCCTTCGGAACGTACGGTACGCGATGCCCCCGCACCAACAGCCGATGGGTATTCACGGCATACGGTGTGCACGTAAATAGGGTCACGTAATCCTTTCCTTTTACAATCTGCAGGTCATCCAGGTTGTCCGGCTTCACCGTTTTAATTTGGTCCACCTTATAGGCCAGGGTGTGGTTCAGTACAAAAACGTAGAACTCATCCCCTTCTTTTAACCGGTCGATATCAGTGAAAAGCTTGGCGCTGGGCAGACCTCGATGAGCCGCAAGCACGGAATGCGTGCTTTTGCCCCCTACCGGAAGACTGGTTCCGGCAATGTGTCCGCAGCCCTTTTGGAGTACCTCATCGCCGGTTCCGTGGTAGATTGCCAGTCGCTGGTGAATCTCCGGAATTTCGATGTATCCCATCATTCCGTTCCCGGAAAGATTCAGAAGGGACATGTATTCATCCCGCACGGGAGAATCTTGATTGAATATGTCCACAATTGTGTTTACCGTATGATTTCGGTTGTACGCTCGTGCTTTCCGAAAGGCTTCCGCTAGCTTTTGCTGCGAAGTCTTGTCCACATCTCCGTTGTACACACCAATCAAATTCTCCGTTCTCATCCGGTTCCGGAAGTTGCTTATAAACGGATACAGCATTATTAGCAATCCAATAAGGAAAACCAGCAGAATTGCTAGGGTTTTGGCTTTCTTTTTCATCTGCTTTCCTTGATTTATTCGGGTTCATAAAATAAATTGTCTTATAAAATAATTAAAATTTTACAAAATCAATTAAGTATAGACACGACAGAATATTATAGCATATTTGATACGAAAAGTAAATTTAACTTTAAATATAAAACGAGGGCTACGGCGTCATGCCGCAGCCCTCGTTTTATTCATGAGCAAGTAATTCTATTTCATCAAGTTGCAGATTCGGTTGCTGAAAGCGACCGGGTCGTCAATCGGCAGGCCTTCAATAATCAAGGCCTGGTCGTACAGAAGCTGCGCATAATCCGAAACCTTTTCCTTGTTGTCGGATTCCACGGCGGCCTTCAGGGCCGCGAAGAACGGATGGTCTCCGTTCAGCTCCAGGATTTTGTCCGCCTTGATGGCGCCCACTTCCTTGTTGCCGGTAATCTCCGCCTGCGCCTTCAATACTTTTTCCATCTCCAGGGAGAGGCCGTCGCCGGAGGCAAAGCATACCGGGTGATCCTTCAGACGAGTGGAGAGAATGACGGACGCCACCTTGTCCCCCAGTGCTTCTTTTACCGCGGAGAGAACGTCCTTGGCTTCCTCCTGCTTCTCTTCCTGCGCCTTCTTCTCCTCGTCGCTCATCTCGAAGCCCAGATCCTTATCGGAAATGCTCTTGAACTCCTTGTCGTCGTAGTTCTGCAGGATCTTCAGGGCGAACTCGTCAATCTCGTCGGTGCAGAACAGCACCTCGTATCCCTTCTCTTTGAAGAGATCCATCTGCGGCATTTTGGCAATCTTCTCCTTGGATTCGCCGGTCGCGTAGTAGATGTACTTCTGGTCGTCTCTCATGCGGCTTACGTATTCTTTGAAGGTGGCCAACTCGTCGGTGGTGCTGCTGTAGAATTCGATAAAGTCCTTCAGCTTATCCTTGTGCACGCCGTACTGATCGTAGACGCCGTACTTCAGCTGCATGCCGAAGGCGTTGAACATTTTGTCGTAGCTCTCCCGGTCTTTCTCCTGCATCTCCAGAAGTGTGCTTGAAATCTTCTTCTCCAGGCGCTGGGCGATGGCCTTCAGCTGGCGGTCCTGCTGCAGCATTTCACGGGAAATGTTCAGGGACAGGTCCGGAGAATCCACCAGACCCTTGACGAAGCTGAAGTAATCCGGCAGCAAGTCCTCGCAGTGATCCATAATCATGACGCCGCTGGAGTAGAGCTGCAGACCCTTTTTAAAATCCTTGGTGTAGTAGTTGAACGGCACCTGGCTCGGGATGAACAGCAGGGCATCGTAGGAAATCACGCCCTCCACGTTGGTGTGGATGACCTTCAGCGGATCGTTCCAGTCGAAGAATTTGGACTTGTAGAACTCGTTGTACTCCTCCTGGGTAATCTCGCTCTTCTTCTTTTTCCAAATCGGCACCATGCTGTTGAGGCGCTCGTCCTCCCGGTAGGTCTCGTACTCCGGCTGATAATCCTCTTTGGCCTTCTCTTCCTCCGTCGCTTCCTTCATCTTGGATTTCTCCACGTTCATCACAATCGGGTAGCGGATGTAATCGGAATACTTGGTAACCAAGCTGCGCAGGCGATACTCCTCCAGGAACTCATCGTATTTGTCCTCCTCGGTGTCATCCCGCAGGGTCAGCTGAACGGTGGTGCCTACCTCGTCCCGGCTGCCGTCTTCCACGGAATACCCGTCGGCACCGTCACTGATCCATACGTGAGCCTGCTCCTCTCCCAGCTTGCGAGAAGTCACCTCGATGTGTTTCGCTACCATAAAAGCACTGTAAAATCCCACGCCGAATTGTCCGATGATGTCGGTGTCTTTGGCGGCCTCCTCGTTCTCCGTCTTGAAGCCCAGAGAACCGCTCTTCGCGATGATTCCCAGATTGTCCTCCAGCTCCTCCGCGGACATTCCGATGCCGTTATCGGAAATGGTCAGGGTGCGGGCATCCTTGTTCGGCTCAATCCGAATCTCGAAATTCTCCCGGGAAAGTCCGGTCTTGCCGCTCTTGGCCTCTTCGTAGTACCGCTTGTCAATGGCGTCGCTGGCGTTGCTGATAATCTCCCGGAGGAAAATCTCCCGGTTGGTGTAAATGGAGTTGATCATCAGATCCAGCATCCGCTTGGATTCTGCTTTGAATTGTTTTTTGCTCATTTTGTTATACCATCCTTCAATTTATATATATTTCATTCGGTAAAAACAGAATAGGGGAGGTTAGCACTCACCGAGTCTGTTTGCTAATAAACATAATACTCTTCCCACAGGGGGATTTCAACCGCCGAAAATAAATATCACAGAAAAATCATATTGCCACCCCGGAAAGAAACGACTATACTCAAGATACGCACTTTAGAATTCGGTATACTGTATATAATAAGAAGAAATTCAGCGGCGGACCGAAAGGATGCAAGGAGTGATAATGATGAATGAAAAATATGATGTAGTAATTGTGGGCGGCGGCCCGGCGGGACTGACGGCGGGAATCTACGCCGGTCGTGCGGGAAAGACGGTGGCCCTCTTTGAGAAAGAGATGATCGGCGGACAGATTACCTACACCGATGAGATCGACAACTTCCCGGCGGCGCCTGGAATGGGCGGCGCGGAATACGCCATGAAGCTGCAGCAGCAGGCGGCGGATTGCGGTACCGAGATTTTCATGGACGGCGTAACGGAAATTCTGCCGAAGGAAGACGGAAGTTATGAAGTAAAGACGGCGGAGGAATCGGTAGAATGCACCGCTGTGATTCTGGCCACCGGACTGCAGCGGCGGAAGATGAACGTGCCGGGAGAAGAAGAATTCATCGGCCGGGGACTTTCCTTCTGTGCCGTGTGCGACGGCGCTTTTTTTCGGAACCGGGATGTGGCAGTCTACGGCGGCGGCAACACCGCGGTGGAAGATGCCATTTACCTGTCGGGCATCTGCCGGAAGGTGACCATCATCCATCGCCGAGACCGTTTCCGAGCGGAAGAGGGGTTGGTTCGGGAACTGGAGTCCAAAGACAATGTTGTTTTTGCCATGGAGAAGACCGTATCCGCCGTGCAGGGCGAGAAGATTATTCAGAGCGTGACCCTGCGGGATGGGAAGACCGGAGAAGAGACGGAGCTTCCGGTGGACGGATTTTTTGTGGCCATCGGACAGGTGCCGAACGGGGAGCCTTTCCGTGGACTGGTGGAGATGGACGACGCCGGATACTATCAGATCGATGAAAACTGCGGCGGCAAGCGGGACGGCGTGTTCGTGGCGGGAGACGGCCGGAGCAAGTCCGTGCGCCAGCTCACCACGGCGGTGGGCGACGGTGCGGTGGCGGCCACCCACGCGTGTCAATACGTGGACCGGGTGAACGGCAACGAATATATCTAATAGTAGAGAATAAATTTAATAGTAGAATGCATACAGTGCATTTGGGATGAGAATATGATATAATCACCCCGTGCGAATGTATATTGTGTAATGTATAGGAGGGAACAAAATGGCAGAATTTGAAGAAAACTGCACTCATTCTTGCGAGACTTGCAGCGCAGATTGTGCGTCCAGACAGGGGGAACCGAAGGATCCTCACGAAAAGATGCACGAGGGATGCAGTGTCAAAAAAGTCATTGGCGTAGTCAGCGGAAAGGGCGGCGTGGGCAAATCCATGGTCACCGCACTCTCTGCGATCGCTGCAAATAGAAACGGTCTGAAGACCGGCATCCTGGATGCGGATATCACCGGACCGTCCATTCCGAAGATGTTCGGAATTCACGAGAAGGCAGAGGTGTCCAACATGGGACTGCTTCCGGCTTCCACACCGACCGAAATGGAGATCATGTCTCTGAACCTGCTGACGGATAACGAGACGGATCCGGTAATCTGGAGAGGCCCGGTAATCGCCGGCGCGGTTACCCAGTTCTGGACCGACGTAATCTGGGGCGACCTGGATGTGATGTTCATCGATATGCCGCCGGGCACCGGCGACGTTCCGCTCACCATCTTCCAGTCCATTCCGGTGGATGGCATCATCATCGTAACATCTCCGCAGGAGCTGGTATCCATGATTGTGGAGAAGGCCATGAAGATGGCACAGATGATGAACATTCCGATTCTGGGAATGGTGGAGAACATGAGCTACCTGGAATGCCCGGATTGCGGAAAGAAGATCGAGGTATTCGGACCGAGCTCCGCGGATGCCATCGGTGCGGAATACGGCATTCCGGTCATCGCAAAGCTGCCGATCGATCCGAAGCTGGCAATGCTCAGCGACGCCGGAAGAATCGAGTTCCACGAGAACAAGGAAATGGATGCTATGGTGGACGTTCTGGCAGAGATGGGCCTGGAAATTTAAAGAATACTATACAAAAAATTTACTTGACTTCCTTGCGGGGTCAAGTATAATTTTTAGTGTTTGAGTTTACAAATACTAAACTTCATTTTTAGTATTCTATGTTTTTAGAAAAAGAGGTTATCATGGAAATCGGAGAGAAAATCCGTCGAATCCGAATCGAACGGGGCCTGACCCAGGAGGAGCTGGCGGACCGGGCAGAGCTGTCCAAAGGGTTTATTTCGCAGATTGAACGGGATCTCACTTCCCCGTCCATCGCCACCCTGGAGGATATTCTCACCTGTTTGGGAACGGACTGCGGAGAATTCTTTGCCAACCGGACCCGCCCCCAGGTGGTGTTCTCGGCGGAAGATTATTTTGTGAAGGAGGATTCGGCCCGAAAGAGCCGCATCGAATGGATCGTCCCCAACGCCCAGCGAAACGAGATGGAACCCATCCGGCTGACCCTGGAGAAGGGGGGCTCCACCATACCGGACAATCCCCACGAGGGCGAGGAGTTCGGATACGTTATTTCCGGAAGTGTGGAGGTCCACATCGGGAAAGAGAAATATGCCGTGGGAGAAGGAGAGAGCTTCTATCTCTACCCGGACGAAGAACATTACATCAGCTCACCGGCGGGGGCCGAGCTGATCTGGGTGAGCACACCCCCAAGCTTTTAAAGAAATGACATCGGGAAAGAACAAAGGAGGAAGAAAGCATTGGCGGAACTGATTAGATTGGAGAACATTCGGAAATCCTACGGGGATAACGAAGTCCTGAAGAACATTACCATTTCCATTCAGGAAAAAGAATTTGTCACGCTGCTGGGACCGTCCGGCTGCGGAAAGACCACGACGCTGCGGATTCTGGGGGGCTTCGAAAACCCGGACAGCGGCCGGGTTCTTTTTGACGGAAAGGATATCACCAACGTGCCGTCCAACCAGCGAAACCTGAATACGGTGTTCCAGAACTACGCGCTTTTCCCGCACATGACCGTGGGGGACAACGTGGCCTTCGGTCTTCGGGTAAAAGGAATGAGCGAATCGGATATCAAGGAGAAGGTGCATTACGGCTTGAAGCTGGTGAACCTGGAGGGCTACGAGAACCGGAAGATCTCCCAGATGTCCGGCGGACAGCAGCAGCGGGTGGCCATGGCCCGGGCCATCGTGAATGAGCCGAAGGTGCTGCTTCTGGATGAGCCTTTGGGGGCACTGGACCTGAAGCTGAGACAGGAGATGCAGTACGAGCTGGTGCGGCTGAAGCACGAGCTGGGCATCACCTTTATCTATGTAACCCACGACCAGGAAGAGGCGCTGACCATGTCGGATAAGGTCATCGTCATGAACAGCGGACGGATTCAGCAGGAAGGAACGCCGGAGGAAATCTACAACGAGCCGGAGAATGCATTCGTGGCGGATTTCATCGGCGACAGCAACATCCTTTCCGGCAAAATGGTTCGGGATCGTCTGGTTCGAATCAACGGCGTGGATTTCCCGTGCATCGACGGCAGCGAGAACGGATTCGCCCCGGGGCTAGATGTGGACGTGCTGATTCGGCCGGAGGATCTGGAAATCCATCCGGCGGGAAAGGGCATTCTGGACGCCAAGATTACCAGCAAGCTGTTCATCGGCATGCACTACGAGATGCTGGCACAGGCCGATACGGAAGGAGATTTCGAGTGGCTCCTGCAGAACTACGATTCCTATGAAGTGGGAAGCACGGTAGGGCTGTACGTTCGTCCGGAGAACATTCAGATCATGCACAAACCGAAGACACAGGAAGAGGAGGCGATTGAAATTGACATTTAGCAAGAAATGGTCGGCACCGTTCATCGTCTTTGTGATTGCCGGAACGGTCATTCCCATTCTCTCCATTGCCTACTACGGATTCACGTCCCGCGACGGAGGGATTACTTTGGATAACATCACCGCCATGTTCAGCGCCAATCACATGCAGGCGCTGGGGCTGTCCCTGCTGCTGGCGCTGGTGAGCACGCTGGTGTGCCTGATTGTGGCATTCCCGATGGCGATGGTGCTTCGGGACAGCAAGTTCGGAAAGCAGGGCTTTACGATTTTCGTGCTGATCCTGCCGATGTGGATGAACTTCCTGCTTCGAACCATGGCATGGCAGGTGCTGCTGGAACGGGCGGGAGTAATTAACGGAATCCTGCAGGCCATCGGTCTGCCGAGACAGGAAATGATGAACACGCCGGGCGCAGTAGTGCTGGGCATGGTATACGACTTCCTGCCGTTTATGATCCTGCCGATTTACAATGCGGTGATGAAGATCGACCGCCATCTGATTGAGGCCGCTTACGACCTGGGAGCCGGTAAAGCCTATGTGTACCGCAAAGTGATTTTACCCCTGTGTGTGCCGGGCATCGTCAGCGGAATCACCATGGTATTTATTCCGGCCCTCACCACCTTCGTTATTTCCAACATGCTGGGCGGCGGAAAGGTGAACCTGATCGGAAATATCATCGAGCAGGAGTTCACGGTGAACTCCAACTGGTATCTGGGATCGGGACTGTCCCTGGTGATGATGGTGTTCATTATTATCAGCATGGTGCTGCTGGAGAAATTCGATAAAACCGGGGAGGGAACGTTCGTATGAAGAAATTCTTTGGAAATCTGTACATTGTAATTATCATGCTGTTCCTGTATCTCCCGATACTGACCCTGATTGTGCTGTCGTTCAATGAGGCGAAGTCCATGTCGGTATTTACCCGGTTCAGCCTGAAGTGGTATGTGGAAATGTTCCATAGCAAGCTGATTATGGGGGCGCTGGTGAACACCTTCTCCATCGCGCTGCTGGCGGCGCTGATCGCCACGATTATCGGAACCATGGCGGTTATCGGAATCGACGGGATGAAGCAGAACACTCAGACGGTGCTGCTGGGATGCAACAATATTCCGATGCTGAATGCGGACATCGTGACGGGAATCGCGCTGATGCTGTCCTTCCTGATGTTTGGCATCTCTTTGGGATATTGCACGATTCTTTTTTCCCACATCACGTTCTGCATTCCTTACGTGATTCTGTCGGTGCGGCCGAGGATGAACAAGGCGACGGACACCCTGTTCGAGGCGGCGTTGGACCTGGGAGCCTCCCGGAGATACGCCTTCCGCAAAGTGGTGCTGCCGGAGCTTTTGCCGGGAATCGCATCGGGATTTCTGCTTTCTTTTACCATGTCCATCGATGATTTCATCGTCACCCACTTTACCAGAGGGGCGGGCATCAACACCATCTCCACGCTGATCTACAGTGAGGTGAAAATCGGAATTCGTCCATCCCTGTACGCCCTGTCCACCGTGATCTTCCTGATTGCGCTGGTGGTGCTGCTGGTGGTGAACTGGAACAATATTAAGAAGGAAAGGATGGCTGCATAGATGAAGAAAATCAAATGGGTGCTGGCAGCGGTGGTCGTGCTGGGCATGATGCTGTGCACCGGCTGCCGAAGCGGCGAGAACGGCGAGGTCTATGTCTACAGCTATGGGGACTACTTCGACCAGGAGGCGATTGCGGACTTTGAGGACGAGACGGGAATCCGGGTAATCCAGGATACGTACGATACCGCAGAGGAAATGTATCCGGTCATCGAGAAGGGAACCGCGGACTACGACGTCCTCATCACTTCCGACTACATGATCGAGAAGATGATTCACAACAAAATGCTCCTGGAGGTGGACAAGAAGAATCTCCCGGCTCTGAAGAACATCGATTCCCGCTACATGAAGAAGTCGGAGTCCTTCGATCCGGGCAACAAATACTCCGTCCCTTACATGGTGGGCGTTTCCGGAATCATCTATAACAAGAAGATGGTGGGGGATGTAAAAATAGATTCTTGGGGGGACCTGTGGAATCCGAAGTTCAAGGACAGCATCGTGATGCCGGACAGCGTCCGGGACGACTTCATGATCGCCCTGCGGCTGCTGGGATACGACCAGAACACCTCCAACGAGAAGGAAATCAAGGCGGCGGCGGAGCTGCTGAAGAAGCAGAAACCGCTGGTGTACAAATACGCCAACGATTCCGCCCGGGATCTGCTGGCCGACGGCTCCGCAGCCATCGGCGTGGTGTGGAACGGCGAGTACATCTACACCAAGGACCTGAACCCGGATGTGGAATTCGTCATCCCAAAGGAAGGCACGGAATTCTTCGTAGATTCCTGGGCCATCCCGAAAACCTCCAAGAACAAGGCCAATGCGGAGAAGTTCATCAACTACATGTGCAAGGCCAAGGTGGCAAAAAAGAATTTCGATTACCTCTACTACACCACTCCCAACGAGGCGGCGATGAAGCTGATCGAAAAGAAGTACAGGAACGAGGAAGCCATCTTCCCGACGGATGAGACCCTGGCCAAGTGCGATACCCTGAAAACGCTGGATACGAAAACCACGGATTTGTACAGCAAATATTGGAAAGAAGTGAAGGCGAAATAGGAATACTATATGGACCGTATTATGAAGGAACCGGCATATCCGCCGGTTCCTTTTGCTATCCGGATTCGAAGAAGACAGATAAGAAGGCAGAAAAAACATAGCTTTTCACACTGCCTACACAAACACGAAATATAATATAATATATGGACAAACTATCTGCGAAATAAGAATAGGAGGTCGAATCATGGATGAAAAGCGTCTAAGAAACATAAGAATATATGTGGTGGCCAACGAAATCGGATTCATCATCTTGTGGCTCCTTTTCTTGTATCTCTTTCGTTCGGATTACGGGGAGTACTTGATTTTCCACGGAGCAAAACCGTATACGTTGGATACCACGGGGGTATATTTTTACAACATTGTCGATATCTTATGGTGCGCAGCACCTGTGCCGCTTATCGGAATTTCGGTAATATATTTCACGCTTTGGAAGAAAAAAGATGTTCGAGGCACGTATCGCTTCGTCAGTTATATGTCCTTTGGCGTCAGCTTGCTTATGATGGCGGTCATGGTGTTCAGCATACTTTTCTTCGACCCGACGTTCTACAATGCGGATTTGCAAGTGGTTAAAAACAGCGCAGGTCAGGCGCTCACCTTTCCGAGGTTGCTGATTGCACCGCTGGTGCTGACCGGGGTGTTGTTGCTGGTATCCGGAAATAATGTGAGGAAGATTATGCCGGAACGGAAGGCAGAGAAAAAACTGCGGGAGCAGGGAAAACTATAAAGTAGACTCTAATTCGGGCTACTTTCAGCAAATCGGAAGAAATTGACGACGGAACCTCGAGAAGAAGCGTTCCGTCGTCAATTTCCCCGCGGCCGCCGGGTAGATTAGAGTTGAATGCCGGGGGTGAGGGCGAGATAAGGCCGTAGAAGCAGGAAACCCGGGTTGGAAGAAGTGATTTTTGAGCCTTGAGTGGAACTTGGATTAGAACAAAGATGCAAAGGAAATATTAGATTGACGACAGACTTTCCAAAGGTGAGGGTCTGTCGTCAAATTTTTTCATGCCGAATGCAGATTAGAGAAGAAGGCATGATGGAATAGTTAGAATTGACGACGAAAAAGGGAAGAAGGCACGTTCGTCGTCAATTCTTTCCTTCTGGGAAAAACAATGCGGAGAAGTGATGCATGGAACAGAAAAACGGGTGCTCATGCATCAACCCCGGAAATGGAGTTGATGCATGAGGCGGAAAAACAAGGGGCCATGCATCACTTTTCATCTGAACGCGGCCCGGCTCTAGCCCGGGCCGCCGGTGCTAATCGGTAAATTGATGCAGGAACGCTGAAAAAAGATGTTCCTGCATCAATTGGCTTACCGTCGCCGAGCAATTAAAGGGCTGATGCCCGGCGACAATGCGGAGAAGTGATGCATGGAACAAAAAAATGGGTGCTCATGCATCAACCCTGGAAATGGAATTGATGCATGAGGCGGAAAAACAAGGAGCCATGCATCACTTTTCATCTGAATGCGGCCCGGCTACCGGCAGAGTTCGCGCTCGCCTGCCGGAAAAGCCAATGAATTCGGTTTTCGAGCGCGAACCTGGGAGCGGTTAGAACAGAAAA
>JAERMT010000191.1_pt1 | contig 37775 bp, 30 predicted proteins | sample 9267081 | NCBI WGS metagenome assembly JAERMT01 (sample SAMN17071939, study PRJNA684904) | human gut metagenome | isolation source: diarrhea sample from child under the age of five | host: Homo sapiens | place: South Africa: Mafikeng, Mafikeng Provincial Hospital | collected 2019-09
AACATCCATAGTTATCAGTTTGCTATGGATGCTGCCGCATAATTTAATAGATTTTATTGATTTAAATTATCACCAACGTTATTTGACATAGAGCCAAAATTCTCTACCAGCGCTATTTTTGTGAAAAAGAATTAGATTTATGAAAAATTGATATTAATATTTTTAGTAAAATTTGTTTTTTACTCGGCTAATGTGTTAAACTTTATATGATATGAAAAATAGATTTTAAATAAAGGCCGGAGTAAGTGTGAAAGTAGGTAAATAATAAAAAATTTATATGAATTTAAAAAACTTTCTCAAAAAGCTTTTTTAAAAAATAAAATTGACTATAAGTAGTTAGGAGGCAGATATAATGGACCAAGTCGAAGGTAGTGTTATCGATATTGTTTATTCGAATGATACTAATGGCTATACGGTAGCAAGATTAAAAATTGAAGACTATACGGAAGTAATCACTGGTTACATGCCTGGCCTAACTGCTGGAGAAAATATCCTTGTTAAGGGAGACTGGAAGGTACACGACCAATATGGGAGGCAGCTAAATGTGACTTCCTATGAAATAGTGGTTCCATCTACAGTCAGTGGTATCTTATCCTTCCTGGCATCAGGTGTAATCAGGGGGGTAGGTGAAAAGACTGCCAAGAGGATAGTTGATAGGTTTGGGCTAGAAACCCTAAATGTGATACAAAATGAGCCGGACAGACTATTGGAAATAGAGGGTATTGGCAAGAAAAAACTCCAACCAATAATAGAGAGTTACCAGGAGAATATGGGTGTTAAAAATGTGATTGTAGCCCTATCCCCCTATGGTATCAGCCCCAGAATGAGTATGAAGATCTACAAGATCTATGGAGAGAAGTCTTTGGATGTAATTAGGACCAACCCATACCTCCTGGTCGACAGGGTGGTTGGTATAGGATTTACTATAGCAGATGATATAGCCCAGAAATCCGGGGTAGAAAAAGATTCCGAGTACAGGATAGAAAAAGGAATCCTCCATATCCTGAAAAACTCTATAAATAGTGGTCATACCTTTTTACCGGAAGATCTGGTTAGGTCTGAATCTCAAAAGTTGCTAGACCTTGATGTGGACTTGATTGATTCCATGATATATGAGATGGCTCTAGAGAGGAAGATAGTCATCGAAAGACTTGGCGACTACAATATAATATACCTGGCCAAGTACCACAAAGCAGAGGTAGATGTATGTAATAGGTTGATTAGACTGAATTCCTATGAACACAGGGACTTAAAGATAGATATAGATAGGGAAATTGAGTCTTTTGAAGAAGACCAGTCCATTTTTCTAGATTATAACCAAAAGATGGCTGTTAGGGCCGCCTTTGAAAATGGGGTCATGGTCTTGACCGGTGGACCAGGAACGGGTAAGACTACCACAATAAATGCCATTATAAACCTATTTAGCCTAAATAAGAACAAGGTCGCCTTAGCTGCCCCAACTGGGCGTGCTGCCAAGAGGATGACCGAAACAACTGGCAAGGAGGCCAAGACCATCCACAGGCTCTTAGAGATGGCCTTTGATGCAGATGACAGGTCTATATTTATGAAAAATGAGGAAGAACCCATAGAGGCAGATGTGATAATAGTTGATGAATCCTCTATGATAGATATATTCTTGATGGATGCCCTACTAAAGGCCACTTCACCTAAGACTAGGCTACTCCTGGTTGGTGATGGAGACCAGCTGCCGTCAGTAGGGGCAGGTAATGTGCTGGGGGATATTATATCCTCAGGTATCATCACTACTATAAGGTTGACGGAGATATTTAGGCAGGCCCAGGAAAGCGACATAATTGTCAATGCCCATAGGATTAATCGAGGTCAGGATATTGTTGCCAATAAAAAGGATACAGACTTCTACTTTATAAATAAGGAAGAGGATATAGACATATTGGAAGAAATCAAGAGCCTGGTCAAGGGGCGGTTGCCAAGTTTTTATAAGGTTGACCCAATCAAGGATATCCAAGTACTATCGCCAATGCGTAAGGGTCTGGCAGGTGTACATAACCTAAATATACAACTACAGGAAGCCTTAAACCCCTTTAAGGGAGAGAGGCAGGAAGTAGAGCTTTTGAAGAGGACCTTTAGGGTAGGTGACAAGGTTATGCAGATAAAAAACAACTACTCTAAAAAGTGGGAAAACGAAAAAAATACGGACTATGGAGAGGGTATCTATAATGGGGATATTGGTTATATCTACCATATAGATAAGCAAAACAAGTCCATGTATGTCCTATTTGATGAATACAAGATATTCAAGTACAAGTATGATGAATTGTCAGAGCTTGACCACTGTTTTTGTACAACTGTTCACAAGAGCCAGGGTAGTGAATTCCCCATAGTTGTTATTCCTATGACCTGGGGACCACCTATGTTACTGAGTAGGAACCTTCTCTATACAGCAGTTACCAGGGCCAAGAAGCTGGTGGTTATAGTTGGTAACAAGAAGTATCTGGACTATATGATATCTAATAACATGAACCAAGATAGGTATTCAAACCTGTCCTATAAGTTGGCTAGTTTCAAATTAAATTCAATAGTTGAAGACTAGAGGCAGGATTTATCCTGGTCCATGTATAATAAATTAACGTAGCTAGTTTTTTTAACTTAATATACTGTATTCGTAATTGCCTCCTATTAAGGGGGCTTTTATGTTTGAAAAAATCTGGGAATACATTTTGGATATAATTTATCCACAGAACTTAAACTGTATCTTTTGTGAAATGCCGATATCTAGGTCCAACAGGTACTCTATGTGTAAAAAGTGCCTAGAAAAGATTATATTTATACACAATTCCTGTGACTATTGTGGAAAACCCACGATAAATACCAGTCTTGAAGTTGACAGGCCCGTAGAAAAGTGTCCCTATTGCCAGGGGAAGAACTTTCTATTTGATAGGAATATTAGCTTTATAGAATACGGAGACCTATCCAAGCTAATGGTTTTTAAATTAAAGTATAGTGGCAAGACCTATATGGCTAAAATAATAGCAAATATAATGGCGGACAGACTTCAAGAGTCAAATTCAGACCTGGTAGGTAGGATGGATATAGTCACCTATGTACCACTAAACAAAAAAAGGATGGAGGCAAGGGGTTTTAATCAGGCAGAGAAGATAGGGACCTACATATCGAGCCTACTAGGTCTACCAATGGTTGGACTTGTTGACAGGGTGAAGAATACTGACAAGCTACATGGCCTATCATCTCAAGAAAGAAGGAGGGTCTTGAAAAATTCTTTTTTAATAAAGGAAGAAATGAAGGACCTAATAGTAAACAAAAATATACTCCTGGTAGATGATGTATTTACAACGGGATCTACTGTTGATGAAATGGCCAAGGTTTTAAAGCTTGCAGGAGCCCAAGAAGTAGTATCTTTAACCTTTTTGACAGGAAAATATGAAAAAGATATTGACAAGTAGGGCTTTAAATTATAAACTAGATAAAGTATTTAGGTCTGTGGTTGCAAGTCCAAGCCAGTCGCGGGCAAAGGGATCCACGTAAGCTACTCCTAAAAATTGGAGGGTGAGCATGGCGCGGCTTAGAAGTAAGTCCTGCCGAGAAAATCGAGAGGATTAGTAGTGCGGTAACCCCAAAGCGAAAGTTCCAGCAGGCGAGTGTGGGGTCAAAGACCAGGTCAGCTAAATACAAAAAGCTTTTTACTAGTAATAGCTACCAGTAAAAAGCTTTTTTGTTTACAAAATATGAGCCTCCCGAAATATTAGGAGGCTCTAGTCTTTATTATAGGACTTAGGCAGCCCTAAATTTTTCAAATAATTTCTGGTTTTCCATTACCCTACCAAAGGCATAGATAAGACCAATCTTTATAGGTAACATGACTATAAATCTTATCAATCTAGGTATAGCAAATAGCTTTGCCCCATAAAGTATATTTAACCATATTGGTGTAAGGATTAAGACGGTGATTATACCTTCTATCAAGACACATATAGTTATACGCTTTACAGTTAATTTCTGCTTGTACAAGAAAAGACCAAAGATAACTCCGGAAAGGATGTTATTTAGGGTAAAACCTGGGAAAAATGGTCCACTAGGTCTTACTATGTACTGTATTATATCCGAAACACCCCCTACTACACCCCCTATAAGTGGTCCGTATAGCATACCAGTCAAGGCCAGGGCCAAGAAGCTAAAAGATATCTCCATGATATTTGAAAATACAATCCTGAAAAAGTCAATAATTACGGCTAAGGCAATCATCAGGGCTGAACCGGTTATAGTTCTAATATCTCTAAGGCTTTCAGATTTTAAGCTAATAGTTTTTTTCATTGAGTCCTCCCTCCATCTAAATTTTATTTTAGTAATTAATTTGTATTTTAAATTACCACAATATCTTCATGATATATTAGATTTGAACAAAAAGCAAGACTAAATATCTATTCAATACTAGGTATCATGGAACATGATATATCATACTTTTTCTATTGCCCTTTATTACTCCTTGGGATGTATCTGCTGTATAGTCGTTATTAAAGGCATGGGCACTATTGTTTGCATAATTTTCATTGTTATTTTCGCTATCAGTAGGTTTACCCCAGAGTCCAGCCAAATATGTCTTAATAGTCTGCCATTCTTATCAGTTTCGGATACATCTTTTTGTAAATATACTGTTTTGCTAGATAGACTTGATTTTGTGAAATCATGGACTTACCTACCCAAATACGGAATTCATAAGTATATGAAAAAAATATACTATTTATCATAAATTTATGATAAAATAGACTATGTACGAATAATTTTGCAAGTAAACAAAAAGGAGGAAATGAATGAGTTTTTTAGATAGCCTGTTTAATATGGCAGATAAAAAAGATTTAAAGCAGTTCAGTAAGATTGCTGATCAGATAGATGCGGCCGGCGAAAAGTATTCAGCTATGACAGATGAAGAACTTCAGGCCATGACACCTGAATTTAAAGAAAGATTAAAAAATGGACAAACATTAGATGATATACTAGTAGATGCCTTTGCAGTTGTAAGGGAAGCTTCTACAAGAATATTGGGTATGAGACACTTTAAAGTCCAGCTAATAGGTGGTATGGTTTTACACCAGGGACGTATAGCTGAGATGAAGACAGGTGAAGGTAAGACTCTTGTTGCCACTTGTCCGGTATACCTAAATGCCCTAGAAGGTAAGGGTGTGCACGTTGTAACAGTAAATGACTACCTTGCAAAGCGTGACCGTGACCAGATGGCAAAGATATATGAATTCTTAGGTTTGTCTGTAGGCGTAATAGTTCATGGCCAGTCACCTCAGGTAAGAAAGCAGCAGTATGACTGTGATATTACATACGGTACTAACAATGAGTATGGCTTTGACTACCTAAAGGACAACATGGTTATACATGAAGAGCAGATGGTTCAGAGGGGGCTTCACTATGCTATTGTCGATGAGGTCGACTCTATCCTAGTCGATGAGGCCAGGACACCACTTATCATATCAGGACCTGGGGACAAGTCTACCCACCTATATTCAGATGCCAATGTATTTATACTTACACTGAATGAGGATGACTACGAAAAGGAAGAAAAGGATAAGGCAGTTTCTCTTACAGAGACTGGTATAAAGAAGGCGGAAGTATACTTCAATGTAGACAATATAACTACTATGGAGCATACGGAACTTTACCACCACATCAACCAGGCCCTAAAGGCCCATACGATAATGAAGAAGGATGTTGACTATGTAGCCAAGGATGATGAAATTATAATCGTTGATGAATTTACAGGTCGTTTGATGTTTGGTAGAAGGTATTCTGATGGTCTGCACCAGGCCATAGAAGCCAAGGAAGGTCTGACTATACAGAGAGAGTCTAAGACACTTGCTACAATTACATTCCAGAACTACTTTAGAATGTATACAAAGTTATCAGGTATGACAGGTACAGCCAAGACAGAGGAAGAAGAATTCAAATCAATATACAAGATGGACGTATTTCAGGTTCCAACTAACAAACCATTGTTGAGAAAGGACCTAGCAGACTCTGTATATGCCAACCAGTTGGCTAAGTTCAGGGCAGTTGCCAGAGATATAAAGGAAAGACATGAAAGAAACCAGCCAGTCCTAGTGGGTACTGTATCAATAGAAAAGTCCGAGTTGCTTTCAAGTATTTTGACAGAAGAGGGTATAGCCCATGAAGTCTTGAATGCCAAGTTCCATGAAAAGGAAGCAGAGATAATTGCCCAGGCAGGTAGGTTAGGTGCAGTTACAATTGCAACAAATATGGCAGGTAGAGGTACCGACATCCTATTAGGTGGTAACCCATCATTCATGGCCCTTAAGGAGATGAAGAGGTTAAACTTCACTGATGAAATGATCAACAGGGTAAATTCAGCCAATGAAGTAGCTGGTGTTGAGGCTAATGAAGAATATGATGCGGCTAGAAAGACATACAAGAAGTTGTATGAAGAATATAAGGTACAGACTGATGCTGAACAGTTGGCAGTTATAGAAGCTGGTGGTCTTTGTATATTGGGTACTGAGAGACATGAGTCTCGTAGAATAGACAACCAGTTAAGAGGTCGTGCCGGTCGTCAGGGTGACCCAGGTGAATCTAGGTTCTACATAGGTCTTGATGATGACTTGATGAGACTATTTGGTAGTGAAAGAGTCCAGGGTATACTTGAAAAGTTAGGCCTTGATGATGAAACTCCAATAGAACACAGGATGCTTACTAAGTCAATTGAAAATGCCCAGAAGAAGGTCGAAGGAAAGAACTTTGGTATCAGAAAGCATGTCCTTGAATATGACGATGTAATGAACAAGCAGAGAGAAATAATCTATGCAGAAAGAAAGAGGGTTCTATCTGGGGAAAACCTACAGGATCAGATACAGATAATGATGAGGGATGTGATCACAGAAGCTGTGGCCATATATACTGATGAAAATGAAGTATTTGATCATGTTGGTTACAGGGCCCATATGTATAGGAAGTACCTACCAGGTGGTGTAATTGATGACCTTGATTTTTCAAGTATGACATCATCAGAAGCTTTAGAAGCCACATATGATAGACTATTGAACCTATATACTGAAAAGGAAGAGTTTATAGGGTCTGAGAGGATGAGGGAAGTAGAAAGAGTAATCTTGCTTCAGTCAGTAGACAACCACTGGATAGACCACATAGATGCTATGGACCAGTTACGTCAGGGTATTGGTCTGAGGGCAATTGGCCAGATAGACCCAGTTATAGCCTACAAGATGGAAGGCTTTGACATGTTTGATGAAATGAACAAGCTAATCAGAGAAGATACAGTTTCTTACCTATTCAATATACAAATAGAAGTTCCAGTTGAGAGAAAGGCTGTAGTTGATGTAGATAGCCTAGAATCTCCTGATATGGATGGGGTAGATAGAAACCCAAGTAAGTCTGAGCCAGAACATATGGAAGAAAAGGTCGGTAGAAATGATCCTTGTCCATGTGGAAGCGGAAAGAAGTATAAGAACTGTTGTGGTAGATAAACTTTAGTCTTTAAGTAGACAAAAATACTATTTAACCATAATTACAGAGTGAATAGGCCTAGATTATAGGTAAATAAGTAAGTTTAAATAGCACAGGTATTTAAGAAATCAAATATCTGTGCTATTATTTATATAGGGGTATTTTGTCAGGTTAATCCTGGTTAAAATACAAGGTGTAAGAGGATTTTTAGGCTGAGAAGGGAGAAATATATGGAAAAATCTCTTTTGATTAGTATAACGATGAATATGGATTTACCATCCCTAGTTTCTTTTGAGGATGGAACTATCCTCTGTCAAAATAAGCAAATAGGGTCTGTTTGTGATTTTTTAGGTTTTAGGAACCTGGATAATACTAGACAGTTAGATATAGAAGAGTTTTTAGAAAAAACATCAGGTCCCATGTCCTTTAGGATAAGGAATACATCTCTAATAGGTAAAAAATATGAAGTTACGATAGATGGTAAGGGGGTTTGTTACTGGTATATCTTCAATAACGACCTAACCATAGATGCAGGTATAAAAAACGTAATTGAACATATAGACGAGATAATAGTTGTCTTCAATGAAATGGGAATATTGCAGAAAATGAATAGTATATGTGATCAGTTGCTACCCTTTAAGAGGAAGGATGTCTTGAAAAAGAGTATAGATGAACTAGTCAGAGATGGCAAGGTGTCTAATCCTGTAATAACAGAAATGATACAGAAAAAGAAGAAGGTATACAGGGAAATTGTCTACCCGAATGGCAAGGTCATATCATATACAGCAATTCCCCACTATGATGTAAATGGCAATTTTAAGGGTGGAGTTTTGACAGGCCGTGATGTATCAAGGTTGATCAACCTGGCCAAAATATCAAGTGAAAATAATGAAAATGTGGTAGAGTATATAAGCTCTAGTGAAGAGATGAAACAGGTAAAGGCTATAGTAGAGAGGGTTGCCCCTTCAGATGCTTCTATCTTTATAATGGGAGAATCTGGTGTTGGTAAGGAAATTATAGCAAGGAGTCTCTGGTCTAAGAGTAAGAGGTGTAATGGTCCTTTTGTAAGCATTAACTGTGCATCTATACCAGAAGAACTGATAGAGTCAGAATTGTTTGGTTATGAAAAGGGGGCCTTTACTGGAGCAAATAAGGAAGGTAAGATGGGTCTAATGGAGGCTGCAGATGGAGGTACCCTATTCTTGGATGAGATAGGAGAGATGCCATTAAAGACCCAGAAAAAGTTTCTGCGTGCCATCCAGGAAAATGCTATAATGAGGATTGGTAGCACCAAGTCTAAGAATATAAATGTAAGGTATGTATGTGCCACAAACAAGACTCTTGATGAGTTGAGGGATGAAAGAATCTTCAGGCAGGACCTTTACTATAGACTAAATGTAATACCAGTTGTTATACCGCCTTTGAGGGACAGGAGGGATGATATCCTGCCTATCACAGATTATTATATAAATTATTTTAATGAGAGGTATAATAGGAAGGTAAGCCTTTCAAGTGAAGCCAGGGCTAGAATGGTAGAAAATGACTGGAAGGGTAATATAAGAGAACTTAAAAACGTAGTGGAAAGGTTGGTTATCCTGTCACCACAGGAAAATATATACCTAGAACAGGTTGAAAGAATACTTACCCTTGAAAGTAACGAGGATATAATAGATAGCAAAAAAACTGAGGATAAGTTATCTTCAATAATCGAGGATAGTGGAGAGAAGAGCCTGATTATAAAAGATATAATGAATATAGATGATGCTCATAGGATTGTCGAACAAGAAATTTTAAAAAATGCAGTGAAAAAATATGGAAATATAACCAAGGCTGCCAAGGCAGTGGGTATAAATCCATCAACTGTATATAGGAAGATAAAAAGTGGATATATTAAACTATAAGATATAAAATAAAGAATGTCAGAGTAAAAATTTAATGAAATAAGAGTAAAATTAGAACTACTTATAAAAAACATAGATTTTGGCATAAAATTTGCCTTAAATAAATGTGAAAGGAATTGTATTTACCTTTCAATAATTTAAGGAGGAATTTTGACATGAAAAAAGCTAAAACGATTGGATCATTTGGCGCCATATTCGGTGTAGCAGCCGTATTATTTGGCTCACATGCAGGTGGAGGTTTTGCTACAGGGAACCAGGAAACACAGTATTATGTTCAATTTGGTTGGACAGCCCCAATTACTGCAGTATTAGCAATGGTATTATTGACAGTTTCCCTAAGAGAAGCAATTGTAATGTATAATAACTACGACTGCAAGAATTATAAAGACTTGTTTAGACGTCTTTGGGATCCTTATCCAAAACTAGAAATTTTATGGGAAATATACTATTACCTAATGGTTATAATCGCTGTAGGCGCAGTAATTGCAGGTGCAGCAGCAGTTTTCCAGACAATGGGTGTACCGTATCTAGTATCTATTTTAATAGTTGGTCTTGTACTACTGATTCTTACTGTCTATGGTGCGGTAGTTGTATCGAGTGCTGCAGGTATAATGTCAATTATAATCATGATATGCTGTTTGACTATATTCCTAACTGGTATAAGCATGAGAACTGGTGAAATTGGCCGTATTATATCTGCTAGAGAAGTATGGGGTGGTTCATCTATTAAGCCATTTATCCTAATATTTACATATGCTGGATTCCAGTCAGTTGTAATTCCTTCGCTAGCTGCGGCTTCGAGAGAACTTTTAAAGAGCGAAAAGCAGGCCACAGCAGCCATGGCACTTTCCTTCTTAATGAATGCAGTTGCCCTAGGTCTAGCTGTTACAATGCTACTAGGTTGGTTTAAGGAATTTAGTGCAGCAGGTCAAATGACTCTACCAACACTATATGTTGCTAAGCATACAGGTAATGCAGCCATAGCGGTTGCCTACCAGGTATCTTTATTCCTATGCTTGATATCAACAGGTGTAACTTGTATATTCGGTTTGGTCAATAGGTTTGAAGAACATGAAAAGCTAGCATTTTTAAAGACTAGACAGAAGAGAAGAGTATTTACAGCAGTGATGATTATTGTAATTGCAGTGGTAATCTCATCTACTGGTCTTACTAATATAGTTAAGTTTGGATATGGTTACTGTGGTTATCTGGGTATATTTGTTATAGTTATACCATTCTTGACAATAGGGGTTTACAAAAATAGAAAGTTCAGGAGAGAACATCCAGACCATAAGTGGTATGGACAGAGAGTTTTAGATGGAGAAGAAGTAGAATAGTTTCCATATATACCTGAAAATTAGTGTAGAAAATTAAACAAAAAATAGACTTATTAAGGGATATTTGCATTTTGCAAATATCCCATTTTTTTAAAAAAACTGCTTATAAAAAATAAAACACTGGTTTTTGGTAAAAAAACAACATTTAGTTAATAAAAGATGGAAAAATGTTATTTTATTAACCTGTATAAAAAAACATGTTAAATTGAAACGAAATCATATTTGCAAAATGCAAAAATATCTTATATATATTTGCAAAATGCCATATAATAATAATCAATATTAATAAAAATAAGTCAAAAACAAACCTTTTCTATAATTGAAAAGGCTTTTTTATGTTTGGCAAAGCTTTGCCCATACCATACTAGCCTATTAGATTTAGTAGCTTTAGTAAAATTATATGTACTTATGTAAATTTATAAAATGTGAAAAAATATGTACAATTTCTAGGGATTAAAAAGTTGGCATGGTATTTGCTAATATAAGATATAGAAAGTCAGGGACTTCAAATTATATTAAATTAACAATTTTTGGGAGGTAGAGAAAATGACAAAAATAGGATTACCTTTGGAAGGTGTAAGAGTAATTGAGTACGCAAACTTCGTTGCGGCGCCAATATGTGGTAGATTGCTAGCTGACTGGGGTGCAGAAGTTATCAAGATTGAGCCTACATTTGGAGACACAATGAGATTTGTTGGTATACAGTGGTGTTTCCCAACTGATGAAAAAGAAAATCCAATGTTTGAAATCGAAAACTCAGGTAAGAAGGGTATTGTAATTGACACTGGTACTAAGGAAGGTGTTGAAGTTATCTATAAGTTACTTGATGATGCAGATATTTTCTTGACAAATACTAGACAGAAGGCTCTTGACAGAAGTGGTCTTAACTATGAAGAAGTTAAGAAGAGAGCTCCACACATTATATATGCTCACTTGCTAGGATACGGAGAAAATGGTCCAGCTAAGGATAATCCAGCGTTCGACTACACAGCATACTTCGCAAGAGGTGGTGTTTCAATGAGTTTGATGGAAAAAGGCGGTTCTCCATGTAACCCAGTAGCAGGTCTTGGTGACCACTATGCAGGTATCAGTTTGGCAGCGGGTGTATTAGCAGCTCTACGTAAGAAAGAAGAAACAGGAAAGGGAGAAAGAGTAACAGTTTCTCTATTCCATACAGCAGTATTTGGTATGGGTATCATGGTATCTGCAGCTCATTACGGATACAGAATGCCAATCACTAGAAAGAACCCACCTAACCCAATCAATACTACATTCAAGTGTGCTGATGATAGATGGTTGCAGGTAGCGTTCATGCAGTATGACAAGTGGTTCCCTAACTTCTGTAACACAGTAATAGAAAGACCTGACCTAATAGGTAGTAAGTATAGCACAATGAAGAGTGCAGTTAACTACGTAGAAGAATTCGTTGAAATATTAGAAAAAGAATTTATAAAGAGACCTATAGACGAATGGTGTGCAAGACTTCAGGCAGCTGGTATACCTTACGAAAAACTAGCTACAACTGATGAAGTACTAGTTGATGAACAGTGCTGGGCTAATGACTGCCTAATCAAACATACATTCGAAAGTGGTAATGAAGGTGTTGTATTCAACACGCCAGTAATGTTTACAGAAAACAAGAGAGGCGAATATGTAAGAGCCCCTAAGTTCGGTGAACATACTAAGGAAGTACTAGAAAGTGCTGGTGTTAGTGGTGCTGAATTCGAAGAATTAAAGGAAAAAGGTATCATTAAGTAAAGAATTTTGGAGGTGTTGATGATGGAAGCAAATGTAAAGAAAGATGCAAAAACAGCCATAGCTGACGTATTGCAAGCACAGTATGATAATGCATTTAAAGAAAAGGAAGCTGGTAGACCAATAGGTTGGTCAACATCAGTTTTCCCTCAGGAATTAGCTGAAATATTTGACCTTCAGTTATTATACCCTGAAAACCACGCGGCGGGTGTTGCAGCTAAGAGAGAATCACTAGAACTTTGTGAACTATCTGAAGGTGAAGGATATTCAAATGACCTATGTGCATATGCTAGAACAAACTTTGGTGTTCTTTTAAAGGGACATTCAGATGCTCTACCAATGCCAGAGCCAGATTTCCTATGTTGCTGTAACAACATTTGTAATGAAGTTATAAAGTGGTATGAAAATATTTCTAGAGAATTAAACATACCTCTTATAATGATAGATACAGCTTACAACCTAGAAACTGAGGTTACTGAAAGTAGAATCAAGTACCTAAGAGGACAGTTTGAAGAAGCTATAAGGCAGCTTGAAAAAATTTCAGGCAAGAAATTCGATCCAAAGAGATTAGAAGAAGTTATGAAGATATCTTCTGAAAATGGTAAGTTATGGAAGTACTCAATGAGTCTACCAGAAGGTAACTTCCCATCTCCAATGAATGGTTTCGACTTATTTAACTACATGGCAGCTATAGTTGCAGCCAGAGGTAAGAAGGAAACTACTGAAGCATTTAAGTTACTTATCGAAGAACTTGAAGAAAATGCTAGGACTGGACAGACTTCATTTAGAGGTGAAGAAAAGTACAGAATCATGATGGAAGGTATTCCATGTTGGCCACATATCGGTTACAAGATGAAATCTCTATCTAAGCAGGGTGTAAATATGACTGGTTCAGTTTATCCACATGCTTGGGCATTGATTTATGATGTAAATGACCTAGATGGAATGGCTAGAGCTTACAGTACAATGTTCAACAACGTTAACATAGAAACTATGGTAGAGTACAGAGTTAACGCTCTTAAGGGCGGGAACTGTGATGGTGCTTTCTATCATATGAATAGAAGTTGTAAGTTGATGTCTTTCGTACAGTACGAAATGCAGAGAAGAATAGCTGAGCAGACTGGATTACCATATGCAGGATTTGACGGTGACCAGGCCGACCCTAGAAACTTCGCTAAGGCACAGTTTGAAACAAGACTAGAAGGTCTAGTAGAAGTTATGGAAGAAAGAAAGAATGATGGAGGTGCTCAGTAATGACTGTTAAAGAATTGATTGCTAAATTCGAATATGCTGCAAATAACCCAAATGCATTATTAGATGGATATCTAAAAGAAGGTAAGAAAGTTATAGGATGTTTTCCAGTATATACTCCAAAGGAAATAGTTCATGCTTCTGGTATGATACCAATGGGAACTTGGGGTGGTAATACTGCAATAGAAAGAGCTAAGGAATACTTCCCAGCATTCTGTTGTTCAATAATCCAGGCTATCATGGAATATGGTCTAAAGGGAAGCTTTAAGGGCTTGTCTGGTGCTATAATACCATGTCACTGTGATACACTTATAACACTTACTCAGAACTGGAAGTCTGGTGTTAAGGAAATACCTATGATAGGTTTTGCTTTCCCTCAGAACAGAAAGATCCAGGCTGGTAAAGACTACTTAGTTAGCGAATACAATACAGTTAAGACTAAGTTAGAAGAAATCTGTGGCCATGAAATAACTGATGAAAGCATTCAAGCAAGTATAGAAGTTTATAATGAACACAGAAAAGCAATGAAAGAGTTTGTTGAGTTGGTTCCTGACTATCTAAATACAATCACTCCTAGAGTAAGAAATTACGTATTAAAGAGTGCTCACTTTATGAAGGTTGAAGAACATACAGCTTTAGTTAAAGAATTGGTAGCAGGCCTAAAGGCTATGCCTAAGGAAGACTTTAAGGGCAAGAAGATAATCACTTCTGGTATAATACTAGATGATAAGGGATTATTAGAAGTATTCGAAGCAAATAACATGGCTATAGTAGCTGATGATATTGCTCAGGAAACTAGACAGTTCAGAACTCTAATCCCAGAAGGTGGTAGCGCATTAGAAAGAATGGCACAGTGGTGGGCTGACGTTGAAGGATGTTCACTAGCATACGACCCTGCTAAATTAAGAGGTAAGATGGTAGTAGAAGATGCTAAGAAGTTAGGCGCTGACGGTGTTGTTTACGCACTAATGAAATTCTGTGACCCAGAAGAATATGACTATCCAATCTTCAAGAAGGATATGGAAGGGGCAGGAGTACCTCACCTATTTATTGAGATTGAACAGGGAACAACTAGCATAGAACAAATAAGAACAAGAATACAAACATTCGCTGAAATATTAGCGTAATTGTAATCAAATTTTTGGAGGTTAAAAATGATACTAAAAAAAGAGCATGAATTAGTAAAAAAATCAATTAGTGATTTTTGCCAGCGTGAATTGTATGATACTGATTTAGCTGAAAAGATGGACAGAGAAGGCGTTGATATGCCACAGGAATTTATTGACAAGCTAGCTAGATATAAATTCTCTTGCCCAATCGTACCAAAGGAATATGGCGGTGCGGGAGCAGATTATGTTTCATACGCGCTAATAATGGAAGAATTATCAAGAGCAGATGCTTCTTGTGGTACTTACGTAACTGCAGGTGCATCATTGGTTGCACTTCCACTAATCAACTTCGGTACTGAAGAACAGAAGCAGAAGTACCTTAGACCACTTGCTGAAGGTACGCTAGTTGGTGCATTTGGTCTTACAGAGCCAGGTGCTGGTTCAGATGCAGGTGCTACTCAGACAACTGCAGTACTTGAAGGTGACTACTATATACTAAATGGTAGAAAATGCTGGATAACTAATGGTCCTTTCTGTGATTTTGCTATAGTTTCTGCTGTAACTGAAAAGGGTAAGGGAACTAGAGGAATATCTACTTTCATAGTTGAAACTAAGTGGGAAGGATTCTCTCATGGTGCACACGAAGACAAGATGGGTATCAGAGGTACTAGAACATCAGACCTTATATTTGAAAATATGAAGATTCCAAAAGAAAACCTACTTGGTAAGCTAGGTGGCGGTTTCAAGGTTATGATGAATACTCTTGAAGCTGGTAGAATAGGTGTTGCTGCCCAGGCAGTTGGTGTTGCTCAGTCTGCTCTAGATGAAGCAATCAAGTACACTAAGGAAAGAGTACAGTTTGGTAAGACAATTTCTAAGTTCCAGAACACTCAGTTTACAATAGCTGACATGGCTACTAAGGTTGAAGCTGCTAGACTATTAGTTCATCAGGCAGCTCAGTTAAAGGACAACAAGCAGAGCCCTGCTCTTCTATCATCAATGGCTAAGTACTATGCTGCAGAAGTAGCTAATGAAGTTGCTTACAAGGCATTACAGCTACACGGTGGATACGGATTTGTTAAGGACTATAGAATAGAAAGAATATACAGAGATGCTAGAATTCTTTCAATCTATGAAGGAACTTCTCAGGTTCAGCAGATAGTAATCGCAGGAAATGTATTAAAATAAGAGGGTGGTGTGAATTTTGAAGATCATAGTATGCGTAAAGCAAGTACCAGATACAACAGAAGTTAGAATTGATAAAGAAACAAACACTTTGATAAGAGAAGGTGTACCAAGTATATTAAACCCAGATGATGCAAATGCCTTGGAACAGGCTCTAGCATTCAAGGATGCTAATGAAGATGTTCATATAACAGTTGTTTCAATGGGACCTCCACAGGCAGATGTAATGCTTAGAGAGTGTTTAGCAATGGGAGCTGACGAAGCCATTCTACTATCAGATAGGGCTTTCGGTGGTTCAGATACATGGGCTACTTCAAATGCAATAGCAGCAGGAATTAGAGCTATTGGAGATTATGATTTAATATTAGCTGGTAGACAGGCGATAGATGGAGATACAGCTCAGGTTGGTCCTCAGATATCTGAAAAGCTTGGAATACCTCAGGTTACATATGTAGAAGGTCTAAAGGTTGATGGAAAGAAACTTACAGTTAAGAGACAGTTAGAAGATGGATATGAAATGATCGAATTACAGATGCCAGCTCTACTTACAGCTGTTAAGGAACTTAACGAACCAAGACATATGTACATAGATAAAATATTCGAAGCCTATGAAAAGGAAATTAAGGTTCTTTCAATAGATGATGTTGATATAGAAAAGACTGAAGTTGGTCTTAAGGCATCACCTACAAGAGTATTTAGATCATTTACACCAGAAGTAAAGGGTCAGGGTGTTATATTAGAAGGAACTGAAAAAGAAGTTGCAGCTAAGGTTGTTAGCGAATTAAAGGCTGTACATATAATATAATTTAATTGTTTATAGGAGAAGAGTATTATGGATAGAAATGAATTGAATCAGTACAAGAACATTTGGGTCTATGCTGAACAGAGACAGGGAAAGCTTACTCCAGTCGTAATTGAATTACTAGGAGAAGGTAGAAAATTAGCTGACGTTAGAGGAGTTAAGTTAAATGCTATACTTCTTGGTCAGGATATGGACGAATTAGCAAAAGAATTAATTAGCTACGGTGCTGAAACTGTATATGTAGCTGATGATGCTCTTTTAAAGAACTACACAACTGATGCCTATACTAAGGTTATAGTTGATGCTGTTCATGAAATCAAGCCAGAAATAGTTTTAGTTGGTGCTACTCATATAGGTAGAGACCTTGCTCCAAGAATAGCTTCTAGACTAAATACTGGTCTTACAGCTGACTGTACTAAGTTAGAAATAGATCCAGAAGATGGTAAGATTAAGCAGACAAGACCTGCATTTGGTGGTAACATAATGGCTACTATCATATGCCCAGACAACAGACCTCAGATGTCTACAGTTAGACCTGGTGTTATGGACAAGGCTCCAAAGGATGACTCTAGAACTGGTGAAGTTGTTAAGTTAAACATAGATCTTAAGGAATTTGATATCAGAACTAAGGTATTAGAAATAGTTAAGTCTGCACACGAAAAGATATCTCTAACAGATGCTAACATAATCGTATCTGGTGGTAAGGGACTAGGAACTCCAGATGGATTCAAGCTTATAGCTGAATTAGCTGAAGCCTTAGGCGGTGTAGTTGGTTCTTCAAGAGCAGCTGTTGACGCTGGTTGGATAGATAGATCTCACCAGGTAGGACAGACAGGTGTTACTGTTAAGCCTAACCTATACGTAGCTTGTGGTATATCAGGAGCTATACAGCACTTAGCTGGTATGAAGGAATCTGACCTTATAATAGCTATAAACAAGGATCCAGATGCTCCAATATTCGGCGTTGCTGATTATGGTATCGTTGGTGACCTTTACAAGGTAATACCAGAAATACTTGAAGCTTTAAAGGCTGTTAAGTAATTAAGTAGAATTTTTAATCTACAAACTATATAGTGGTAGTTGTGTCGCCGTATCTAGTATATGGCGACCTATTACCATAGTTTTTAACTGAAGTATTAATTCAGCTGTGTTTTTTTAGTATGGATAGTTAAAAATTTGTTATTGTCATACAAGTGACATAAAATTTGTGTTTTTAATATTTATGTGTTTATAGAATTGTGTTGTTAAGCAAGATGTTGAGAAAACGTTTAAATTAACAGAATATAGTATTTTAAAAAAGAAGAATCAAAATTATTAGTTAATGTTTTTATTAGTTTAGAGTAAATTTATGTGTATTAGGAGGCAGCGTTATGAAAATTTTAGCATATCATGTACAGGGTTACGAAGAAAAGGCATTTAAAAAATGGTCAGAAGAAAATGGAGTTCAGGTAGACTTAGAATATGGTCTAATCACACCAGAATCAATCGAAAAGGCTAAGGGTTATGACGGAATAACTACTCAGCAGGTTATACCTGTTAAGGATGAAGAAATATTCAAGAAGATGAAAGAATATGGTCTAACACAGGTTGCATCAAGAACTGCTGGTGTTGACATGTTCGACCTTAAGACTGCAAGAAAATACGGAATCTCTGTAACAAATGTACCAAGATATTCTCCAAATGCAATAGCTGAATTAGCTGTTACACACGCTATGACACTACTAAGAAATATCGGACATATTAGAGCCGCTCAGCTTAAGGGTGACTTTACTTGGAATAAGGATCTTATCTCTAAGGAAATCAGAAGCTGTACAGTAGGTATCATAGGAACTGGTAGAATAGGTCTTACAGCTGCAACTCTATTCAAGGGACTAGGTGCTAAGGTTATAGGTTTTGACGAATTTAAAAACCCAGGTGCAGATGGAATCCTAGAATATAGAGATACTGTTGAAGCTTTACTAGAAGAAGCAGATGTTGTTTCTCTTCACCTACCACTAACTGATGGTACTTACCATATGATAAACAAGGATAGAATAAAGCACATGAAGGATCATGCTATCCTAGTTAACACTGGTAGAGGTGGTCTAGTTAATATAGACGATGTAGTAGAAGCTTTAGAATCTGGAAAGATAAAGGGAGCAGCTCTAGACGTTCTAGAATGCGAAACTCTATACGTAAATCAGAAGATAGATCCTAAGAAGATAGAAGGAACAGTAGTTGAAACGCTAATGGGAATGGACAATGTTGTGTTGACAGGACATTTCGCATTCTTTACTGAAACTGCAGTAGATAATATGGTTTCAACTGCCCTTGACAACCTTAAGGTAGAAATCGAAACTGGTAAAGTTCAGAACTGTATGAATGCTTAATTAGGCAAGAGCCTTTCTAAAATTTTAATTTTTTTATCAATGCACGCCATATTTTATGGCGTGCATTTTTGTGCTATAATATAATAATGAAATTAAGTAAATAACTAAGGGGTGATAGGGTTGATCAACGTTCAAGATTATAAGTCTGAATATGAAGATATGATAAAGAAGGCCAAAGAATTGGGTGAGTCACTTTGACCTAAAGGGTCTAGAGTCTAGAAAGATAGATATTGAAAAATTGATGACTGAACAAGATTTTTGGGAGGATACTGACAAGTCCAATAAGATTTTGCAAGAAAATAAAACTATTGAAGTCAGGTTGACACAGTATAGCCAACTAATAACTTCCATAGAGGATATAAATATTTTATTAGAACTAAGTGAAGAAGATAGCACAGAAGAAGACCAGGAAATAGAAAATTCAATAATTGACCAGGTAAAAGATGCCAGGGAAAATCTAGACCGCATGACAATGGAAATGCTATTTAGTGGTCAGTATGATTCCAACAATGCAATTTTATCGGTGAACTCTGGTACTGGTGGACTAGATGCCCAAGACTGGGCCCAAATGTTGCTAAGGATGTATATCAGGTGGTCTGAATCCAGTGGCTATAAGGTCAAGTTAATAGATATTAACTCAGATCCTGAAGCAGGTATAAAGACGGCAACCATACTAGTCCAGGGGCAAAATGCCTATGGTCACTTAAAGAGTGAAAAGGGAGTACATAGGTTGGTTAGGATATCTCCTTTTGACTCGTCTGGTAAGAGACATACATCCTTTGCTTCAATAGATGTAGTACCCGAATTAAACGAGGATATAAAGGTCGAAATAAATCAGACAGACCTAAAGATAGATACATATAGGTCATCAGGTGCAGGTGGTCAGCATGTAAACACGACAGACTCTGCAGTCAGGATTACGCACATACCTACAGGTATAGTAGTCCAGTGTCAGAATGAAAGGAGTCAGCATTCCAACAAGGATATAGCCATGAAGCTTTTGATGGCCAAGCTTATCCAACTAAAGGAAGAAGAGAACAAGGAGAGGATAGAAGACCTCCAGGGCAAGTACTCACAGATTACCTGGGGAAGTCAGATAAGGTCTTATGTATTCCAACCCTACAAGCTGGTAAAAGACCACAGGACAAATGAAGAAAATGCTAATGTAGATGCAGTTATGGATGGTAAGCTGGACAATTTTATGTTCGAATACCTAAAGCAAAAAGTATAAATAACTGGACTTAATCTAGATACGAAAAAATATATTAAGAGGAAATTATGGATATTAAAGAAATACTTATTAAAGAGATGGGCTTGCGTCCAAGTCAGGTAGAAAATACCATAAGGTTAATTGATGAAGGTAATACAATACCCTTTATAGCAAGGTATAGAAAAGAAATGACTGGAGAGATGACAGATGTCCAGTTGAGAGATTTTGGGGACAAGTTGACCTACCTTAGAAATCTTGAAGAAAGAAAAGAGGATGTAAAGAGGCTGATAGATGAACAAGGCAAACTTGAAAAGGGCCTGGTTGAAGCTATAGACAAGGCCAAGACCCTACAGGAGGTAGAAGATATATATGCCCCTTTTAAGCAGAAAAAGAGGACTAGGGCAACTATTGCCAAGGAGAGGGGCCTAGAACCACTGGCTAATATGATACTCCTATCCAAAAATTTAGATATAAGAAAAGAGGCAGAGAAATTTCTTGATCCGGAAAATGGTCTAGATGATGTTGACATGGCCATATCAGGGGCAAAAGATATACTTGCAGAAGTCATGAGTGAAGATGCAGAGATAAGAAAGCATATAAGGACCCAGGCCCTGAAAAGGGGCCGGGTTCAGTCAAAGGCCAAGTCAGAAGAGGACTCTGTATATGGAATCTACTATGACTTTACTGAGAGGGTTGTAGATATCCTGCCACATAGGACCCTGGCTATTAATAGGGGTGAAAAAGAGGGTTTCTTGAGTGTCAAGGTCTTGGTTGATGACCAACAAATGATAGACAAGATTGTTGACTCATACAGGAGTCCTCAAAATATGGGCAATGAAGGTATCCTGGAAGAAGTTGCCCAAGATGCCTATAAGAGACTAATTTTCCCGGCAATAGAGAGGGAGGTCAGGAACCACCTGACAGACCTGGCCCAGGAAAGAGCTATAAAGGTATTTGGCAAAAACCTCCAGGGTTTGCTCTTACAGCCACCAATAAAAAATGCTGTAGTTATGGGATTTGACCCAGCCTATAGGACTGGTTGTAAGATAGCAGTAGTCGACAAAAATGGTAAGTTACTGGATTTTACAACTATATATCCAACCAAGCCGCAGAATAGGGTGGAGGAGGCCAAGTCTATCCTCAAAAAATTAATTCAAAAGCATAAGGTTGATATAATATCCATAGGTAATGGGACTGCTTCAAGAGAGTCGGAAAAATTTGTTGCAGACATGATAGGCGAAATAGACAGGCAGGTTTCCTACCTGATAGTAAATGAGGCAGGGGCATCAGTCTATTCTGCTTCAAAGCTGGCCAATGAAGAGCACCCGGACATAAATGTATCCATAAGGGGGGCTATATCTATAGCTAGAAGGCTCCAGGACCCTATGGCTGAACTGGTGAAGATAGAACCTAAAAGCATAGGTGTTGGCCAGTACCAGCATGATGTAAATGAAAAGAGGCTTACAGAGGTTTTGGATGGTGTAGTAGAGGACTCTGTCAACCAGATAGGTGTGGATGCAAATACAGCTTCATACTCCCTACTCGAGCATGTTGCTGGTATATCTTCAGGCCTAGCCAAGAATATAGTTGCCTACAGGGATGAAAATGGGGACTTTGAAGACATTAACGATTTAAAAAATGTAAAGAGGTTGGGACCAGCTGCCTTCAAGCAGGCTGCAGGCTTTATAAGACTTCCAAACGCAAAGAATCCCTTGGACAATACTGGAGTTCATCCAGAATCCTATAAGGCCTGTCTAGCCATGTTAGACCTACTGGCTTACAGTTTAGATGATGTGGCTGCATCAAGGCTAGACCAACTAGATAAAAAGGTTAAAGATTATGGCTTGGACAAACTTAGTTCAGACATAGGGGTAGGTCAGGCTACCCTAAAGGATATAATTGAAGAAATTAAAAAGCCTGGTAGGGACATCAGGGAAAGTGGTACAAAGCCTATACTAAGGACAGATGTAATGCAGCTAGAAGACCTTGAAGAAGGTATGGTCTTGAATGGTACAGTGAGGAATGTTGTGGACTTTGGAGCCTTTGTCGATATTGGTATAAAAAATGATGGCCTGGTCCATATATCCAAGATATCAAATAAGAGGGTAAAAAATGCATCAGACTTCTTGACGGTTGGTGATATAGTCATGGTAAAGGTTATAGGAATTGACAAGGACAAGGGCAGGGTATCCCTTTCAATGAAGGGGGTTAGCCAGGATCTACAGGCTTAAAATATGATCAAATAATATTGACTTTTAGACAAGATTCTAATATAATAATCTTGTAAAATAAATAAAATTAATCTTCGGGGGTGGGTGAGATTCCCTACCGGCGGTATAGCCCGCGAGCGTAAGCTGATTTGGTGAAATTCCAAAGCCGACAGTAAAGTCTGGATGAGAGAAGTATTCTATAGCAATGTTTATTGTGATGAAGTTGTTATTCCTGGGGATGTTTTCTCCAGGAATTTTATTTTTCCCTCGAAAAATAGGAGGATAAAATGGAAAAGGTTAATTCAGTAAATTTAAAAAAGAGAAGAGTATCTACAATCTCTTTGGTAAAGGTAGCCCTATTGGCTGGGATAGCGTATGCATTGATGTTTTTAGAAATGCCAATACCACTATTCCCTGGTTTCTTAAAGATTGACTTATCAGATATGCCAGCCCTAGTAGCAGGTTTGGCACTCGGGCCAATAGCAGGTTTTGCAGTTGAAGCAGTAAAGAACTTCCTTCACCTAATCACAGCTACTAGCACGGGTGGGGTTGGTGAAATAGCCAATATAGTAGTGGGTTCTTCATTTGTAGTTGTGGCATCTCTTGTTTATAAGAAAGAAAAGAGCTTAAAGACTTTGGTTAAGGGATTGGCCCTAGGAACAATAGCTATGGTTCTTATAGGAACAGCTATGAACTACTTTATAATGTTGCCATTCTACGGTCAGCTTATGGGACTAGATGCTATAATTGGAATGGGTACAGCTATTAATCCTAATGTAAAGGACCTATTATCTTTTGTTCTTTGGTTTATAGCTCCATTTAACCTAATAAAGGGTATATTATTATCAATAATTACAATACCACTTTACAGAAAGATTGAAAAATTGATAAAAAATAATTTAGCTTAAATTAGGAATAAAAATTAAATGAAAATTTATAAGAGCCCCTATTTTCAATAAGATATTGAAATTGGGGCCTTTTATATGATATAATTGACGAGGAGATGGGTTTGTCAATAGTCCTTGATATTGTTTTTTAATTATCAATGGTTAACGGTTGCTAAGAATTAAAATTTCGTATAAAGTGTTAAGAAATAAATTTATATTTTGCAAAAATGGGTATTATACTAAATGTTAAAATCTATCGACGATATTTAATCTAAACAAATTATATATGAGTACAGGAGGCGTTTTAAAATGAGCAGTGTATACACAATGGGTATTGACATTGGATCAACATCATCAAAGTGTGTGATAATGAAGGATGGTAAGGAAATTGTAAGTGAAGGTGTAGTTAGCTTGGGTGCTGGAACTAAGGGTTCTGACCTAGTTATTGAGGAAGTGCTTGGTAAGGCAGGAATGACTTTCGATGAAATAGACCTAATCGTATCGACTGGATATGGTAGAAATAGCTATGAAAGAGCTGCCAAGACTGTTAGTGAGCTTAGTTGTCATGCCAAGGGTGGTGGATATATCTTTGGTGGTGCCGGAACTATTATAGATATCGGCGGTCAGGATATAAAGGTATTGAAGCTAAATGACAAGGGTGGTCTTGTTAACTTCCTGATGAATGATAAGTGTGCTGCCGGTACAGGTAGGTTCTTGGAAGTTATGTCTGGCGTATTGGATGTAAAGCTAGATGAACTAGGGGAACTAGATGCCAAGGCTACAGAAGTTACACCAATCAGTTCTACATGTACAGTTTTTGCTGAGTCAGAAGTTATATCATGTATGGCTAAGAAGATTCCTCTAGAAAATATCATAAGAGGTATACACGCATCTGTTGCAACTAGGGTTGCTAGTTTGGCAAGAAGAGGTGGTTTGAAGACTCCTGTAGCCATGACAGGTGGAGTTAGTAAGAACAAGGGTATAGTAAGGGCTCTTAAAGAAGAACTAGAATGTGATATCTTGATATCTCCTGATTCTCAGATGGCTGGTGCTATAGGTGCAGCCCTATACGCTTATGAAGAATACCAGAAGCAAAACGCTTAATAAATATATAGAGATTTATAGTCTCTCTTAACTCGATTTGTTGGGGATCCTTTTTAGGGTCCCTTTTTGTGTGTACTGTTTTTACAACTATAGTTGAAAGGAACTTTTTGCAAGAATTGTAGATTAACGGAATAAGGGACGATATAGGCTGATTACAGATATATTTTAATAGGTGAAATGCTTAAAAAAGATTATAAATATAAACAAAATGTTAAAAAATACAAAAATTTACAAAAAAATTCAAGAAAACGATACTATTCTCCTATAAATATGATAAAATATATATAAGTGAGTGGTTCTTGGATAACCTACGATAATAAGACTTATGTTATAGGAGTGTATAGAATGATAAATCAGGATTATTTTATTAATTTAGCTAAGGAAAAAACTGGTGATGCAATTCAGACAGTCGCAGTTGCAGCACCACACGACTTAGCCACATTAGAATCTTTAAGAAATGCGGTTGATTTAGGATTTGCAAAGGCCATCCTAGTTGGTGATGAAAATATCATCACAGATGTTGCCAAGGAAGGTAACTTAGATATATCTGATATGGAATTGGTACATGCAGAAGACTTGGCAGATGCGGCTCAGAAGTCTGTTGACCAGGTTACTGCTGGTAAGGCTAGCTTGATAATGAAGGGTCTAATAGATACTTCTGTAATACTAAAGGCAGTAGTAAAGAAGGAAAATAACCTTAGAACAGGAAATACCCTAAGTTATGTTGGTATCCTATTTAATGAAAACAAGGAAAAATACTACCTGACTTCTGATGGTGCCATGCTTATAGCCCCAGATGTTGACCAGAAAAAGGGTATAATAGAAAATGTTGTAGATGTTGCCCATGCCCTAGGAAATGAAATGCCAAAGGTGGCAATGATCTGTGCAAAGGAAAAATACTATGAAAAGATGCCAGCTACAGTAGATGCGGTTGCCCTACAGAGGATGAACCATGAAGGTGAAATCAAGGGTTGTATAGTAAGTGGACCATTACAGATGGACAATGCTGTTGACCTACATGCCGTTGAAGTAAAGGGTATAGATGACCCAGTTGCAGGTTATGCGGACATCCTAATAGTTCCAGCAATTGAAGCTGGTAATGTACTACTTAAGACTGCTAAGTACCTAGGTGGATGGACATTTGGTGGTATAGTTGTTGGTGCTAAGGTGCCAATCGTTGTATGTTCTAGATCTGACGGAGAATCTGCTAAGCTAGTTTCTATAGCCGTTTCTTGTATGTTAGCTGCTAGGAATGCAGGAAAATAAAAACCTATAGGGGTTTATGAGTCCATACCTAGATGTAGTTTTTAGTATATATGGACACGTGAAATTAGTAAACATATATTGATTATAATATTTATAAATGAGACACTACCCGAGTCTAGGGCTTTCAGATTTTATTGAGTTTGGAAGTCAATAGACTTGGGTAGTGTCTTTTTAGGCATATTTATTTGTGGGATAGAGTCTATTAATGGTATAATAATATTATTTGATGTATGAGGAGGCTATATGAAGAGTATTTATCTAGAAAATGAAAAAGCTACTTCCAGTCTAGGTAAAAAGATAGGGGAAGTTTTGTTTCCAGGAGCTATCTTGTGCCTAAATGGTGACTTGGGTGCTGGCAAGACCGCCCTTACAAAGTCTATTGCCCTTGGCCTGGATATAAAAGATGATATAACTAGTCCTACCTTTACTATAGTCAATGAATATGAGGAGGGCAGGTTAAAGCTAAACCACTTTGATGTATATAGGATAGGATCAAGTGATGAGATGTATGATATAGGTTTTGAAGAATATATAGGTTCTGAAGGAGTCTGTATTATAGAGTGGTCTCAGATAATAGAAGATGTATTACCTGATGAGAGGTTGGATATAAATATAAAGTATGAAGATGAGGGTAGGCGCCTGGAATTTATACCTAGGGGCCAGGCCTATGAGAGGCTAGTAGAGGAGGTTACTAGAGGATGATTATTTTGGGTTTAGATACTTCGACTAGGGCTGCCAGTGTGGCCCTTTGGTCAGATGGAGACTTATTGGGAGAACTTGTAATAAATGACAAGAGGACCCACTCACAAAAGCTAATGCCCATGTTGGAGACCTTGTTCCAGTTGGCGAATATAAAGCTTGATGATATAGACATCTTAGCAGTTTGTATAGGCCCGGGTTCTTTTACGGGGATTAGAATAGCAATGGCAACTGTAAAGGCCCTTGGTCACGTTAGAAACCTGCCTATAGTAGGTGTAAATTCCCTGGAAAGCCTAGCCTATAATTTATCTGATAGCCAGGCCAGGTTAGTGCCAATTCTGGATGCCCAGGGTAGCCAGGTATATTCGTCCATATATGAAAATTTAGATAGTGGACCAAGTATAGCTGGGGATATAAGGGTAGTAGATATAGATGACCTGATAGAAGAAGTAAGGAGTCTTGATGGACGGACTATATTCTTGGGTGAAGGTCTCAACAAGTATAAGGACAAGTTGAGAGACCTAGGTCCTAATATAAGCTTGGCATCTAGTAATACAAATGTATCCAGGGCAGCTAGTGTATGTGCATGTGCCTTATACAAGTATACTATGGGACAAGACATCCATACCTGCTATGATATACTGCCTATGTACATTAGGAAGTCTCAGGCAGAAGTTCAATATGAAGAAAAGCAGAGGGCAATGAAAAATGATCTATAGAAGGATGACTGCCGATGATATAGAAGGAGTTTATGAGGTAGAAGTGTCTGCCTTTGAAGACCCCTGGTCATATAGCTCCCTAAGGGGGGAGTTAAAAAATAAACTGTCAAGATATATAGTGGCAGAAGAAGATGATGGAAAGATAGTTGGTTATGTAGGAGCCTGGTACATTTTAGATGAGGCCCATATTACAAATGTGGCTGTACACAAGGATTTTAGGGGGAAAAAGATAGGAAATGGCCTTATAGAGGCCCTTATTGACATGTGTGACAAGGATAAGATGGCTTCCATAACCCTTGAGGTGAGGGCAGGTAATTTTGTAGCCCAGAGCCTATACAAGAAGTATGGTTTCCTGGCTGGTGGTGTAAGGAAAGAATATTACACGAACAATAAGGAAGATGCAATAATAATGTGGAAACAGCTCAGGGAGGTGTTTTAGTAAGTGAGTGATATTATAACTTTAGCTATAGAGAGTAGTTGTGACGAAACAGCTTGTGCCATCACTAGAAATGGTAGGGAGGTCCTTGCCAATATCATATCTACTCAGATAGATATACATAAAAAATTCGGAGGCGTAGTGCCAGAAGTGGCATCCAGAAAGCATATAGAGAATATAGATCCGGTAGTCCAGGAGGCCCTGGATACAGCTGGTATGACTTTTTATGATATAGACCATATTGCTGTTACATATGGTCCCGGTTTGGTAGGAGCCTTACTAGTGGGCCTATCCTATGCCAAGGCCTTGGCCTTTGGACTAGGCAAGCCCCTTGTTGGTGTAAATCATATAGAGGGCCATCTTTCTGCCAACTATATAGAACACAAGGACCTAAAACCTCCTTTTATCACCCTGATAGTATCAGGTGGCCATACCCACCTTGTAGAAGTAAAGGGATATGGCAAGTATGAAATCTTGGGCAAAACCAAGGATGATGCCTCTGGTGAGGCCTTTGACAAGGTTGCAAGGGCAATGAATTTAGGCTATCCTGGTGGTCCTATAGTTGACAGGCTTGCCCAAAAGGGTAATCCCAAGGCCATAGACTTTCCGAGGGCATGTATCCATGAGGGGGGTTATGACTTTAGTTTTAGCGGTCTTAAGTCTTCTGTATTAAACTATTTAAACTCAATGAAGATGAAGAATATAGAGGTGGTTCCAGAGGATGTCTGTGCATCTTTTCAGGCCGCGGTTGTGGATGTCTTGACTGATAAGGCGATAAAGGCCTGTAAAGATAAAGGCTATAAGACTATAACCCTATCTGGAGGAGTTGCATCAAATTCTGGCCTAAGAGACCAGATGGCAGACCTATGTACCAGAGAAGGTATAGATTTAAGGTATCCACCCCTGGTCCTTTGTACGGACAATGCAGCCATGATAGCCTGTGCAGGTTACTATAGGTATATGGCGGGTAGGAGGGATGGTATGGACCTAAATGCCATTCCTAACCTAAAGATAGACCAGGAATAGAACGGGGGTAGGTCTATGATAATGTTGTCGTGTAATAATGTCTCCAAGACTTTTGGTGTGGAGACTATATTAGAAAATATTTCCTTTTCGGTAAATGAGGGGGACAAGATAGGTATAGTAGGTGTAAATGGTACTGGAAAAACGACCCTATTTAAGGTGATAACAGGTATATTACCCCATGATAGGGGGGAAATTTTTACCTCAAAGAATTGTAGGTTGGGGTATTTAGAACAGAATACCAACTTTTACTCGGAAAAGACCATATATGATGAAGTGGTCTCTGTCTTCTCTGACCTTATAGGGGCAGAGGAAGAACTGAGGAGTTTGGAACACCAGATAGCCAGTCTATCTGACAAGGGGGGTTCATCGGGAGACCAATTAAAAAAGACCATGGACATCTATGGTAAAAAATATGAGGAATTTGAAAAAAATAATGGATATGCCTATAAGAGTGAAGTAAGAGGAACTTTAAAGGGGCTGGGCTTTAGTGATGAAGAGATGGACAAGTCTGTAAATGTTCTGTCAGGAGGAGAAAAGACAAGGGTCTTACTAGCCAAACTCCTTCTGAGCAAGCCGTCACTTTTGCTACTAGATGAACCTACCAACCACCTGGATGCTGATGCCATAGAATGGTTGGAAGGTTTTTTAAGGTCTTATGAGGAAACTATAATGATTATTTCTCATGATAGGTACTTCCTGGACCAGTCTGTAAACAGGATTTTTGAAATGGAAAACAAACACCTGACGACCTATAATGGAAACTATACGGACTATCAGAAACAGGCTAGGGTCAATAGGGAGATAAGGCTAAGGCAGTATGAAAACCAACAAAGGGACATAAAAAAACAGGAAGAGTCAATTGAGAGACTCAAGGCCTATGGTAGGGAAAAACACCTTAAGAGGGCAAGGTCCAAGGAAAAAATGCTAGACAAGGTAGATAGATTAGAAAAACCACAAGAGCTGAGAAAAAAGGCTAGGTTTAACTTTGTCCTAAGACACCATAGTGGTAATGATGTCCTAAAGGTCCAGGGTCTGGCCAAGTCATTTGATGATAGAAAGCTATTTGAGGGTGTGGACTTTGACCTATATAGGGGGGAGAAGGTTGCCTTGATAGGGCCAAACGGAGTAGGTAAGTCCACCCTATTTAAGATTATTATGGGGGATGAAAGTCAGGACCATGGTGACTACAAGCTTGGTCAAGGGGTCGATATAGCCTACTTCCACCAGGAACAGAAGTCCCTAAACTTGGAAAATACTATTATAGACGAGGTTTGGGATGACAATCCTCATATGACCCAAACAGAGGTTAGAAACCTCTTGGGAGCCTTCCTATTTGAAGGGGAAGATGTATTCAAAAGCATAAGGAGTCTGAGCGGTGGGGAAAGGGCAAGGGTTGCCATATTAAAGTTAATCCTATCAAGGTCAAACCTCCTACTACTGGATGAGCCTACCAATCACCTGGATATAGATTCGAAGGAAGTTCTTGAAGATGCCCTAAAAGAATACGAAGGGACCCTATTAACTATATCGCATGATAGATATTTCCTTAACACAGTTGTCGACAGAATCCTGGTACTTAAACCAGATGGGGTAGAAGAATATTTGGGTAATTACGAATATTATCAAAATAAGAAGAAACAGGAGTCTGAAAAGAGCTACTTGGCTGATATGGAAAACCAGGTAAGCAAGACGAAGACCCAGATAAGGGAAGAAAGAAGGCGGGAAAAAGAGCTTAAAAAGAATGAAAATAAGGCCAAAAAACTAATAAAAGATTTAGAAGTCGAAATAGAATTAACTGAGAAACAAATCGGTGGTCTAGACCATATGCTTTGTCAAGAAGAGGTCTACACTAGTCCAGAACGTATGAAAGAGGTCAATCAGGAAAAAAGTGACCTTGAAAAGCGTTTATCCAAATTATACGATAAATGGGAACAAATAATAGGATAAAAAGTGTTTTAAATTTATCGAAAATGGGGTATAATATATATTATAATTGTGTAAAATGCTAGATTTGACTCTTTTTTAACAAGAATCAGCTTATGACTTTATAAAATATAGGATACTAGGAGGACTAGAATGGGAAATAAGAATATTTCGATGGCCGTAATCAGGAGATTACCTAAGTATTATAGATATTTGGCAGACTTATTGTCAAAAGATGTGCAGAGGATATCTTCAAAAGAATTAAGTGAAATAATAGGATTTACAGCTTCTCAGATTAGACAGGACCTGAACAACTTTGGTGGTTTTGGTCAGCAAGGATATGGATATAATGTAGAGGCTCTTCACAAGGAAATAGGTAAGATACTTGGACTGGATAGGAAGTACCGTGCAATTTTGATAGGTGCTGGTAACCTGGGTCAGGCCTTAACTAACTATACTGGTTTTAGACTTGCTGGATTTGAAACAATAGCAGTCTTTGACGCTAATCCAAAGATGATAGGTCTAAAGATCAGAGATTTTGAAATAATGGATTCAGATAATGTAGAAGAGTTTGTTAGGGAGAATGATGTAGATATAGCTATAGTATGTATACCTAAAAATGGTGCCCAACTTGTAGCGGATAAACTTGTTAGGGCTGGTATAAAGGGTATTTGGAATTTTGCTCCAATAGACCTTGAAGTACCAAGTGACATTATAGTAGAGAATGTAAACTTGACAGAGAGTTTATTTACCCTTTCTTACTTGATGAAGGAAAATTTAGAAGGTTAAATTTAATTAGATATTATAATTAGAATATGTAGATATAGGATAGGGGCTAGACCTTAATCCTATATCTTTTTTTTATATATTATTTTGAAAGAATAATAAGGGGTTATAGTCGAAGTTATAATATAATGGATAAATAGTATGTAGATCGTATAATACTGGATGAAAATATATAACTACTGATAATGAAAGTAAATCATTATAGATATTCAATTCTCAATTAATATAAAATACATGGAAAGTTGATAAAAATAGGAAATAAAAAAACGAGTAATAACAAGGATTATAAGTGCTAATAAATTTTTTTTATTTTTTTTAAAAAATCAATTGCAAAAAGACAGAGACTTTGTTATAATAAGTCTATCGATAAAATATAATTAATTAGGAGGAAATGAAAATGGCATATGTAATTAAAGATTCTTGTATAGCTTGTGGTGCTTGTGCAGCTGAATGTCCAGTATCTTGTATATCTGAAGGAGATATCTACACTATAGATGCTTCAGCTTGTATCGATTGTGGATCATGTGCTGGTGTTTGTCCAGTTGATGCTCCTCAGCCAGAATAATAGCAAGAGCAAATTTAGAATTTAAGGGACCCAATAAAGGCCCTATGACTACCGAATGTGGAGACACATTCGGTATTTTTTTTAATCATTTAAGATTATTAATATAGGACAAAAAATATTGTTAAAATATAAATTATTATACACTATTTAACTTACATGTGTTATAATTCTATTAGGGCAGGAAAATGTTTCTTTAGCACAGGAAAGGGATTTTCGAATCACTTTTTGTGCTTAAAATATGTTTTTCTGGAAAAAATAATAAAATTTAGAGTATCTTAAATTTAAGGAGGCTTACAAATGGCAAATGTATTTGAAATGGCACAGGCTCAGGTTAAGAACGCTTGTGACAAGTTAGGAATGGAACCACAGGTTTATGAACTATTAAAGGAACCAAGAAGAGTTATCGAAGTTAACATCCCAGTTAAGATGGATGACGGTTCTATAAAGGTGTTCAAGGGATTCAGATCTCAGCACAACGATGCAGTTGGACCAACTAAGGGTGGTATCAGATTCCATCCAAACGTATCTCTAGAAGAAGTTAAGGCACTTTCTATATGGATGACATTCAAGTGCTCAGTAACTGGTATTCCTTACGGTGGTGGTAAGGGTGGTATCATAGTTGACCCATCTGAACTATCTGAAGGTGAATTAGAAAGATTATCTAGAGGATACATCGATGGTATCTACAAGTTAATCGGTGAAAAGGTTGACGTTCCAGCTCCAGACGTAAATACAAACGGTAAGATAATGTCTTGGATGGTAGACGAATACAATAAATTAGTAGGTGTTTCTTCTATAGGTGTATTAACTGGTAAGCCAGTTGAATTCGGTGGTTCTTTAGGTAGAAACGAAGCTACTGGATACGGTGTTGCTGTTACAGTTAGAGAATCTGCTAAGAAGATGGGTATAGATATGACTCATGCTAAGATAGCTGTTCAGGGATTCGGTAACGTTGGTGCTTTCACAGTTAAGAACATCCAGAAGTTAGGCGGAACAGTTGTTGCTGTGGCTGAATGGGCTAAGGAAGTTGGACCATATGCTATATACAAGGAAGATGGACTAGACTTCCAGGCTATGTGGGATTACAGAGCTGAAAAGGGTAACCTAGTTGACTTCCCAGGTTCTAAGATGATATCTATGGACGAATTCTGGTCTGCACAGGTAGACGTTGTGGTTCCAGCTGCTCTTGAAAACTCTATAGACGCTGCTGTAGCTGAAAAGATCCAGGCTAAGCTTGTTTGTGAAGCTGCTAATGGTCCTACTACTCCAGAAGGTGACGAAGTTCTTAACAGAAAGGGTATAATACTTACTCCAGACATCTTAACTAATGCTGGTGGAGTTACAGTTTCTTACTTCGAATGGGTACAGAACCTATACGGATACTACTGGTCAGAAGCTGAAGTAGAAGCTAAGGAAGACGAAGCTATGGTTAAGGCTTTCGAAGCTCTATGGGCTATAAAGGAAGAATACGGAGTAACTATGAGAGAATCTGCTTACATGCATTCTGTAAAGAGAGTTGCTACTGCTATGAAGCTTAGAGGATGGTACTAAAATATAATAATATTTAGTATATAGTAAATTTCAAAATACAAAAAAGGGTTGTTATATCCAACCACTAAATAGTATATGAATTACAACTGAATAATCCAGAGTCACTAGTTTTACTAGTGGCTCTTTTTTTGCCTTTAAGCAGATTTAATTAAATGAGTATGGTATAATGGATTAGTGGAGGGGAAGCTATGAAGAAGAGAATAAAGATTTTAATAGGTTTGTTAGTTTTGATTGGTCTCTTGATGCTAATTTTAACCTACATTTTACAACCTAGTAATGGTTTGAAAAATGATGAAAGGCTGTGGAATGTATCGGACAATATTGATATAGACTCATATAACAAGGAAGTATTGAATAATATTAGCCTGGATAAGGGCAAGTTGGTATCTGAAATAAAAATAGATAATAACAATTTTAAAAAGCTTTTAAAGTATGGTATGGCCCATAACGGAAATGCAGAAATGCAGGAGGCTAGCTATAGCTTAAAGGGTGACCGTATATTGATAAAATACCCGGTAAAGTTGTGGTTATGGAATAGTCAGGTAGATATAGAAGCCAGCCTGTCAAATACCAGTAATGAATTAGTATTTAAGGTTGAAGAAGCCAAGTTGGGTAAGGTCAACCTATCAAAAAATATGATAAGTAGGGTCCTAGCTAAATTAAAGGAAACTGGTTATGGAAATATTAGGATAGAGGGCAAGAAGATATATGTCCAGGTAAATGCACCTAATATAAGTATCAGGAAGGCAAGTATAGCTAATGATGTCATGAGGCTCCAGGTACTTGTGAAATATAAAGGAAGAATAAATATACAGAGAGAGATTATAGAGACGCTGGTTCAATAAAACCAGTGTCTTTGTATATTTAGAGATATAAACACTTGTGGTTTTGGCTTAATTTTTGATATACTATAGTGACTTGACAAATAATATAGTAAATATCACTTAATAAATGTATATTAATAATAGTCTGAATATATTGATAATAAAATTGATTGAAGTATTAGCATGACTCGCTTCTTCAAGAGATAAAAACTATCATAACTTATTGACATATACTACTGAATGTTTTATACTAAGATGTAGAAATAAAGGTTTTGAGGCCTTTTTCATAAGCAAGAAAATGCTTTTAATTACAGTTTGGGGAGGAGGAACTACTATGAATTTGTCCATAGCGCCAATTGGAGTAGCAATGAAAATTTTAAAAATTAAGATTGATGGAGACCAGAAAAAGCAGTTAGCAAATATGGGATTCGTTGTCGATGCTAATGTTACCGTTGTAGCTGAAAATGCGGGTAACCTTATAATTAATGTTAAGGATAGTAGGGTAGCTATTGGGCCAGATTTGGCTAAGAAGATAATGGTAAGTCCTGTATAAAATGTGGTTAAGAGTATAAAGAACGATATGGTAATACCATATGGTTCATTTTTATGCTATATTGACGATATATATTATCAATATCAACGAAAAAATAAAAAGGTAGGAGGAGTATTATGACAACGCTGAGAGAAGCCATAGTAGGCAAGAACTATGTAATCAAAAAGATACATGGTGCAGGTCCTTTAAAGAGAAGGATTATGGATATGGGGCTATCTAAGAATGCTGAAATTTATGTCAGGAAGGTAGCGCCACTTGGAGATCCAGTTCAGATCAGAGTAAGAGGTTATGAACTGTCATTAAGAAGAGAAGATGCAGAATGTGTCGAAGTAGAAGAAATCAACGTATAATATTTTGAGAATTGAAAGGGGAATAAAATGAGCATAACAATTGCCTTAGCGGGAAATCCCAATTGTGGTAAATCAACTTTGTTCAATGCCTTGACAGGTTCTAACCAGTATGTTGGTAACTGGCCAGGTGTAACAGTTGAAAAAAAGGGTGGTGCATATAAGAAGGACAAGGAAGTGAAGATAACTGACTTGCCAGGTATATATTCTTTGTCACCATACACTTTGGAAGAAGTAGTAAGTAGAGAGTATTTGATAAATGAAAAGCCAGACGTTATCGTGGATGTAGTGGATGCGTCTAATATAGAAAGAAACCTTTATTTGACAACACAGCTATCAGAAATAGGTATACCAATGGTAATAGCCTTAAACATGATGGATATAGTTGAAAAAAATGGAGATAAGATTGACACTGATAAGTTAAGTCAAGAATTTGGCTATCCGGTAGTTGAAATATCTGCCCTTAGAGGTAAGAATATAGACAAGGTAATAGAGGTTGCCAAGCAGGTAGCTGGAAGAAAACACGAAGTAGTAAATGCTTTTGATGAAAAGCTTGAAAAGGTATTATCAGATATAGAAGCAAGTGCAGGATGTCTATCAAATTCTGACTACAAGAGATGGTACGCAGTTAAGTTGTTTGAAAAGGACCAGAAGGCCACAGAAAAATTGGAATTATCGTCTCTTGAGAGACAAAGTATCGATGAAATTATAGCTAAGGCCGAAGCTGACTTTGATGATGACGGTGAAGGTATCATAACAGATGCACGTTATACATATATTACAGATATTGTTGCAAAGACAGTAATCAAGGGAAGAGCTGGTCTTACTACAAGTGATAAGATAGACAAGTATGTTACTAACAGACTCTTGGCTCTACCAATCTTTGCTGCCATGATGTTCTTGATATACTATGTGGCAGTAACCGTTGTTGGTGGTCCGGTTACAGACTGGGTAAATGATGTGTTCTTTGGTGAAATAATTGGTGGTAACGTAGGTAAGATGTTAGAGGGAGCTGGAGTGGCTCCTTGGGTAAACAGCCTAGTTGTAGACGGTATCATAGGCGGTGTTGGTGGAGTTCTTGGCTTCCTACCTATAATCGCAACACTTTACCTATTTATGGCTATCCTAGAGGATATAGGCTACATGTCAAGAATAGCCTTCATACTTGATAGGATCTTCCGTAAGTTTGGTCTATCTGGTAAGTCTTTTATACCTATCCTTATAGGTACAGGTTGTTCAGTACCAGGTATTATGGCTACTAGGACTATAGAAAATGACAATGATAGAAGGATGACTATTATGGTTGCTTCTTTCATGCCATGTGGTGCCAAGACAGATATAATAGCCCTATTTGCAGCTTCGATATTTGCAGGTAGCAAGGGCTGGTGGTTCGCCCCAGTTTGCTACTTCTCAGGTATACTAGCAGTAATAATTTCAGGCTTGATGCTAAAGAAGACTAAGAAGTTTGCAGGAGACCCAGCTCCATTCGTAATGGAGTTACCAGAATACCATATGCCTCTTGCTACAAATGTGCTAAGGACAGTATGGGATAGGGTTAAGGCCTTTATAGTAAAGGCCGGTACTATAATCCTAGTTGCAACAGTAGTAATCTGGTTCTTAAAGAATATATCTACTAGCTTTGAATTTGTTGAGTTCTCTGACGATAGTCATTCAATTCTTGAAGCTATAGGTAGGGCTCTAGCCCCAATCTTTAGCCCTCTAGGCTTTGGTAACTGGGCAGCGACAGTTGCTACAGCTACAGGTCTAGTAGCCAAGGAAGTAGTAGTAGGTACATTGGGTGTTGTTGCAGGTCTAGGTGAAGTTGGCGCTGATGACGCAGGAGTAATAGGTTATGCAGCTACTATATTTACAAGTGTATCTGCCCTAAGCTTTATGTTATTCAACCAGTTATGCGTACCTTGTTTCGCAGCAGTCGGTGCTCTTAGGGAAGAAATGAATAGTGCTAAGTGGACTTGGTTCGCTATAGCCTACCAGTTAGGTTTTGCCTATGCAATTGCCCTAATGGTATATCAGTTTGGTAATATACTAGTAATGGGTGCAGCTCCAACAGTATGGACAGGTGTAGCAGTAGTGATTTTAGTTGCTATGATCTATGCAATGTTTAGAAAACCTAAGTTTGATAAGGTTGAAGCAAAGAGAGCCGTACCAGAAAATAACTAGTCAGGTATTTTTTGAAAGGAAGTGTAGACATGGGAAATACTTCAATGGTGTCAACACTAATAGTATTGGCAGTAATAGCGATAGCAGTAGGTTTTGCTATCAAGAGAATGAGGAAAAAAGGAGCTTGTGGCTGTGGTCATGAAAGTGAATGTGGCAGTTGCTGTAGTTCTTGTGGTCCTAAGGAAAAAGAAAACTAAATTGTTATGTATACTTAGACCACTTCCAGGTCTAGGTTAGGAAAATAGAGGTTGTATAATATTTAGCGTTGGTGAGAGAAAAAATTCTCTCCCAACGCTAAAT
>JAERMT010000196.1_pt1 | contig 37412 bp, 32 predicted proteins | sample 9267081 | NCBI WGS metagenome assembly JAERMT01 (sample SAMN17071939, study PRJNA684904) | human gut metagenome | isolation source: diarrhea sample from child under the age of five | host: Homo sapiens | place: South Africa: Mafikeng, Mafikeng Provincial Hospital | collected 2019-09
CAGGTGATGGTTGCCACCAACGCCTTTGGCATGGGCATCGACAAGCCCAACGTGCGCTACGTGATTCACAACAACGTGCCCGAGAGCATCGAGGCCTACTACCAGGAGGCGGGCCGCGCCGGCCGCGATGGCGATCCGGCAAGCTGCCACCTGCTGTGGAACGGCAACGATTTCCGTATGCGCCGCTTTTTGATCGACCGCGGTGATGCTGCCGACGAGGCGCTCGACGACGAGCAGCGCGCGTGGGCGCTCCAGAACCGTTACCGCCTGCTCAGCCAGATGGAAGGCTACTGCAACACCACCGGCTGCCTGCGCGAATACATGCTGCGCTACTTTGGCGACGAGGCCGCGGCCGAGCATGCGACAGCCGCCGCGGGCGGCACCGCCACGGACGAAGCCGAGGGCTGCGGCAACTGCAGCAACTGCCTCACGCAGTTCGAGGTCGAGGACGTCACCGATATGGCCCGCGCTGCCGTGCGCTATGTGGCCACGCGACCCATGCGCTTTGGCAAGTCGCTCATTGCCGATGTGCTTCACGGCGGCAACACCGAGCGCATTCGCCAGATGCATCTGGACGAGGACCGCGGCTACGGTGAGCTGTCGAGCGAATCGGTCGGGCGCATCAAGGACATCATCGGCCAGCTGTGCGGCCGCGGTTATTTGGCCACCTCGCAGGGGCAATACCCGGTCGTGGGTCTGGGACCGCGTGCCGGCGAGGTCGAGGACGAGGCGTTTGCCTTTACCGTTAAGCGCCGCGCGTCCAAGCGCAAGGCCTCGGCACGCGCCCGCCGTGCGGTGGATCTGCTGCGCGAGGAGGCCGAGCTGGATCAGCGCCCGCGCGTTGGCGACGATGCCGAGCTGTTCGAGCGCCTGCGCGCCCTGCGCAAGGAAATCTCGACCGAGCTCGAGATGGCGCCGTACATGGTCTTTTCCGACAAGGCCCTGCGCGGCCTGTGCCGCCTGCGCCCGCAGACGCGCGACGAGCTTATCCAGGTCAACGGCATCGGCGAGAAAAAGGCCGACGCCTTTGGCGAGCAGTTTATGGCGGCGATTGAAGAGTTTGAGTCCGAGCATGCGCGGGATGGAGCGTAACGATGGCAACCGACGATAAAACCGACCGCGCTGGCGTATCCGCCGTGCCGCTGTACCAGCAGGTCATGGACGACCTGAAGGGCGAGATCGCGCGCGGCGTGTACGCGGCCGGCTCGCGCATTCCTTCCGAGATGGAGCTCGCGAAGTCCTACGGCGTGGGGCGCATCACCGTACGCCGTGCCATCGAGGAGCTGTCGCGCGCGGGCTACCTCAACCGCCAGCAGGGGAGGGGCACCTTTGTATGCGCTCCCAAGCTCAAGCGCAAGATTCGCCAGAAGGGCGACGTCCAGAGCTTTACTGAGGGTTGTGCTGCCAACGACATGGTGCCCGGAGCGCGCCTGGTATCGCGCACGGTGGTCGCGGCGACGCACGAGGATGCGGCGTTCTTTGGCGTGGAGCCCGGCTGCGAGCTTATCGTGGTCGAGCGCGTGCGCACGGCCGACGGCATCCCCGTCATGCTTGAGAACAACGCCTTTGTGCTCGCCGACCATCCCTACCTGCAGACGCTGGCCGACGAGGACCTCACCGATAACTCAATCTTTGCACTTGTTGCCGGGCATTCGGGCCGCGCGCCGCTCAAGTCCGACCCCTGCACCGTGGAGATTGCGCTTGCCGATGCTCAGGCGGCCCCGCTGCTGGAGGTGCCGGTCGGCGAGCCGCTCTTCTATATGGAGGCGTACTTTACCGATGCGGACGAGCAGCCCTTGCTGCTCGGGCGCCAGAAGATAGTGGGCTCGCGCTACGTCTTCGACATCTAACGTCCACAGATAGAACAACATAGAACAAATTTGCTGAGATGCCTTCACGGGCGTTGTTACACGTGCTATAAATAGAACAACATAGAACGACCGCAGGTACGGGCTGTCGCCGTTCAAAGCCGCCCCACAAGGAGGAACATCAGGATGAACGCACATGATCTGATTCAGGAAATTATCGAGCGCAAGGGCAAGATTGAGAACGTCTTTTGGATCGCCTGCGGCGGTTCGATGATCGACCTGATGCCGGCCAACGAGCTGCTCAAGCGCGAGGCCACCACGTTTACCTCGACGGTCTACACGGCGCGCGAGTTTTGCCTGATGGCCCCCAAGAGCCTAGGGCCGAAGTCGCTCGTTATTGCCTGCAGCCACAGCGGCAACACGCAGGAGGTCGTCGACGGCTGCGAGATGGCACTGGCCGCCGGCGCCGAGGTCGTCGCCCTCACCGACTGCGAGGGCTCCAAGATCGATAACGGCAAGTGGACTACCTGGGTCTACCCCTGGGGCGAGGGCGTGTCGCAGGCCGAGGTGCCGCAGGGCATCGGCGCCCTGATCGCCGCCGAGCTGCTCGACCAGCAGGAAGGCTACGAGGCGCTCGCCGACATGTACGAGGGCCTTAAGCAGATGGACGCGCTGCTGCCCGCCGCCCGCGAGAAGGTCAACGCCGAGCTGGGCGCCCGCTTTGCCGAGCTCTGCCAGCAGCACAAGTTCTTCTATATCCTGGGGTCCGGCCCCAACTTTAGCCAGACCTACGCCATGGCCATCTGCTCGCTCATGGAGATGCAATGGCAGCACTGCTGCTACATTCACTCCGGCGAGTACTTCCACGGCCCCTTCGAGGCTACCGAGCCCGGCGTGTTCTACTTTGTGCAGCTCGGATCGGGCGAGTGCCGCCCCATGGAGGAGCGTGCGCTTGCGTTCCTCAACACGCACACCGACACGATTATGGTGCTCGATGCGCTCGAGTACGGCGTGGGCGAGGTACCTGCCAGCGTGCGTTCGTTCCTAGAGCCGATCTTCTTCTACGCGATGAGCTGCGAGCTGCGCGCCGCCCGCGGCAAGGTGTTCGACCACAGCCCCGAGTTCCGCCGCTACATGGGCATCGAGCAGTACTAGGTACCGGGAATTATCTTTTACGACGGGGCCTGCGCCATGCGCGAGACCCTTTTTGCGTTGCGGCGGCCGGATTCGTGTCTGCGCGAAAACGAAGGTGAATACTTTTCCGCGAAGTGAACGACCTATTTTGGACCCCCGAAGCATCCACACTTTTTGGTACCAAAACTGCAGGAAAAACTCGGCGAAACCGCAGGAAACGGCGCCTTAAAAGTGTCGATGCTTCGAGGGCTCGTTTTTGCTCGTTCACTTCGCGGAAAAGTATTCACCTTCGATTCGCAAGGGCACTGCGTGAGCCAAAAAAGCGGACCGCGCCGGGGATTTCCGGCGCGGCCCGCTTGGCGTCGCGCTTAGATTCGCAAGGTTGCGGCAGCCAGCGGCCTACTTTGCGTCGTAGGCCTCGGCGTCCCACCAGTCGAGCTGGGAGATGTTGTCGCGGATGTGCTGACAACTCTTGTGGAAGCCCTCGAGCTCGTGCTCGGAAAGGTCGAGCGTGTAGACCTCCTCGACGCCCTCGGCGCCGATCACGCACGGCAGGGACGTGAAGATGCCCTCCTCGCCATACTGGCCGGTCATGAGCGTGGAGGCGGAAAGCACGGCGTGCTCGTTGTGCAGAACGGCAGCGCAGACGCGCGCGGCGGAGTTGGCGACGGCGTACTCGGTGCACTGCTTGCCCTGGTAGGTCACATAGCCGCCCTTGCGCGCGAGCTCCTCGACCTCCATGTGGTCAAAGGCGTACTTGTCGGGGTTCTCGGCCTGAAGCTCGTTGAGGCTCTTGCCGGCGATGGTCGCGGCCTTAAAGGCAGCCAGCTGGCTAAAGCCGTGCTCGCCGATCATGTAGGCGTCGATGGACTTGGGGCTCACGCCGACCTTCTTGGAGATCTCGGTGCGCAGGCGGGCGGAATCCAGACCGCAGCCCGAGCCGATGATCTTCTTGGGATCGTAGCCGGTCAGGTGCCACAGCTCGGTGCATACGACGTCGCAGGGGTTGGAGATGCTCACGAAGATGCCGTCGAAGCCGGCGTCGACGATGCGCTTGGCAAAGGTGCGGGCGGCGTCGGTGGTAAAGAACAGCTCGCCGTCGCGGTTGCCGGCGGCCAGCGCGACCTTGCCGGCGGCGTTGACGATGACGTCGCAGCAAGCCAGCTCCTCGTAGTGGTCGTAGCAGTTGACGATTTTGGTGTTATACGGGACAAACGAAAGGGAGTCGCGCAGGTCCTGGACCTCGGACGTCACCTTGGCCTCGTTGATATCGCATAGGTACAGCTCATCGGCAATGCCTTGCATAAGCAGGCTGTTGGCGACATGTGCTCCTACGTGGCCCTGGCCGACCACACCGATCTTACGCGTCTGGTACATATATGTATCCTTTCGGCCGAGTTTTTCGCGTCGAACCATTGTAGCGTCCTGCTGCCACTTTGCTAAGCTAAAGTGCCGTAGATTTTTGGGACATGCTTTAATCTCTACTTTTGGAGTGATTTGGGCCGCTGACGGCATCGCTGGACGATGTGCTCGCGCGGATGGGGCCGGTCGTTGTACCATAGCTGCAACTGACTCGTAAGGAGCTTCCATGCCCATTCGCATTCCCGACGCCCTCCCTGCCGCCGCGCAGCTCGAGAGCGAGAACATCTTTGTCATGACCGAGTACCGCGCGCTGCACCAGGACATCCGTCCGCTGCGCGTGCTCATCCTCAACCTCATGCCCACCAAGATCGCCACCGAGACGCAGATCATGCGCAAGCTCTCCAACACGCCGTTGCAGGTGGAGGTGGACCTGCTGCGCACCAAAACGCACGAGGCCACGCACGTGAGCGCCGGCCACCTGGAGACGTTCTACCGCACGTTCGACGACATTCGCGACATCCACTACGACGGCCTGATCATCACGGGCGCGCCCGTGGAACAGATGCCGTTCGAAGAGGTCGACTACTGGCCCGAGCTCTGCCAGATCATGGACTGGTCCACCACGCACGTGCACTCTACGCTGCATATTTGCTGGGGCGCACAGGCCGGTCTGTACCATCATTACGGTATCCAGAAGCACGACCTGCCGGCAAAGGCGAGCGGCGTGTTCGAGCATTATCTGGTGAAGCCACAAAGCCCGCTGGTCCGCGGCTTCGATGACCGCTTCTATGCCGTGCATTCGCGCAACACCGATGTGCGCCGCGAGGACGTGGAGGCCGAGCCGCAGCTTGAGGTCGTGGCCGTATCTGACGAGGTAGGCCTATACATCGTCAAGTCGACCGACAGCCGCCGTTTCTTTGTCTTTGGCCATCCCGAGTACGATACCGACACATTGCGCCTGGAGTACGAGCGAGATGTCAAGCGCGGGCTCGACCCTCAGGTGCCGGCGCATTACTTCCCGGGTGACGACCCCACCGCCGAGCCGCGCAACGTCTGGCGCAGCCAGGCTCAGCTGCTCTACACCAACTGGCTCAACTACTACGTCTACCAGACCACGCCCTACGACCTAGCCCGCGCCGGCGAGGAGCACTAGGCCGTCAGGAGGTGCGCCAGCCGTTAGGCGCTGATGATGTGGGGTAGCGGCAGGTCGTGGGCGTCGGTGGGGACGTGGTCGACACGCTGCTCGTCAAAGGCGATGCCGATGATTTGGCATGCGGGTGAGAGCATGGGCAGGTAGCGGTCATAGCAGCCGCCGCCGTAGCCCAGGCGCGCGCCGGCGCGGTCGAAGGCTACGAGTGGCACGATAATCATGTCGAGCTCGGCGGCGGGCACGATGGGGAAGTGGTCGCTGTCGACGTCCGTGGCTGCGAGGGCCCGCGTAGGGTGGGCGATAAACGGGGCCTCGGACGCATCGCCGGCAGAGACTGCCCGCATGCACATGCGCTGGCCGCATGCAGCGGCGTCGCTTGTCGAGAGCATGCACGGATATGCCACGCGCCAGCCGCGTTTGGCGGCCGCAGCGGCAAACGCGGCGGGGTCGACCTCGGAACCCATGGCGGCATAGACGGCAACGGTGCGTTGGCCCGCAGTGCCGCTGGACTCCATCAGCTCAGCAAGCCGCGCGCATACAACAGCAGACTTCGCCGCCCGCACATCCAAATCAATAGCATCGCGCCGAGCAATCACCGCCCGCCGCAACTCAGCCTTATCCATTCCAGCCTCCTCAGGCAAACCTACCAAAAAGGGACAGGTTTATTTTGGCAGGTTTTATCTGGGCAAACGCGATATGGGCAGTAAAGCCACCGCAAATATGCCTGTGAACTGCGCCCTTTGTGGTTGTTTGGGCCTATGCGTTAATGCTATAACGCCGCAGCGATTGCTTCAGTCACAAACTTATTGAGTGACTCACCCTTCTTTGCCGCTGCCAGCGCTGCTTGCTTGTGGAGCTCAGAGCCCGTTCTTACGTTGAACGAGCCCTTAAAAGCCCGCTCGGGTTCCTTGCCCTTCTCGGCGCAAAACTCAAGGTAATCGTCGACGGCGTCGTGGAAGCATTGCTCCACTTCTTCAGCCGTGGAGCCTTCAAATACGATTGCGTCCCTAATGCCGGTGACCATACCTGTTAGCACATGCTGTTCGGCATCGAACTCGACTGGGGCGAAATAACCCTTGTATGCCAAAACGTTATTCATGACTACCTCCGACATCTTGCAGAAATCGAACGATGTTTCGAATGGTCCCCGCTGTCAATTCGTCAGATGGATGCGGCGCGTGCATTACGAACATCCTGCCATCTGATGGCCTGTAGAAGCGAACGCGCGATCCGGATGTCTTGCCTTTGTTGTCCACTTCAAAGCCATATGAAGCCATGACTTTTAAAAAATCGGTATACCGATACGTCGAAGGGCAGCTAAGCAGTTGGGCGATGAGTTTATCGGCCCGCGTCATCCCGCCTCACATTCTGCAACTATATCCTAGTTGCAATTTAAGTCTGATGCAAGCACCCCTACTATAGAACATGTGTACGTATAGAACAAGTGTTCGAATCAACACAAAGACACCTGTGAACTGCGCCCCTTTGCGGTGGTTTGGGCTGAATGTTGCGCAACAAGGGCTGCATTTTTGGGTTTACCTTCATGGTGCAAGGAACAAACCGAAAGGAGCCCGCCATGTTTTGTCGCTCGTGTGGCATGCCGCTTGTCGACGACGCCCTCTTTTGCCCCGTATGCGGCGCACCCGTAGCACCCGACCAGGTCGCGGCCACGCAGCAACCCCAGCCTGCCACGCAGCAATACGTGCCCGCGCGACGCAAGCGTTCCAAGAAGCCCCTCATCGCTCTCGCCGCGGCACTTGTCGTGGCGGCGGGCATCGGCGGTGGCGCGCTGTTCTACTTCACCCAGATTGCGACCACCCCAATCGACGAGAAAACCTTTCCGGACAGCGGCATGCGTGCGCTTGTTTCGACCAAGTACGACACTAACGGTGACGGCCGCATCTCACGCGACGAGGCCAAGGCGGTGACGTCGGTCGAGCTGGACGGCATCACGTCGACCCAGGGCCTGGGCAAGGTGTTCCCCAACGTTACCAGTGTGGAATATGGCGGGGACAAACTCGTCAACCTGGACCTCTCGGGTTGCGGTGACCTCAAGACCGTCGAGCTTAACTCGGCGAGTAGCGTCACCGTCGTTAACCTGGACGGTTGCGACAATATCGAGAAGCTCGACCTCAAAAATGCCGAAAACCTTAAAAGCGTCGATCTTTCGGGCAAAAAGAAGCTTGCCACGTTGGCATTGCCGCAGGATACGAAGGTTAGCGGCATTAAGGACACACAGCTTGACGAGCTGTGGTTGCCGATGTCCTACGAGGGTACCGATAAATCGGACCAGTACGGCGATATCTACGAGATCGAGCGTGACGAGAACGGTTACGTCACGGGCTTCACGTCTGCCGTCAAGCAAGGTGGCGGCGTAAGCTACAGCGTTGAACATGACGAGACGCATCGCATTTCGGAGATTGAGGAAGACCTGGCGGGCGGTTACGAGAACGTCAACACGTTTACGTACGACGCCGACGGTAACGTCACGTGCATCGACTGCGATGCCGACATTAGCGATTCGTCGAGCACCACGACGTTTACCTACGACGCGGACGGAAACCTGATCAACAAGACGACCCATGCGGGTTACGGCGAGAGCGCGAGCACGTATGTCTACCAGGACGGCAACATGGTGACCAACACCGATACCAGCCCGGCCAATCCTCGGACGGTCGTGTATTCGTACGGATACGACAAGGATCGCGTGACGTCCTTTACGCTGGACTGCCAGGGCGACACCGTGGGCACCAGGTGGACGATCACCGCTGGCTACGAGTATGACAAGGACGGCAACATTTCGCGTATCTCGCCTGTGGCCTACGACTCGCACGGCAACGATTACGGCTCGCTGAACTCGTATGCCGCGGTGGATTATTCGTACAGCGACGGAAAGCTCGACAGGATCGATTCCGAGCGCGGCGGCTATGCGGAGTTCTATTACGACGAGCACGGCAACCTGACGTCGGTCGACGAGTATGCCGGCCGCGGTTCGGATGCCGAGTTTGAGTTTGAGCACGAGGTCGAGTACCAGCGCTACTTCTGCAGCAAGCACGAGAAGAACAAGCCGGAGGAGTGGATTCGTCTGGATGCAGGGTACGACGTCGACCAGGGTAGCTGGAACAATGACTCCGATTATGGTCGTGAGTGCTTTGCAACCATGTACAAGCTCGATCCGCTGGCGGCCAGGCTGAACCCGTTTCTTAAGTAGCAGCTCGCCCGCAAACCACCCAAAGGAGACAAGCACCTTTGGGTGGTTTTTGTTGAAGGGCGGGTGTTTACTGCGGTTTGTCTCGATCTGTAACTGTAACTCGGCAAAAATGGGCCTAGTTGTTACAGATTGAGACAAAGAGCCGGCGACATTCAGAATTGTCTCGATCTGTAACATCTGGAGCCGATATTGCCGTCTAGATGTTACAGATTGAGACAAACCGTCGCAGTGGGCTGCGCCGCCCCGTCCAAGCCCCAGAAAAAAGGTAGATTTTTAGGCATGTCCTAAAAATCTACCTTTGTGCGTTAGCCCAGCAGGTCGACTACGTTGAAGCCGGCGTTGCTCTTGGCGATGACGTCGCGGCCGCCAAAGACGCAGGTGGGCGACGCGGCTGCGATGCGCGTCACATCGGCGCCGAGCGAGCGCAGCTCACCGGGCGTGGCGGCGAGCATCTGGGCGCGACGCTCCTCGCGCGCGTGCGGATCGAGCCCGGCCAGGTAGGTCGTGTTGCGGCGCTTGGTGAGCGCGTACGGCTTCACCGGCGCGTCCATGCCACTTACGCAGCTCACGATAAAGCCCTCGAAGGCGGCCTCGTCGGGCTCAAAGCTGCCGAGCCATTCGCCTGCGCGCGCCACGCGCTCAATCGAGGGGTCGATTGCCGGGTCGCGATAGGTATAGAACGCCGTCTGGCGCTCGCCGGCTGCGCGGAATCCGCAGCCGTACGCACCGCCCTTCACGCGGATCTCGTTCCACAGGTAGTCGTAGGAGAGCGCGTTGGCAGCCACGGCCCAGGCTCCCGTCACGTCAATGCCCAGACGACGCGGGTCGCACGCGCTTGCCGCAAAGCAAATGTCGCTGGGAATGACAAAGGCCTCGTGACGGTCGCGCGGCGTCGGCACCACGAGCGCGTCGCGGCCGGCATCGACGTCGTCGCCAGCGTCCAGCCCCAGGTTACCCGCGGCATCCCAGTACGCGTCAAAGTCCTCGTCGCTGCCGGTAAAGCTCGCCAGGCAGCCATCGGCTACAAAGATACGCTCCGCCAGCTCGGCAAGCTTGGCGCGCAGGTCGTCCAGGCGCTCGTCAAAGTGCTCGAGCAGATCGCGCAGGAACAGATAGAAATCCACGCCCGAAAGCTGCTCACGCACCACGGCCGAAGGCGAGCTGTAGCTCATCGCGCGACCGAGTGCCGCCGAGTGACCGTTGTTGATAAAGCCCTGCTCAAGCCCAATGCGAATCTGCGTGAGCACGTCGCGCACGCGGTCGGCATCGGCATCGAGCAAAAGCGTGCTCGACCACACCTCGCGCGGCAGGCTCGCCAGCGCATCGATCTTCTCGGACAGGGCTCCGGCGCTCACCAGCAGATAGGGGCGCACGCCGTCCACGTCGGGCTGCGTCATGACCTCGGTCGTAAAGCTCAAAAAGCCCAGCTTGCCGGCGAGCAGGTTGTCGAGCTCCTCAGCCGAATGCTCGCGCGTGGGCAGCTGCTTGAGCAGGCGGCAGAGCAGCGTCACGTAGGGCAGGTCCTCAAATGCGACGCAGCTCAGGTCGAAGTACTGCATGACGTAGGCCAGGCGGTTGGTGGGAATGCCGTGGCGCAGACAGGGGATGGGCGCGGTCGTGTCCACAACGAGCGGCGGCTCGGGGCGCGCCTCGCCAATGTCGGACACGCGCAGGCGCGGCAGCGTGGCCTTGGCCTCGGGCGTGTCCTCGGCCTCCTGCGCGGCACGCAGCGTGGCTGTGCGCTCGACCACATCGGCAAGCTCGGCATCGGTCATGGCGTCACGCTTGGCTGCCAGCTCGGCGGCCTCGGCACCCTCTGCGCCCTCGGCGGCGTCCACCGGCACCAGCTCGACCAGTGCCATGTGGTCGTTCTCCAGCACCAGCTCGCGCAGCAGGTCCTCAAAATAGCTGCCGTCCAGCTCGCCGCGTAGCTCCTCGTACACCGGGCCATACTTGAGCGCCAGCGTCGCAGCGTCGTCATCGTAGAGCCATGTGCTCAGCGCGTCGCACGCAATGGCCACGCCGTCGGCGATACCGTAGTCGCGCTGGCGCAGGTCGTACTCGTTGCTGCTGATGATGGCTTCCAGGCGCTCGCGCGGAACGCCGTGCTCGCACAGGTCGCGGCAGGCGTCCTGGAACACGCGACGCAGCTCGCGCGCCACGCCGGGCTGCGCGTTTTGCAGCATGATGAGCTCGTAGGGCTGCAGGCTCTCGGCCGCGGTGTAGCTCACCACGTTGCCGCCCAGGCCGGCGGCCAGAATGGCCTTCTTAACCGGTGCTTCGTTGGAACCCAGCAGCGCCTCGAACAGGATATCCGCCGCGATCGTGCGCTTGCGGTCGAGTGCACTGCCCAGCACAAGGCCCAGGCCCACCAGGGCGTTCTCGGGCGTGGTGGCCATCTCGACGCGCTTATACTCGCAGGTCACAGGCGCCTGCACGTCCAGCGGATTGGGCGCCAGCGTGGACGGGTCCTCGCCGGCGGCAACGGCAGCGTCCATGCGGCGGCTCGCGGCACTCGGCTGCGACAGATAAAGCTCGTCCAAAAACGCCAGTGCGCGGTCCACATCTAGGTCGCCGTAGAGCGTAATGTAGGAGTTGGAGGGGTTGTAGTGGCGCGCGTGCGTGTCCAGGAACTGCTCGTAGGTGAGCGCGGGAATCGCGCGCGGGTCGCCGCCGCTCTCGCGCGCATAGGCGGTGTCGGGATAGAGCGCGGCGTTGACGGCGTCGTCCAGCACGCTCATGGGGTCGGACAGCGCGCCCTTCATCTCGTTGAACACCACGCCGTTATAGCGCAGCGTGCCCTCGCGCAGGCTCGCGGAGCCGCCCTCGCCCTCGCCCTCGACGCTCTCCGGCAGGTCCAGCTCGTAGTGCCAGCCCTCTTGCTCAAAAATGGTCGGCTTGGTATAGATGGCCGGGTTGAACACCGCGTCCAGGTACACGTCCATCAGGTTGTACAGGTCCTGCTCGTTGGTGGTGGCAACGGGGTAGATGGTCTTGTCGGGGTAGGTCATGGCGTTGAGGAACGTCTGCATGGAGCTCTTGATCAGGTCGACAAACGGCTCCTTGACGGGGAATTTGGCCGATCCGCACAGCACCGAGTGCTCAAGAATATGGAACACGCCGGTGGAATCGGCCGGCGGCGTCTTAAAGCCAATGGCAAAGGCCTTGTTCTCATCGTCGCATGCCAGGTACAGCAGGCGAGCGCCCGATGCGGTGTGACGCAGCACGTAGGCGTCCGAATCGAGCTCGGGCACGGTCTCGCGGCGCTCGACGGCAAAGCCGTGGCAGGTGGTACCGGGCACCAGCAGCGCGGCAGCAGCGGCGCGCGGGTCGGTTGAGGTGGTGGGCATATGCAGCCTCCTTTGACGCCCCAACGGGGGCGAATCGAGTCGAATCCTCGTGAGTATACCCATATGGGGCCGCGGCTCTGCGGCGAACTGAAGACGATGTGGGTGGACTAGCCTAGCTAGGTTGATAACGAATGCCGCGGGTAGCCGCTGCACCCCGCTAAAGTGAAATAACACCCCGTTTACCGAATCATTTAGGAAATATATGGACTCCTAAAAAGTTCTAATACAATATAAGTCATCTATCTATAAGCTGCTGATTCCTTGCAAAGGTATGGTTGATATGGTTGAAGCAAATAGCGTTGTCCCCCTGTACAAACAGATTGTCCGTGCGCTTTCTGATTCGATCGCCAACGGCACGTACCGCCCGGGAGATAAGCTCCCGACCGAGGCGGAGCTCATCGAGCAATTTGGCGTGAGCCGAATAACGGTTCGCTCCGCAATTAAAGAAATGGAAGATGCTGGGCTTGTTGAGAGGGCCCGCGGCAAGGGCACGTTCGTTTCGTCGGACACACAGATGTATGCCGCGGACGACCGTGAGAGCTTTACCCATTCGTGCCAGCTTGCGGGCAAGCAGGCGTCTACCAGGGTTCTCGCAATGGGCTGGGACTTCCCAAGCCTGCGAGACGCGAAGTTCCTGGGCGTAGACGATACCCAAAAGGTATTGCGTAGTCGTCGTCTGCGTCTTGTGGATGACAAGCCCACGATGCTGGAAACCAATAGCTATTCCGCTGCGCTTTCTTTTTTGGAGCATGAGTCCCTCGAGGATTCGCTGATGGCGGTACTCGATCGCCAGGGGATCAAGATGGGCCCCAATACGCGTACGCTCGAGGTCTGCTATGCGAGCGAGCTCGAGGCGGCATACCTTAACGTGGAGCTGGACTCTCCGCTGCTTCTGTTTGTCGATAGACGTTATGCTCCAAGCGGCGAGCCGCTTTTCATCTCCCGTCAGGTGTACTGTACCGAGCGACTGAAGTTCTATTTGTAAATTAGAGATAGATTGGTCAATTTACCGACCAATTGCTACCGTTCGCGGATTTGGAAAATAGACACACCGCGTAGGGTAGATTGCTAATATACTTTGTTATGACAATATAGTACGTCTTATTGATATTGGAGAACTATGAATAAGATATTGCTAGCGAGTCATGGTTATCTCGCCCAAGGTATGAAGAGCTCTCTCGAGATCCTGATGGGCGCCAACGACCGAATCGAGTGTCTGTGCGCCTATGTCGATGACGACACGAGGGATGTCGCAGCGCTTATCGATGCTTGGATGGAGTCGAAGGACCCTGCCGACTCTTGGTTTGTCGTGACTGACATCTTTGGCGGCTCTGTAAACAACGAATTCATTCAGAGGCAGACCGCCGGATCGTTTACGTTGATCACCGGAATGAACTTGCCGCTGCTGGTGGAAATGGCTACACAGCTGGACTCCCTGGATGCGGACAAGGCCAAAGCTGCGGTCGAGGGATCACGTTCGTTTATCATGCTTTGTGAGGCGGCGGACATGCTTGCCGATGTCGAAGAAGAAGAGTTCTAGTTAGTTCTGGTTCGAGCCCTAGCTAAGGGCCACGCCTGTCATTACCTTTATTACGTGCGGAGATGATTACGATGATTAAGCTTACGAGAGTTGATTACCGATTGATTCACGGCCAGGTCGCCATGTCTTGGACACATGCGCTGGATGTCGATTGCATCCTGTGTGCCAGCGACGCCGAGGCAAAAGACGACATGAGAAAAGCCGCATTGAGGCTAGCTCGTCCCAACGGCGTGAAGCTCGTCATAAAAGACGTAAACGCTGCTATCGAGGCGCTCAACAGCGGCGTCACCGACAAGTATTCGCTGTTTATCATTGTCGAGACGATCGAGGATGCCTATCGCCTTGCTAAGGGTTGCAAAGACATCAAGGAGATCAATCTGGGCGGAACTCGAAAGTCTCCCGAGACCACGCTTCATCCGACCCCCGCGATCTTTGCGACCGAAACCGATGCCGAGCATATCCAAGAGCTTGTGAACGATGGCGTGGTTATCGAAATCCGTCAGGTTCCCAATGACTCAAAGGTACTTGCCAAGGACGTTTTCTAGCTGGAAACATGCCATTGTCTAACATTTATTAACTAGGTCCTCCTTTCTTTAGCCCGCCGATCATTTGACCGGCGGGCTTTTTATTAAAGAAAAATCAAAAAAATCTGAAATAGTTCTTGCATAGTTAGTTATATAAAGTATTATAACGTCATGGGATGAATGAAGGGTTCATCCAAGTGAGTTAGGAGTAAGGGATGTTCAATTTCGATGAGCCTCGTTACGAGAAGGTTGTGAGCGATGCCCTCGCTCTCCGTCCTCAGATTGAGGCTGCCGTGGACAAGGTCTGCGAGCAGGGTTATTCCAACATCTTCTTCATCGGCTGCGGCGGCACCTGGGCCCACACGCTCCCGATGAAGTATTGGGTCGAGACCACCACGGCCGACGTCGACGTCCACTGCGAGATTGCCGCTGAGTTCCTCGCATGCCCGCCCAAGACCTTCAACAAGGACTCGGTCTGCGTCTTCTCCACCCGTACCGGCACCACCCCCGAGATTATCGAGGCCGCCAAGTTCTGCCAGGAGCAGGGTGCCCGCACGCTGATGTATGTCTCCAACGACAACACCCCGGCCACTGAGTACGCCGATTACAAGTTCTTCAGCTTCGCCGAGGACGACGTTCTGTGCGAGGCCATCTACACCTACCAGATCACGCTGGTCGCCCGCTTCCTCAAGAACGCCGGCGCCTTCCCCAAGTACGACACCTTCATGGAGGAGTTCGGCAACATCGCCCCGTACCTCATCAAGGCCAAGGACGCTCAGGACGAGCGCTGCGCCGCCATGGCCGAGGACTTCAAGGACACCGATTACCACATGGTGATTGGCTCCGGCATGCTCTGGGGTGAGGCCTACGACTACGCTATGTGCATTCTCGAGGAGATGCAGTGGATCAAGACCAAGTCTATCCACGCCGCCGAGTTCTTCCACGGCACCATCGAGCTGTGCGAGGAGGGCACGAGCCTCATCATGCTCTACGGCGAGGACGACACCCGTAAGCTCATGGACCGCGTGGACAACTTCACTCACATGCTCGCCGACGAGAAGGGCGTCCATGTCCGCGTGAACAAGTTCGACACCGCCGAGGTCGAGCTGCCGTTCAGCGACCCCGAGTTCCGCAAGATCGTTTCCCCGATGGTCACCTACACCATCACCGAGCGTCTGAGCTGCCATCTCGAGCACGTCCGTAACCACCCGCTCACCACGCGTCGTTACTATCACCAGATGAACTACTAATCCTCTCAAATTGCTGCGGTTGTCTGCAGGCGAGCTGCGCAGAACGCCTCGCCTGCAGACCTGTTTCTGGGGTTGATCGAAATGGTTGTCCAGTATCTTCTAGTTGCACTGGTCGCATTTATTGCGTCCATGGACGAGCAATTATTTGGCATTACGATGCTTGGTCGTCCGCTGTTTACAAGCCTGTTTGTCGGCTTGATCCTTGGCGATGTCCAGCAGGGCGTTATCGTCGGCGCTGCTTTGGAGTCCATGTTCATGGGCGCCATCATGGTCGGCGCGGCGGTTCCTCCCGAGGTCTATGCCTCCGGCGTGCTTGGCTGCGCGTTTGCCGTCATTACGGGTACGGGCACGGCAACTGCCGTCGCGCTCGCCCTTCCCGTCTCCGTCTTCCTTCAGGTGTGGCGCAACTTCTGCTACGCCGTTCCGGGTGCTTTTGCCTGCAAGAAGATCGAGACCGCTCTGGCAAATCGCGATCTTGCCAAGGCGAATCTGTACCATCTGACCATCGTGCCGCTGTCGATTGGCATTCCGTCTGCACTGCTGGTGTTTTGCTCGCTGTTCTTTGGTGCCGACCTCATCAACAATGCGCTTAACGCTATTCCGCAGTTTGTGATGGACGGCCTCAACGTTGCGTCCGGCGTCATGGTCTGCATCGGCTTCGCTCTTCTTATTAGGACCATGGGCGACAACAAGCTGCTTCCTTGGCTGTTCATCGGCTTCATTATGGTCATCTACCTCAAGATGGACGTGGTCGGCGTCGCCGCAGCTGCCATTTGCGTCGCGCTGCTCCTGGCCTTCCGCGAGGGCTCGTCCGGTCCGCAGACGGTTGCTGCAGATGAAGAGGAGGACTTCTAATGGCTACCCAGAACACCGACCTCAAGGAGGCCAAGAAGGACGCGGTTATGACCCCCGATATGTATCGGAGCATGTTCCTTCGCCAGTTTACGAGCCAGTGCTCGCAGTCGTACGACAAGATGATGGCAATGGGCTTCATGTACACCATTCAGAAGCCCCTGCGAAAGATCTATCCCAACGACGACGATTACTATGCGGCGCTCGATCGCCATACCGAGTTCTTTAACATCACGCCTCATGTGCTTCCGTTTGTAGCCGGCCTAACGGTTTCGATGGAAGAGCAGGCGGCTGCCGATAAGAACTTCGACACGTCCTCGATTAACGCCATGAAGGTCGGCCTCATGGGACCGCTTTCCGGCATTGGCGATTCGTTCTACTGGGGAACGTTCCGCGTAGTCGCCGCCGGCATTGGTATTGGTATCGCTTCGACGGGCAACCCGCTCGGCCCCATCGTGTACGCGCTCATCTACTCCGTGATTAACTTTGCAACGCGTATCGTCGCAGCCCATCTGGGATACGACCTGGGAACCAAGTTTTTGCAGCAGTCCGAAGAGAACAACCTTATGTCTCGCATGACGCATGCTGCCGGTGTCCTCGGAATGACCGTTATCGGCGCCATGATTGCGGCACAGGTCTCACTGTCCACTGCTTTGACCTTTGACGTGGGTGGTTCGGAGATTGTCCTGCAGGATCTGTTCGATTCGATCTTCCCCGGTCTGCTGCCCTTGCTGGCAACCTTTGCCTGCGTCGCCCTGTACAAAAAGGGCGTCAAGACCATTTGGATCATCTTGGGCATCTTTGCGATCTGCATCATCGGAACGGGCTTGGGAGTGTTCGCGGCGGCGTAATGTTGACTGCTATGCTCGCGCGTTGGATAACTAACTGACCGTTTGAAAACGGGGCTCGGCGTAAGGCCGGCCCCGTTTTTTGTTTGAGGGATTTTCCGATCGTCAAAAAATCCACGCTCGCCCATCACTCACGTATCTCTCATCTCTCATTCGTCACTAATACGAGAGATAACTGAAAGACGAGAGATATATTTGAGAGATAACAATGCTGCAAGGTGGCTGGTGGATCGAGTCAAAGTCCCCGTATACATGTGTTTACCTGTGCGAACGCGATTTGATTGAACCGATAACGGCATTTTTGTCTCTCATCTCTCACTCATCTCTAAGCTGAGAGATAAATGAGAGATGAGAGATAATTACGAGAGATAGCTGAGAGATGGATAGACAGACGGTCTGTCGGGAACATACATCGCTGTCAGATTGGTGCCGCGCGCGGAGCAGCTGCACGTTCACCCGCGCCCCGCATCCCGCCATTTCACGCGCTGCGCATCGAAACCTGCGGCAAAGCAGTTACAATAGCCCAATGCGCATCGCGCACGACGATGATATCGGCGCCCGCGACTAGGGGAGAATACATGGCAGAGCAACAGATAACGCCGGGGACCAAGCTTCAGGTGGCATTCGACGTGCCCATGGGCCAAAAAACCGACTTCAACATGCTCGCCACGTACAAAGAGGACCTGGACGAGGCGTACTTCCTTATGAGCGCGCCCATGCTCGCCGGCAAGCCGCTGCTCATGGACGAAAACCAAAAGCTGCTGCTGCAGTACAAAGTGGGCGAGGAGACGTTCGTGCTCGCCGGCTATCCCGAGGCAGTCGAGAAAAAGGGCATCCGCACCTACTGGAAAATGCGCAAAGTCGCCGAGCAGCGCAGCTTTGTCAAGCGCCGCGACGAGCGTTTTAAGGTCGCCATGCGCCTGACCTACCAGCGCGACAACGCACCGACCCCCGAGCCCGAGGACGCCATGACCATCGACGTCTCGGCCGGCGGCCTGGCTATCTACCTCAACGATTACCCCGACGTGGGCGAGGCCCTGGCCGTGCAAATGCCCTCGATCCGCCTGCAGGGCGAGCGCCACGAGCTACCCGAGCAGCTGGGCATCGTGTGCTGGGTGCGTCGCGCGCCCAAGGGCAGCCTGTACCGCAACGTCTGCGGCCTGCAGTTCCGTTACGCCGACGACATGGAGCGCGAGCTCGTCAAAGAATACGTCGGCTACATCCGCACCAAATATAAGCTCTGATCGCCATGGCTCTGTTCAAGCGTAACAACAAAGATCAAGCTGCCGAGGATTTGGCCGAGAGCCAGGCCGAGGGCGCGGCTGAGGATTTGACCGAGGGTCAGCCCGAGGACGCCCCCAGCACCGATCCCGCCCCGCGCAAGCGCCTCGGCAAACCCAAACGCAAACCCAAGCGCGACCTTCGCGGCGTGGTGCGCATCGAGGAGCTGGAGCAGGCACTGGCCGACCAGGACCTCGAGGACATCGACCCCGACGCGGTCGTCTCCATGTACATGCCCAAGCGCCGCATGGAGCGCATCGGCGCGGCGCTGCTGCGCATGGACAAACTGCAAAAGGCCCTCGTGGTGCTGGCGCTTGCCTTTGGCGTGCTGTTCGCCCTGTCGTTTATGCAGGAAAACATGGGTAACTTCACTATCAACCTCAACCGCCTGGAGCTGTTCCGCCGCGGCGTGGCCATTGCTGACAACGGTGACTTTAACAACGCCACCGCGCGCCTGGCCGCCGACGCCTTGGACAACGGCACCAATATCGCTGCCGAGGACCTGCCCGACAACCTGGACGATATCGATGGCAGCCACAACGGCAAGAACTACGTAGCGTACACCTTCTATATCCGCAACGCCGGCAAGACCGATCTGGGCTACAGCGCCAAGCTCAAGGTGGTCAGCGCCAGCAAGGGCGTGGAGAAGGCCGCGCGCGTGCGGGTGTATCGCAATGGCGAGCCTACGACCTACGCGGCGACCGCGGCCGACGGCAACCCCGAGCCCAACACCGAGCCGTTTGCGTCCAAAGACGTGGTGACCACCATCAGCCACAACAACTTCCGCGTGGGCGATGTGGACAAATACACCGTGGTCATTTGGCTGGACGGCGACGACCCGGAGTGCGTGGACAAGATCATCGGCGGTGCGGTGGAGTTCGGTTTCGATTTCGATTCGTCCGAGACCGACGATTCGAGCCTGTTCGTTAAGTTCGTGCAGGATATTGCCGACACCCTGACCGGCAACGACCCCATTAGCGCGAGCGGCAACGAGGCGCCCGATTACTACAAGGAACACAACGTGACCTGGAGTAACCGTCGCAACCAAAAGAACTCGCCCGCAGGGGACGGGGACAAGTAGAACGAAGAAGCGCCGGGCCGGAATCGATTTCCCGGCCCGGCGCTTTTGTTATGCCGAGGTTTTGTCGGCAGAAGCGTTGGCAGCTGAAGCATCGCCCAGCAAGAATATCCGCAGGGCGAGCTTGATCGCGTAGCCCGGTTTGACTTCAGCCGTGCTGTCCATGCGTTCGCCGAGGTCGCCGCAATAGGCATAAACGTCGCGGATCAGATTCGCGCCCGAAAGGGTGAACATGTAGCCTTCGTCCGAAAGTGCATTGGGCGCCGCAGGTAGCCCGGCTGCCTGGCAAAAGCTGGCAAGATCGGGAGCCATGGCGGCTGCGTAGTCAATTGCGTGCCCGTTATTCAGTGCGGTCTGCTCCTGCTCACGGGTGTACGACAGCGCCGCCGCCAGCACAAAGCTGGGCGTGGGCGCATTGACGTCGTCGGTGGTGGCGACGAGCTTGCCGGCCGCCTGCGTGACCAGCCAGGCGACCTCGCGCTGGCAGCGGACGGCCTTGCGCGTCACCGGTTTGATCGATCCGGACGAAACGCTTCCTTTAGGTTGAGCGGCAGCAGCCATGGGATCCTCCTAGCAAATAGCCTGTCAAGCAGGCAGAAATTACACGTGCTACATCAGTATAGCGAGGGGGAGGGCCCGGGGCGAAGCACGGCGGGGGAGGGCGCGCGTACACTGGCGCGCGACTGCGACCGCAAGCCTTAAGGCGGACTTATGGCATCGCGAAAACGCGCGTTAAAAAAGGGCGAACGGCGTTTACATAACCCAAGGTAGACCGTTGAATCAATTGGATTATCAGGTCGCGAAAACTCATAAGGAAATCGTAAGAATTATGGTATTCTCAATTTCATATTTTAAGGATGGGCAAGCAACATCCAACACGAAAGCGCGGGCTCCCCTTCCGGGCTTCTCGAGGGTCATCTGGGACGAATGGGGAAAGAAAGGGGTCCGTATGGATACCAAAGCATTAAAGAAGCAGATGGGTGCCGCCATCGCCATGGTGCTCGTGGCAGCCGTAGCCCTCGGCTCCGCCACGTTTGCATGGTTTGTGAGCAACAACGAGGTTTCCGCTAAAACGACGGGTGTAAAGGCACAGTCCAATACGGCATTCATGAGCATTGAATACGAGAAGTCTGCTATTGGTACTCAGACGACCAATAGCGTTGACTGGACCGATCTTAAGGTTGCTCTTTATCCTGCTGAGGTTCAATCCGATGGCGCCGCGGCTCCGGCCCCGAAGTTCGTAACTGCGTATGGCACCACGACGACCGATGGCAAGAAGAGCGGAAATTATATCGAAGTTGGCGATGCCGCTAAGGCCGTAAAGGATCAATATGCTGTGGGCAAAGCGGACAACTATAAAATCAGCTCTGCTGGTGTCGACCTTAGCGACCTTAAGATTGATAACGTCGAAGTCACTACGGGTGCCGATAAGGGCTTGAAGGATGCAATTCGCGTTCTCGTCGTGGGTCCTGATAACTGGCAGGTTTGGGCGCCTGACGGAAAGAAGCTCGAGGGCACTGCCGATAAGGCGCTTGCCGCCACGGTTGTCAAAGATGCCGATACCCCAGTGAGCGTGTACGTCTACTACGATGGCAATGATGCTGCCGTAACCACTGCCAACCTGCAAAATATCCTCGACTCCGTTGGCGTTACCATTCACTTCAGCGCTACTCAGCCTACGACGGTTTCTGCCGGGGCATAAGTCACGTTGAATCATTAGCTTAAAAACGGGGTTTGGTGCAAGGCACCGAGCCCCGTTAGCCTTATCGACCGAATTGCAACAAGGGAACAACTTCGTATGTCCTCGCGCGTGAAGCAACTCAAAAAACAGTTAGCCGTCGCTGCCATTTCGGTGGTCATGGCGTGCGTTGCTTTAGGCTCGGCAACATATGCGTGGTTCGCATTCAATAACACCGTCTCCGCCAGAACGGCAACCGTGACGGCCATGGCTAATGGCATGACGCTGCAAATTGTTGCGGGCACAACGCCCGATCACGGCAAAGACAACGACACGGTTGCGTTTGATAGTACGACCGCCCATGAAATCAGCCCCTCTTCGACCGATGACGCCAAAACGTGGTTTGTTCCCGCGTCGTGGGGCGATGGGGCCTTGGTTACGTCATACCAGCTTGCCAATGGGCTCGATACTGCAACGGGTCAATATACCGTGGGCGGTAAGGTCTTTTACGCGTATAACGTAAGCACCTATACGGTTTACACCGTGCGCGACACGGGCATTGCCGATGTCTATTTGGATGGTTCGGCCGATGAGGGTGCTATTTCCGTAACCTCGAATGGGCAGCCGCTGAGCGATAAGGTTGCGCGCAGTATGCGCATCGGCATCACGACGGTTGACGCTCAGGGCAACGAGACGCTGAAAGTTGTCTATGCTCCAAGCGAGCCTGCCGGATCGGGCAACGATGCGTACTCGAAGCAGAACGGCATTGCGGGCTGGACGGCGGTTGCTGACGCTTCGAGTACAAAGGTTGCAACGTATAAGCATTTGTTCGGTACGACGTATGTTGACCAAAATGGCGGTAACTGGGCCGCGACAAAAAACGGTAAAAACTTCGATACACCTGTGGATAATCCAGCGGCGCTTGCCACGCATGTTGACTACAATGGCGTAATTTTGAAGGTCTATATTTGGCTCGAGGGCACCGATGCCGATTGCGTTAATACGGCTGCGAGTGCCGTTGACGAGGGCCTTTCCTACGACGTAACCCTGCGAATGGTTGGCACGAATTCGCAATAAAACTTTACGGCATTCGCTAGCGGCATGAACATGAAGGACGCCGTTTGGATAGAAAGCACCGACTCCGACTGTCAAAACTGGTCCAAGCAAGGCAAGAACACCGTCGCTCCGACCTTCGACGTAACGGTCAGCCTGGTCGGCATCGTGCCTGACGGTAAGTAACTCGAAGTTCTCGATAGCTAAATAACGAGGGCCAGTTCAGAAACGAACTGGCCCTCGTTTTGTCTATGTCAAAAGCGGTTCGGCTACAGCTCGTACACCTCAACCATGGCTTCACCGATGCGGTGGGGTACGCCGGTGACGAGTGCGTTGCCCATGCAGAAAGCTCGATGACCGTCGGTCATGCCGGTGTCCGTCCAGCCCTTTGGGAATCCTTGGAGCTGATCGAGCTCGTCGGGAACGAGGCGGCGGAAGCGACCGTCGGGGCATTCGATGACGTGCTTAAAACGACTGGCGCCCGTGCCGCCTTCGCCGGTGAGGATGGTGCGGCTCGGCTTGTCGGTGGCGTCCGGGAAGCTCATGGCTCCCTCGGAATACGTGTACGTAAAGCCCGTCTTTTTGTTGGTGCGCTCTTCGCGCTTGCTGCCCTTGAGGTAGCGCCAGTCGGGGAGCTTCTCGTCAGAGATGTAGAACTGCTCCGGAACAGCTGCCTCGTCGACAAGCACATCGCCAAGTACGCGGCGCTCGCCGTGATAATCCTCAGCGAAGTCGCAGGTCAAAACATGGCAGCCTTGCATGACGCCGGCATTCTTGAATTGCGATGTCTTTTGGCCAACACCAAAACGAGTCGAGTTCTCGTAAGGGTCGGGCAGGACATCGAGCTCGGCCATTTCGTCTGGATAGATGGCAGGGAAGGCCTTCGCCATAACGCCGTTGTGCATGCGGTCGACAGGATCAACCTTGCCGGCGTTCTTCTCACAGAAGATATAAACGCGCTTGCGACGCTGGGGGAAGCCGTATTCTGCAGAATTAACCACGCGCCATTCGACGGTGTAATCGAGGTCGGCGAGGCAGCTCAGAATGATGGCGAAATCGCGACCACGCTGAGATGCGGGCGACTTGAGCAGGCGGTCAACATTCTCAAAGAGACCGAACTTGGGCTTCTTCATTTCGAGGAAGTGATAGATGTCCCACCAAAGGACACCCTTCTTGCCCTCGATGCCATGTGCCTGGTTAAGCGGGCGAGCGACGGAGTAATCCTGGCAGGGAAAGCCGCCGACGACCATTTGCACGTCAGGGATTTCAATCTCGTCGGCTTCTGCCTGCTCTAGGACCTTATTGATGTCTTCGTTGACAACGGAATCTTCGCCAAAGCGATCCATGTAACAGCGCGCTGCGAACTGACGAGACTTGGTTCCGGGCGGCTCCCACTGGTTGGCCCAAATGGTGCGGAAGGGGCCGGCGGGCTTCATGTAAAACTCGGGATGACGCGGGTCGGCATAGCCTTCGAGACCCAGGCGAAATCCGCCGACGCCCGCAAAAAGCTCGGCAATGTTTATCTCAGACACGTTTCTCCAATCGCTGCTGTGTCCGTTTATGGTGCTCACAACAATAACCGATCGAGCGGACAAGATCAAGACCTCAATTTCATGGAGGAATATGCTGCCCTGAACTACCATGGGACTAACTGCGACGTTCGGAGGTACCCCATGCCCAAGAAGCACCTCGATTTCAAGCGCATGCTTGACGATACTGATTTTTCTGACCCCTCAAGCATCGAGCGTTATGCTGCCAATCTCGACGGCATGACGTTCCGCGATATCCTCGAGCTTGGCATTGCGCCGGAAGGGGAGAGCGCGCCCAAGGACTTTGGGTCCAAGAAGTATAAGGGCGGCATGGGCAACCTCATCGAAGAGCGTTACTTTGGCTACAAGGCCAACAGCGATGACCGACCGGACTTTCCCGAGGCGGGAGTCGAGCTCAAGGCTACATGTTTTGACGTGCTCAAGGACGGCCGTAAGTCTGCCGGCGAGCGCCTTGTCTTAACGATGATTCCTTACGACAGTCCTGTCTCTCTCGACTACGACAGCTCGCATCTCAAGACTAAGCTCAGCAATATCCTGCTGATTTACTACGGTCGCGAGCGCTCCATCGATAAATACGATCAGCGTATTGAGCGCGCGGTTATGGTCCGCCTGCCCGAAGAGGACATGAAGATCATCCGCGCAGACTACGAGAAGATTATTTCGTACATTCAGGATGGCCGCGCGGACGAGCTTTCGGAGGGCATGACTACCTACCTCGGTGCCTGCACGAAGGGTGCTACCGAGGCGACGATGTGGGCTGACCAGTACTACGAGTACTTCAATACCGATACGGGCGAGATTGAGCGCCGTCGTGCAAAGCGCCGTGCCTTCTCGCTTAAGCGCTCGTACATGGACTATGTGCTCCATACCTATGTCCTCGGTGCCCCGCGCGTCGGCGAGAGCATTGTTCAAGGCAGCGACGAGTCTATTGATTTCGAAAGCTACGTGACCGGTCTTATCGAGCGCCACTATGGTGAAACCGATCGCCAGATTGCGGAGCAGTACGGCCTGGAATATACGGGCAACAAGGCGCAGTGGACGACACTTGTTTACCGAATGCTCGGCATTAAAAGCAATGCGGCCGAGGAGTTCGTTAAGGCAGGGATCAACGTCCGTGTTTGTCGCGTTAATAAGAGAGGGCACATCGAGCAGGCAATGTCCTTCCCTCCGTTTGAATTTAAGCAGCTCATCAATGAGGACTGGGAGACGTCTCTTTTCCGCGCGCGCCTCGAGACTAGCCGTTTCTTCTTTGTTGTGTTCCGTGAGGACCACGAGGGGGCATGGCGCCTCGACCGCTGTCTATTCTGGGCAATGCCGGCAAACGAAATCGAAGGTCCCGCAAAAGCTTGCTGGGACGAAGCGAGAAGGGTTATTCGCGAGGGAGTTAAGCTCAATCCGTATAGGGATTCAAGCGGAAAGCTCAAAGTGGCCAACAATCTACCTGGTATGGCCGACAATCCAATCGTTCACGTTCGCCCGCATACGTCGAAAGCTGCGTACAGATTCGCCGATGGAACCGAGGTTGGTGATATCGCGAAGAACGCTTACGAACTGCCGGATGGGCGCTGGATGACCAGGCAATCGTTCTGGTTCAACAAGAGCTATCTGGAACATATTCTGGGGTTGTAGCTTGCAAGCAGACAATTCATCTACCTGCGCATACTAGATTTTCGAGGATTTTCACACTCGATTTTCGAGGATTTCCGCACTCGATTTTCGAGCTTTGCCCTATAGGTAAATCCCCTCGCACAAGGTCTTGTGGAACTGGGTGTGGTGGTCGCGTGCCCAGGTGAAGAGCGCCTGGTCAAAGTTGTCCTGACTGGCGGGGATGCCAAAGACGCCAGCGACTTCTACGCGCACGAACTCCAGCGCGGGCAGCTTGTTGATGGCCGTGAGCGCAAACGGCGACGTGGGCTCCTCGAACAGGTAATGGCTGCCTTGCAGCGCGCCGCAGGCGGTGCAGGTGCTGGCGAGCGATACGGTCTTGGTGGTGCGCGACGTTACGGGCTTGTAGCCGCAGCGCCCGCGCAGGTAGTCGCGGATCTCGGTCGGCACGCAGCCTAGCGCGGGGACGATGGCCACGGCGTTGGCGCGGCTGGTGTCGATCGCGACGTGGCCCGCGTCGTCCATGGCGGGCGCATCGCCGGGCGTGGCCAAGCTGTCCGAATCTTCGGCCACCAAATACGGAATGCCAAAGGCCGCGACCGTCGTCTGCTCATGGCACTTCCAGCATTCGCGCTTGCCCAGCACCAGGTAGATGTAGGGCGCGCTGGGGTCGGAGCGATCCACGCCGGGCAGCCACGCGGCAAAGGGCTCGGGGTTGACGCCATCGGGCACGTACCAGATCTTCTTGGCCCGGTCCCACTTGGCGCCCAGGGCCTTGGCCTCGTCTTTGTGCGAAAAGGGAACATCGAGCTCGGTGCGCATGGCGGCTCCTTTGTGCGGCTTGCGGTGCATGTGCTCCAAGGATAACCCAGCGGCGGGTGTGTGGTCGCTAAACGAGCACTTCGACCGTCCAAGAAGTCGCGGGGCATTTTGGCGAGGGCGCACCGTCAAGCAAATGGGCAAGCAAATGGTCAGCTTTTGGTCAGTTGAGCGGCAACCTTGCCAAAAGCTTGACGGATTTGCATCTAGACGTCGACGAATGAGCACTTTGGTTGCGCCGCGGCAAAAAACTGCTTGTCGTTTGGCGAAAACTCACCAGGGTCGCGAGCCGCCGCCGACGCGCGTGCTATCTTCGCGCCATGGGGTACTTTATCGTTTCACATAACGCTGCGCTGGCGCTCTTGGCGCACATCCCGAACCCGCGCTTTGGGGATTCGGAACCAGAGGTCGTGTCGATCGCGGGCGCCTGCGCGCTCTGTGACCAGGAGGCTCAGGAGTTTATCGATCGCTACGACCTGGGGATCGACGTGCTGGATCTGATGGTGCCGACGCGCGCCGACCGTCGGCGGAGTCAGCACGTTAAGACGCACCTGTGTACCAACGAGCTCCCCGCGGGTTCGTTTATCTCGCTGGGCCACTGGATGGGCGACCTGGATGCGTACGTGTGCTCTCCCGAGCTGGCGTTTTTGCAGGCCGCGCACGATGGCGATGCGGCGGAGGCCATCTATGCCGGCTATGCCATGACATCGGACTACCGGCTGGATAACCTTGCTCCCGGCGGGGTGACCAGCAGGGATGCGGGCATGCGCGATGGAAAGCTCGCGACCAAGGAGCTCATTGCGGCGTACCTTGACCGGGCGTCAAAGGTGAGAGGCGCCGCCAAGGCGAAGGCGTTGCTTCCGTACGTGGAAGAGGGCTCACGGTCTCCAAGGGAGTCGGGGCTTTGCATGTTTATGTCGCTGCCCGCGCATTACGGCGGGCTTGCGCTGGGCAAGGCCGAGCTGAACAAGAAGTACTTCATTCGCGACGGTTACAACGATGGGCGCAACCGCAAACTGCGCGTGTTGGAGCGCACGCCCGACATAACGCTTACGGCGAAAGCGGAGGTGGGCCTGGATAAAGTAAGGGCTGGCTTGCTGCCCGAGGTGCTTACCGCGCTGGTCGATTACGACAGCGACGCCATCCATGATGGAAGCGAGAAAATCCACAAGGATGCCGAGCGCCGCAACGAGCTGCAGATGCTCAATGGGGTCGCGTACTTTACGGTGACGACTGACCAGGCGAGCGACTACGAAAAGCTCGTTCGCCTGTGCGAACGCGTCCGGCGCAAGCTGCATCGTCGCAAGCGTCCCATATTTTACAAGCCCATGACCGAGGAAGCGCGATATTTGGCACAGGCGCGCGTCGAGACAAAGCGGTTTAAGCTCTGGCAGACCGTTATTGAGGCACGTCAGCATTGGTAAGTGGGCCTTTGGCGGCGGAGGGGGTGCTGCCGTATTGAAGGTGAATGGTTTCCCGCGAAGTGAGCGAGTGTTTTTGGACCCCCGAAGCATCCACACTTTTTGGCGCCAAAACCGCAGGATTCTAACGACAAAACCGCAGGAAATGAGCCGCAAAAAGTGTCGATGCTCCGGGGGTCCGTTTTGGCGCGTTCACTTCGCGGGAAACCATTCACCCTCGATTTGCGGGGGTCACCCGGATATGGCTGCGAGGCCCATTCGGGCCTGATCGGGGCGCCCGCTGGGGTTGTTTGGGCGGCTTTGGGCTTGGTTGGGGTGGTTGCTGGCGTTGTCGAAGCGGTTTTGGGTGCCGCGACGCCCTCTTGGCTTGGCGGCGTAAAACAAAACAGCTCAGAGGCGAAGCCTCTGAGCTGCGAACATTTGGTGGGCGTTAGAAGATTTGAACTTCTGACCTCTTCCGTGTCAGGGAAGCGCTCTCCCCCTGAGCTAAACGCCCGATCAAGGGTGCGCGAGTGCGCAGGAAATAATATAACGGAGCTCCCACCCGGTGGCAAGAACTATTTTAAAAAACTGGTGATTTGTGGCCCCATCGGAGCCCGCCGCAGCGCGAACAGCACGCGAAAAGTCCCGTTTGTACCCCCGATGAACTGCACGTTCGCGTAAAATAACTCCATTATGGGCAAATGGTGCCCAGGCAGTTTACAACGCGGCAAATGAGGGAGGGGCATGTCGGACGCGCAGTCGCTGCGAAAACAGTTCAATCGCATGCTCGCCACGTTGCTGGTGGCGCTTGCTGCTGCCGGAGCCGTAACGTATGCCTGGTACATCTACAACGCCAACCGCCATATCACCGACGTCAAGATGGCCGCGGGCACGGGTGTGACCTTCCTTATCTCCAACGAATACGACGGCGAGTACAAGACCAACGCCGGTTTGAGCTTTGCGGGCCTGCTCGATCCCGTCTCGACCGACAACGTACTCAACGGCTTCCAAAAGGTAACGGGCTTTACCGGCGGAACCACGCAGGACTCGCTGTTTGCCAGCATGTTTGGTGCCGCCGAGCATTCCGATTACTACAAGACTTCCCTGTACCTGGCCACCAACTCGGCCGCGACCGACGTGTACCTGTCAGGCATCGACTTTACCGAGCAGGACCCGGCAAACCCCATCTCCACCGCCCTGCGTGTGGGACTGGTTACCTATGCTCCAGGGCAGGGCGATACCGTGACGGGCCAGTACATCTTTGAGGTCTCGGGCGAGCACAATCCCCAGGCGCGCTACAACACGCTCGACGGCAAGGATGCCGGCGAGAACGAGCAGAACCACCTGGTGCTCGACAGCACCCGTTCCGATGGCGCCACGGTCCATTTTGACCAGCTGACCAGCGCACACTTCTGCGATTACAACGAAGACACCGGTATCGTGGGCCTCAAGGAGGCCACGACCAAGATCTGCAGCTTGCCCGCCGCTGCCAAGGGAGCCAACCGTAGCACGCCCGTGCGTGTGGATGTGTACGTGTGGCTCGAAGGCTGCGACCCCGATTGCACCAACAATCTGGCCACCACCAGCTTGCAATCGCTGGCGCTGCGCTTTGCTGGCAAGCGTTCGTAGGGGGCCGGGGCATGAGTACATCGAACATCAAAGACATCCTGAGCTCGCGCCGTCGCATGGTTGCTGCGGCCGCATGGATGCTCGTGCTGGTGGCTGCCCTGAGCGCCGCCACCTACGCGTGGTTTAGCAACTCGCGTTACACCAACGTGACGCCTGTGGCACACACGGTAAGCGACGAGGGCTCCGACCTGCAGATTGGACTTTCGGCCAACGGACCATGGGACACAACGGCAACGCTAGCCGCCGCCGACAAAACGCTCTATCCCATCTCGACGGCAGGCCTTTCCCGCTTTTGGCGTGGCACGTTCCAAAACGCCGCGGGCATCACGACCGACTACGCCGACTGCACCGCGCAGCTGGACGACTACGCCCTTTCGGGCACGCTGTACCTTAAGGGCAGCGATAGCGCTCTCAACGTGTACCTGTATCAGGGGCAGATGAGCGTGACGAGCGACCCGCAGCTGCTGGCCGCACTGCGCCTGGGCCTGGTCATCACGACCCCATCGGGCACGCAAACGCATATCTTTACCTGCGACGACCTGGGTAATACCGCGGGCGCCACCAGCAGGCGCACCACCGCGCAAGACGGCGTGGTCGTGGCGGCGGGCGCCTTGGGCTGGACCTACGCCGCCGACCCTGCGCGCGCCATAAGCGCCTTTAGCATGGACGGCACCGGCGACACGCCCACGGCGCGCGCAGGCGCCACGCCCATCTGCACGCTGGCCGCCAACGAGGTGGCAAGCGTTCGCTACGTTGTGTACATGGAAGGCTGCGACGCCAATTGCATCGACGAGGCCCAGGCCCGCGATGTGGTGCTGCAGCTTGCCTTTGCCGCGGCCAAGGCATAAGGGGGCGAGTGACATGGAAGATAAAAAGCTCATGCCAGACGATAGCCGCAAGGCCAAAACCCAGGGCACGACCCCCGCGGGCCCCTCCAGCACAGCCGCCGAGCGCTCACGCCTCGAGGGCGCCGCCGCCCGCCGCCACGCCCGCCGAGCGCGTGCCTACATCGCGCTCGTCATGGTGGCACTCGCCGCCACGCTGGGTGTCGCAACCTACGCCTGGTTTACCAGCAACATGAAGGTCAACACCAACTCGGTGAGCGTGCACAGCGACACGTCCAAGTTGGTTCTGGAGCTGGGCGACGCCGACGCCGGCAGCTGGTCGCAGCAGGGCGACGTGTCTCTAACTTCCAACGCGACCGGCGCCGTGACGCTCTACCCGGTCTCGACTTTTGACCTCAACGGCTTTGCCGCCTGCGCGCAAAACAACTCAGCCGGCGATGCCACGGTGTTTGAACAGGCAAAAGACAACGGTTCCGCGTTCTATCACGGCTGGATTGACCTGCGCCCCACCATTACCGGAACGGGCGCCAGCAAAGTAGCGGGCAAGGTCAACCTGTATCTGGCCGAGTCGCTGGTCCCGCAGGGTGCCGACGCCGAGCTGCTGCGCGCGGCCCGCGTGGGCATCAAGATCTCGAGCGGCGGCCAGGTGCTCGCCACCAACATCTTTGAGCTCGACAGTTCCGACAGCGGCCATCGCGGCGAGCATCCCACGACCGCCCCGGCTGGCCTTGCCGGCTATGCCGATGGCATGCTGCTGGGCTGGCAAAACGGCCAGCTCGCTTGCGGCGCAGACGTGAAGCAGGACCCGGCCGCCTTTACCCTGGACGCCGGCGAGACGGCCGAGCGTCCGCAAAACTCGCTCGCCACGCTGGGGCTTGGCCAGACCTATCGTCTGGATATCTATTACTACATCGAGGGCACCGACCCCGATAGCGCCGACTACCTGCATCAAGACCCGGGCACCCTGCACCTGGCCCTCTTTGCGACCTTGGACGGTGAGTAGCCATGACGCGTAAGCAACCCGCCGCCAACTGTGCGTCCGCCACCGGTAAGCCCAACGCCCCCGCCGACACCGACCTGCGCCGCAAGCTCACCACCACCGTGGTGCTGGTGCTGTTTGCCCTGGTGGCAATAGCCATGGCAACGTTTGCCTGGTTTTCCATCGCCGATAGCGCCAAGACCCGCATGCTCATGATCGACGCCAACGCCGACGGTTCGCTGCGCTTTGACCTGGACGAGCACGCCACCTTCGAAGAGTACGTCCACAGCCTGGGCTTCGACCAGATCTCGGCACGCATCGCCAGCGAAAAGGGCGTGGACATCGACGCATCCAAGCTCAAACCCGTCACTACGAGCGACTACCAGACCTTCACCTTCGAAGACGGCTCCACCGCCGACCCTGCCACCGGCGCCTACCTGGAGTTTACGCTGCACTTTATGAGTAGCACGGACCTGCGTGTGCGCCTGACCGGGCAGGATGGCGACGGCGGCGTGTCCGGCACGCGGTTTAGCTCCGATACGCAGGGCATGGCCAGCGCCATGCGCATGAGCTTTACTGCCGACGGCCACACCTGGGTCTACAACCCCAACGGGGGCGGGGGCTCATCCGGCGCGGCCACCGTCTTTGGGCTCGACTCGGGCACGGCCACCGCGGCCAGCGATATGTTCGACCTGATAAAAGATACGGATAAGCCGGTAACCGTTCGCATATGGCTCGAGGGAACGGACCCAAATTGCACTAATATGCTAAAGGGAGCTAACTATTCGGTTTCGATGCGCTTTGAGGGCATCGAGGAACAGTAGATACGCACGGCGGCCACCGGGCCGCGCACGACCTAGTCAGACACGGTAGTAAGGGACATCATGCAATCTGTTAAAAAAGTCGCATCCATCGCACTGAGCGTCGTCATGTGGATCATCATCCTGGTGGCGGCCCTGTATGCGTTTACCACGCTCGCCACGCGCGAGGACGGCAGCGTCTCCGACATCGCCGGCTTTACCCCGCTCGCCGTGCAGTCCGACTCCATGGCGCCCACGTTTAACAAGGGCGACCTCATCATCATCCAAAAGTGCGACACCTCCAAGCTCGAGGTGGGCGACATCGTGACGTTCCACACCATCATCGACAACGAGTACGCGCTCAACACGCACCGCATCGCCGCCATCGACGAGGTCAACGGCATGCGCAGCTTTACCACCAAGGGCGATAACAACGACGTGGCCGATACGCACATCATCAGCGACGGAGACATCGTTGGTAAGTACCTGTTCGCGTTGCCGCAGATGGGCAAGGTCATGGACTTCCTGTCCAGCTCCATGGGCTTCCTCATCGTGATTGTCCTGCCCATGCTGCTGTTCTTTATCTACCAGGTGTATCACCTCATCGTGGTGGGCATGAACCTTAAGCGCGCCATGGCCGAGGAGGACCGCCTGGCCGCCGCGGCTGCCATCGTGGACGCCGAGGGCAAGGGTGACACTGCCACCGTCACCGCCGATAACGCCGCCGAGCAGCTTGCCCAGGCCGAGGCCAAGCTCGAGGAAGCCCGTCGTCTGAAGGCCGAGGCCGAGGCGGCGATGAACGCGACCAAGCAGGAGGGTACCGACGGTGAGTGAGTTTCTGGGATTTGCCTGGGAGCTGCTGGCAAAGGTCGTCTACAACGTCGTTGCCGTCGTGAGCTCTATCCTTAACCTGCTGGTGTTTGGCTGGGTTGAGTACTTCAACATCTTTATGACCTACTTCACCACGTTTGACCTGGTGGGCAAGATCGGTGCGGTCATTCTGTTTGCCATGCTCATTGCGGTCCCCGTGCTGATCGTGGCCATCCTGGTTCACCGTTACCGTATCAACCGCCGCCTGCATCGCGACGACACGTCCAACAAGGCGCTCTATCGCGAGATCGGTCGCCTGAACAAGCAGGTGCTCGACCTGATGGACGAGAAGAACAAGCTGCTGGCGCTCAAGGTCAACGCCATGGGCGGCACCAAGCAGATTCCGTACGTGGGTGCCTCGGCCCTGGCCGACGACCACCTGCCCACGGTGGGCAACGTGGTGGGCGCCGCTGCGGGCGCCGGTGCGGCTGCTGGCGAGGGCGCTGCGGTGACGGCCGTCATGTCGGGCAACGCGTCGCTCGCGCTCGATGGCGAGGGCGTCAAGGACGCCGCGGCCGCCATGGCCAAGGCCACCGTCGAGGCCAAGACCCTTGCCGAGGAAAAAGAGATCGCCCAGGCCAACCGCTTCCCCAAGCTGTCCCTTGTGGACCTTAAGTACCGCGACTGGGAATCGCCGGTTTACGACGATGCCATCTCGCTGGAGGACTTTGTCGACAGCTTCCGCGCGTTCGCCTGCAGCCAGATGAAGCTCTACTACACGCCCGAGATCATCCGCCGCTTTGTGGCCGGCATGGCCGCCTCCAAACTGCTGATCCTGGAAGGCATCTCGGGTACCGGTAAGACCTCGCTGCCCTACAGCTTTAGCCGCTACCTGGACAACCCCGCGACCATCGTGTCGGTGCAGCCGAGCTTCCGCGACCGCACCGAGGTGCTCGGCTACTTTAACGAGTTCTCCAAGCGCTTTAACGAGACCGAGTTCCTCCGCGCCGTGTACGAGGCGGGCCTTCGCCAGGACCCGTCCATGATCGTGCTCGACGAGATGAACCTCGCCCGCGTGGAGTACTACTTTGCCGAGATCCTGTCGGTGCTCGAGATGCCCAGCCACGACGAGTGGGTGCTCGATCTGGTGCCCACCCAGTGGGCCGCCGACCCCAAGGGCCTGCACGACGGCAAGCTCACCATCCCCGATAGCCTATGGTTTATCGGCACCGCCAACAACGACGACTCCACCTTTACCATCACGGACAAGGTGTACGACCGCGCGATCCCCATCGAGCTCAACGAGCGTGCCGACGCGTTTGAGTGCGAGCCGCACGAGCGCGTGCACGTGACGGCCGACCACCTGCAGTATCTGTTCCAAAAGGCCAAGGTCGAGTACGTGATCGACGACGAGCTGCTCCAGAAGATGCACAAGCTGGACCAGTACCTGCAGACCCGCTTTAAGCTGGCCTTTGGCAACCGTATCATCAAGCAGATGTACGACTTTATCCCCGTGTACGTGGCGTGCGGCGGCACCGAGCTGGGCGGCATGGACTACATCATCGCCCGCAAGGTGCTTAAGAAGTTTGAGTCCATGAACGTGAGCTTTGTGCGCGACGAGATGAAGGGCCTGATCGAGTATATCGAGAAGACCTTTGGCGAGGGCGGCCTGCCCGATTCCGTCATGTACCTGCAGCGGATCCAGAACTTCTACTAATGGCGTAAGTGCGGGGCGGCGTGATGTCGCCCCGCCCCTTTCCGATCGATCCAACCTATGGAGTAACCCATGTCCGAGACCATTCAGGACCTCTATACCAGCTTCTCCGAGCAGATGGAGCCCATCCAGGAGGACAGCCGCTACTTTCGCTATCTGTTTGAGATGGCGCAGGCCTCGGGCACCACGATCGAGCAGCAGCGCGAGGAGCTCGTCAAGGTGGTGGACGAGGAATGGATCAGCATGATCGAGGACTCGCTCGACGCCATCAACACCATTATCGAAAAGCCGCGCCGCTTCATCACCACCGAGGAAGAGGTAGTGCCGGTTTCGCTCGCAAAAAAGATCAGCGCCGACAGTGTCCGTCATCTGAGCCAGAACACGCAGTTCCTGGCGCCGAGCGACGATGGCAGCGTCCACCCCACGCGCATCCTCAACGTCAATACCGTCGAGACGTACGACCTGTACGAGAACCGCTTTATCTACCATCTGATTCAGCGCTTGCTGACGTTTGTGGATAAGCGTACCGACGTGATCTTTTGGTCGACGGGCAACGAGATCCGCAACCGCTTTAAGATGCACAGCAAGATCGACGATGCGTACGAGGAGATCGAGTACAACGTCGAGATGACGGTCAAGAACCGCCAGAGCTTTGCCGAGAACGACGCCGACAACATGGACGTCTTTATGCGCATCGACCGCGTGCGCCGTCTGGTCATGGCGCTGCGCGGCGCGTCGTTCTGCCAGATCATGAACGGCTGCAGCGCGGTTCGCAGCCCCATCCAGCGCACCAACCTCATCATGAAGGACCCCAACTACCGCAAGTGCTATCAGCTGTGGCAGTTTATGGAGCGCTACGACAAGGTGGGCTACAACATCGACGTGCAGCAGCAGTCACTGGCGTTCGATGACGAGTACATGGTGCAGATGTACACCAACCTCATTAACAACTACGCCGTCTTTAAGAGCCTGACCGACGATGAGCGTAACCTGCAGGAGCTCGAGAACGTGCAACACGCGCCGGTGGCGCCCAAGTTTATTAAGGAGATTAAGGAGGTGCAGGTTGATAGCCCCGACCTGCCCGACGTTGAGGTCCGTCGCGTGTTTGTGGAGGAGGTCACGCAGGCCCAGCTCGATGCCGAGCAGGCGCTGGCCGAGGCGCGCGAGCAGATCGAGGAGCTGCAGGGGCAGGTCAAGTCTTGGAAGGTTCAGGCCCATGCGCTGACCGACGAGCGCGACGACCTGGCCGACGAGCTGGACGAGGCAAAGACGCGCGAGCTGGCGCTGACGCAGCGTGCGCAGATGGCCGAGGCTGATGTTGAGGAGCTGAAAGGTTCGCTGGAGGATGTCGAGGCGGGCAAGAAAGCTGCCGAGGAGGCTGCTGCCGAGGTGCGCTCGACTGCGGCGGCACAGCTTGAGCAGATGCGCGTCGAGGCCGATGCCGAGGTCGCGGCTGCTCGCGCCGATGCCGATGCAAAGGTTGCAGCCGCCGAGCAGGAGGCCTCCGAGCAGATCGCGCAGGTCAAAAGCGACGCTGCTGCGGCCCTGGCTGCCAAGACAGCCGCCGATGCCGCCGAGCTGCAGGCCGCCAAGGATGCTGCCGCGGCCGAGCTCGCCGCCGTGCGTAAGGCCTCTGCCAAGGAAGCGGCTGCACTGCATGCCAAGCTTGATGCCGCCGAGCTGCAGATCGAAGAAGTGCAGCTGACGGCCGAGCGTGATGCTCGCGCCGCGCAGGAGGCGGCCGACGCCGCGGCAGCCGCAGCGGAGCAGGCGCTCGCCGACACCGTTGCCGCGTCCGAGGCGAAGGTCTCCGCCGCCCAGCAGGCCGCCGATGCCGCGATCGATGCTGCCCGCGCCGCCGCCGACTCTGCCGTTGAGCAGGCTGCGGTGGATGCCAACGAAAAGGTCGCCGCCGCTGCCGCCGAGCGCGACGCCGCCACGCGTGCCGCCGAGGAAGCTCGTGCCGATGCCGATGCGCGCATTGCCGCCGCCGAGCTCGAGGCCGGGGAGCGCATCGAGCAGGAGGTCGCCGCCGTCCGCGCCGCTTGCGAACGCGAGGTCGAAGCGGCTCGCGCGGAGATGCAGCAGCGCCTGGATGCACTGGCGCAAGAGTTGGAGCAGGCCGAGCGCAATCGCGAGCGTGCCGAGCGCCGCGCCGAGGGCAACAGCCTGTCGCGCTATCTGCTGGCCCGCCTGCGCGGCGAGGCTGGCGAGGGTGTGACCGCCGCGCCTGACGAGGATGGCGCTTCTGCGGCGGATGCCATCGAGGCCGAGGTCGCTGCCGACCCCGAGACTTCCGCAAAGGACGACGACAAGTGATGAAGCACGTGCTCCGCGTGATCAACGTGCTGGCGACCGTGGTGATCCTGATCGCCTTTGTGGTGTTGCTGCGCACGGTGTTCACGCCCGCTGGCGAGATTCCCACCATCATGGGCTACGGCTTTATGCGTACGCTGACCGGCTCGATGGAGCCGGCGATTCCCGTGCATTCGTTTATCGTCGTCGATACTGACAACAGCCAGGTCTACCAGATGGGCGATATCATCACCTTCCATTCGTCCGACGACGCGTTGGAGGGTTCGCTCAACACGCACCGCATCGTATCCGTGGAGGCCGCGTCCGACGGCTCGCCGGTCTACCGTACCAAGGGCGACGCCAATCCGGTCGAGGACGCCGCGCCCGTGCCCGCCGCCGACGTGGTGGGCCGCGTGGTCTTTGTCTCGGCAGGCCTGGGCGTGGTGGTCTCGCTGCTTACCAATCCGCTGCTGTTCTTTCCGTTTATCGTGGTGCCGTTGATTGTGCTGCTGGTGCTCGAGATTCGCCATATGGTTAAGGCCACGCAAGATGTGGCGCGTGCCGAGGACGAGGCCGCCTTGCGTGCTGCCGTGGAGCAGATCCGTGAAAAGCGCCGTCGCGAGCAGGAGGAGCAGGGCGACGCCGGTGACGAGGACGATGCCGACAATCGCGTTGAGCACGGCGCCGAGACTGAGCCGAGTTCCGGTTCCGGCCCCAGCGTTCCAGACGACCCCAGTCCCTTGGCATAGTGGCCTTCCGTCATTCCTTTCGTCCCCACAATTTGGGCGCCGGTTGATTTCCGATCTCAGCCGAACACATTGAGCGGATAGGCCGTTCCCGCAGT
>JAERMT010000199.1_pt1 | contig 37120 bp, 42 predicted proteins | sample 9267081 | NCBI WGS metagenome assembly JAERMT01 (sample SAMN17071939, study PRJNA684904) | human gut metagenome | isolation source: diarrhea sample from child under the age of five | host: Homo sapiens | place: South Africa: Mafikeng, Mafikeng Provincial Hospital | collected 2019-09
GGCGGCCATGGAGCTTTCGCCCACCCACGTCTGTGCTTTTGTGGCGGCAGACTACGAGGCAGGCAAGAAATAAGCCGCCCCGGAAAACGAATGTTCTACTGCAATGCTAAGGTTCGTAAGGAGATACATACATGAAAAACGGAAAGTTTGATTTAAAAATATTCCTGAATAACATCGAGCTGTATCTGGCGACGCTTTGCTTCATCGTAGCTGCCGCAGCCGAGATATTTTGTTCAGCAGCTTTTCTCTCGGCTCGTTCCCGTGCCTTTGCCCTGCCTCGCTCCCAGCGTTCAACATTGATATCTGCCTGCCGCTTTGCCTCCTGCATCAGGATCGTAGGGTCCAAATCGGTCAGGGTGCGATACCACTTCGAGTGGAAGAATCGCTCCAGTTTCTTTTTGCTGGACCGGTGTTTCCATTCTTCCGGCTCCTGCACCAGCTTGAACAGTGTCTTCCGATAATCCTTGAATGCCTGCAAAACGATGGCGTTTGCCAGCTCTGCATAGCACTCGGCGTACTCAATATTTCCCATCGGCGTGCTCCTTGCCGTTCTTGCGAACCTCACCGACTGTGTCATACCAGGGCTCCGGCACCTGATCCTTGGTCATTCCGAAGCGATAGATGCAAATGATGTACCATGCAGCTTCGTACATCATGTCCAGCACTCTGCGGTTGGGTTCCGGCAGGGTTGCGGAATACTGGATGAAGTCCTCCACAAACCGGGATTCCTGCAGATTCTTCGTTCCGCCGTTCTTCTGGCGTGCAATGATGACCTCAGCAAACTGAAAGCATCGCTTTTTGTTCTGCTGGATCCAGTCGTATTTCCAGGTGACAGCGTTCAAGATGGCCTTGCGCTGCTCCTGCGTGGTGACCCTGGGTGCATCGACCGACACGCCTTTCTCTGTCATCCGGGAGTAGTGATCCATCGCCCGATCCTCCTTGCACATGTGCATCTGGCAACGAAGCTCACTCAGGCGTGTGCTGCACATCATCTGCTCGATCGTATGCTCATAGGCTTCCTTCATCAGGAAGTCGAGGTTCATTTTGAGGTCTGCACAGCGGCGCACCGGGTTATCACCCAGCAGCTCACAGAGCAAGCCCGGCTCTCGGATGGGGCGGAACATCGCATACGGAACAAAGAACCCTGCCTCATCCCGCTTGGGCTTCGTGCCCGTCACGGGAGCCGCCTTCTTGTAGACGTACTCCTTTGTGTTTGAGGCCTTATCCGGGCTCAGTGCCGTATTCGTCTCCGATGCCGCCATGCGGTCGGCTTCCTTCAAAAACAAAATCTTATCCATTCTCTTTCCTCGTGTTTTCATGCTTCCAGCCGTGCTTTGACGGCAGAAATCAGCTTTTCTTGTGTCATGTCTTTCTGTTCCAGAGCTGCCATCACATCCTCATCCACCGTGTCCTTAGTGATGATGTGATGGATGGTGACCACCTGTGTCTGACCTTGCCGCCAGAGGCGGGCATTGGTCTGCTGATACAGTTCAAGGCTCCATGTCAGACCGAACCAGACCAGGATGTGTCCGCCCTGCTGGATGTTCAGACCATGGCCGGCAGAGGCAGGATGGATCAGGGCGACCGGGATGTTCCCGGCGTTCCAGTCTTTGATGTCCTCGCTGGTCTTGATGTCCCGAACCGGGATTTTCTGCTTTGTCAGATGGTCGATGATGCGCTGGCGGTCATGCTTGAACCAGTACGCCACCAGAACGGACTGTCCGTTGGCGGCTTCGATCAGGTCCTCCAGAGCTTCCAGCTTGTGGTCATGCAGGACTCTTGCTTTGCCGTTCTCATCGTAGACAGCACCATTGCTCATCTGCAACAATTTTCCAGTCAGCGATGCGGCGTTGGCAGCATCTATGTCGCCATCCTTCAGCGGAATGAGAAGATCCTGCTTGAGCATATCGTAGAGCTTTCTCTCCTCCGCGTTCATCTCCACCTCATACCGGGTCGGGATGCAGTCCGGCATATGCAGGTAATCCAGAGCTTTCATGGAGATGGTGATATCCGAGATGCGCTGGTAGATCAGCTCCTCGGCTCCCTCTCTGGGCTTGTACTGAAACACGATGCCGTTGGCCGGATTCAAGGACGATGCTTTGAAATAGGCTTCACGGTAACGTCCGATGAACTTTCCCAACCGCTCGCCACCATCCAGAATTCCGATCTCGGCCCAGAGATCCATGAGACCATTGGAGGACGGTGTGCCGGTCAGCCCGACCCATCGTTTCACAAAGGGACGGACTTTTCGCAGATACTTGAACCGCTGGGACTGGTAGTTCTTGAAGGACGAAAGCTCGTCGATGACCACCATACTGAAATCCCAGCGCATTCCGTTCTTCTCGTAATACTCCACCAACCATTTGACGTTTTCACGGTTGACCACATAGATCATAGCCGGGTGGTGGACCGCTGCAATGCGTGTCTTCACATCACCCACGACGATTGAAATGTCCAGATTTTTCAGGTGGTCCCACTTCTCAATTTCTGCCGGCCAGGTGTCGCGGGCAACACGGAGCGGTGCAATGATCAGCACCTTGTTGACCTCGAATGTGTCCAGCATAAGGTCTTGGATGGAAGTCAGGGTGATATGAACCCGTGTCCTATGATGTCCTCGTTATCAGTCTTAACTAACTCGCAGGCAAAAGAAAAGCAGCCGCATAGCACACACTACGCGACTGCTCATAAGAACTTATTCGATTTTACCAAACAAAGGCCTTGTGTTTCTGTTCCTTACTTGGCTCTTTGAGCCAAGTGTAACACATCTGTCAAGAGGTTGCAAGATGCTAGCTCCCACTTTACACTTTAAAAGCGTATTTTATGTTGGCGGTCAGCCTCGATGTCCTTCCGAGCATCACAAAGTGTTGGTAATTTACCTTCTCAACCGGAGTCCAGCTTTAACGTGCCGCCGCACGGAGCCCTTCGGTTCATTTCTATTACACGCTATCTTCGTGATTTTCGCAAGTTTCGCCTAGATGGATTTTATGCCACTCAGACATATAATCGCCCGCACCCGACTCGATTGTTCTCCAATATTTTTTCTTTTCTTCTTTCGTATATCGAAAGCCATAGTCGCTAATATACTGTTTCTCAGACGATGCCAGCCATTCCAATTTGGGATGCGCAGTAATGTATATGCTTGCCAAATCCATAAGTTCTATCCAAACGTCTCCTGAAAGGTTAAAATAAGGATACTCTGGTCCGTTGGGTGGTACACATATTACCTCCGACCAATCACAATTCTCCAGCCCACTGCAAATCAGTTTGAATTTATCCGCCATTTCCATGATTGTTTTAATAAAGATCTGATTTTGCGTTGACATTCTGAAGTCTGACAAATCCGGCTTATTATTCATTTTCTCACCCCCATACTACAAGTCACTTTAACAGTTCTGCCAAGTAGTGTTCATCCTTCTTGTGTGAGCCATTGTGCTGTTTATACGCTTTAATAGCAACCACCAGTTTTTCACAATCTGGTCCAAAGTATTCCTCGTAGAATGCTGTGCTGTTGTCGTACTTTCTTCTGCCGCAACGAATATTAGCCTTGGCAAATGTTTTGGGTTTCATTTTGGATTTTACTTTTTCATACTCATCTGCCAATTCTTCAGAAATAATGAGCAGCATTTCCAATTCCGGCTTTGTACAGTACTTTTCGACCAATGTTATTTTGTCTTTGTATTCAGACGGTATCTCAAGTCTTTCATTCTGACCATCGCCAATACGCAGTACATGTACTTCGTCCGGGTATAAGTTCAAAGCCGCCTTGACCGCAGCAGAGGATTTAATTTGCCTTGCATGATAAGGGACCAGTCCTAACAAATCATCCGATGAGAAAACCAGTTTTTCGTTTTCCAAAAGGATGTTGATGATTTTGAGTTCATTAGGCCCCTCGCACATAATCAACAGTTTCATTTCATCAACTTCCTTTTCAGGTTCATCAGCTCATCATAGTTCACCGCTGTCTGGAACGCATTGCTGTAAAATTGCTTGCTTTTTAGCAACCCAGAGCGCACGCCAAACGATTCATACATATTCTCAACTGCAATTCTATCATCTGCCTGACACACCCAAATATTGTCCTGCCGATTGAACAGATCCAATACCTCACAATAGTGTGTTGAGAACAGCAGTGTTGCTCCGTGCTTATTTACAGTCTTATCCAAATACAGGCTGATCATATTTTCTAGAAGAGTCTTGTGGAAATGGTTTTCAGCCTCATCTATGAGAAGGTCAAATCCATGCTGGAGAGATGCTACGACTAGTGTATAAAGGATAATTCCTTTTGTTGTTCCGCTGGAAAGCATATGAAGCAGCTCTTTATCTGAAAGCACCCGCTCAACATTGCAAATGCTCACACGATAATTGTGGTCGTCAACCATCTGAAGGCTTTGGATGTTGCTGTCAAATATCCGAATGATGGAAAACAGCGTTTCATCCGGAATATGATAAGTCTTCAGCAGTTTGAAGACCATCTGATAGGTATCTGCGCCCATCCCCTCACTATCGAAGAATACTGCGGAAACCTGCTTTTTCTTTAAGACAAAGAAAGTACTCGCCGTATCCTCTGGAAGTTCGCCAAGATTTTTTAGTTCAGTGAAATCATCGTCAGCATACAACGAGTTCACTTTCGTCTTATAGTACTTTTTCTTATAAATATGCTGATTAGCGAAGGTTGCCTTATTGGATAGAGTGGAATCCGCTTTCAAACTCGTAATGTATTTATAGATATAACCTTCGTGATAGAAAATAATTTCAAGCTGCACACCCTCATAAGAGTAATGCTTATTTTCTAGTCCAAATTTTCCGAGAATATCGTAGCAGCAGTCAAGCAGCTCCAGAGCGGTCGTTTTACCAGAGGCATTTTTTCCTACAAACGCGCCAATGCTGAATACATAGAGACCTTCAGCAATTTCCTGAAGCTCGTATTCCTTGTCTTCAGTCGTTTTCTTTGATTTCGCAACCAAGTCAATGGTGGTGTCATCCTGACAGTTCTTAAAATGGCTGGCCTTAACACGCAACAGTTTCATTTAAAGCACCTCCACCATTAGTATACCTCGCAATTCTGTTTTAATCAAGTTTTTTATTTTAATTTTAATATGCAAGCGAATTTTAGCCAATGTGCTTCATTTTCATCATTTTTTGTCTCCTTTGATCACACTCCATCCACTCCTCCAAAGTCAGCGGCGTGTAATCGGAGTACATACAAAAGCAGTTGATCATTTGGCAGGACACCGGCAGCGCTTCATCCTGATGTGCGCTTTTCCTCATAGTAGCTCTGGTTTCCCGAACGAATCTATCCACCAGCTCCTGATCTTCCGTCTTATGAATGTGACCATGCAGCATATAGGTCAGCGGCGCACCATCTGCACTGCGCCGGAATTGACCGTTATAACAGAAAATCGGATAGTGCATCAGAACGATTTTTCTTTTATTGTCATGGATCTCCGCATAGTCCCTAATCCACTCAAACTGAGAGGCATCGAAGTCCTTGTCCTTTAAGTACCGTTCATCGTGATTGCCGCGAATCAAATAAAGCCTGCCCTTCAGCCTACTCAGGATTCGGTTCGTCTCCTCACCATTACCGAGGGACAAGTCGCCAAGGATCACTACATCATCGCGGGCATGAACCTTCTTATTCCACTTTTCAATCATCACCTCGTTCATCTGCTCCACAGATTCAAAGCCTCGGTTATCCATCTCCGTGAGCAAATTTTTGTGATAAAAGTGGCAGTCTGCTATGTAATATCTCATGCCAGCCCACCCTCGGTTCATGTTCTGCGACGTTTTTCTCGCATTATTACCCCGTGTTTGTAACAAAATTCCGAAATATGCAGAGAAAGGCGCACCGCATGGTACGCCACTCCGCCTAGACTTTTCACAGTCTTACCTGCGCTCGTGCGGGTTTAAGGTCTCCGCAGCGACCATATTCAGCTTTTACAAGGCACCCAGTACACTCTGGAACACCCGATAATTCGCATCATCTCTCGGAGAGCAATAAATCGCAAATTCGATGGTTTCAAAGTTTTTCCGATATTCCTGCACCACTCTTTTCATCGCCTGTGCCACAACCATTGGCGGATTTCGGAACGCACCGCAACCGAATGCGCCAAGGATGACGACCTCGTTTCCTTTGCAAACTGCAATTTCCAGCACTTTCCGCATCCGCTTTTCATGCAGAGCTTGAAGCTCCTCCCGGCTGATGTGCACAGCAGCGTCACCGTCCCCGAAGTTCATGCTGTTGTTTGGCTTTTCCCGCAGGTTCGGTGCCGCACAGGTAAGCACATTGACAGAATACCATTTTTCTTCTGGCAGCAGTTGAGGATAATCCGTGTCGCTCTTGAAAACCATCACGCCCGGCGTATAAATGCAGTCATCGTTATGCAGCGGATTATGCTGACGACGGTGCGGCTCGTAGAAAATATTCCAGGTTTCCTGCTCGTTCAAATTGGGAAACAGCGTCGAGCAGCGGCAAATGGCTTCTTCCTGTGCGGAAGATCCTCTGGTCACGCCGCCGCCCGGATTAGTCGCAGAGGCAAAGTTCAAGATACAGACTTTCTTTCCGGCGTAGGCATACGGCGCCGCAGCCTCCAAAGTGCGCTTTGGACTCACAACAATTTTTGCAGGGTGAGCATAGGTGCGGTCAGCAAATCCAATGTACTGCAACCTGCTATGGATCACCTGCTGCCCTCTGGAGGATTTTGCCACAGCTTCCATTAAACGCTGGTTTGTTTTATAAAGCCACTGCGTATCTTCAAAGGTTTCAATATTATCTTTCCGTCCCACAATTACACCTTCTTTTCTGTGTTACTTTTGGTTTCCGTGTTCCTATCATCCGTTTTTGCGTCAATTGTCATCCCCATGCGGCTTCAAAGAACAGGCTGGGCATCTGCTTACCAGTTTCCCGTTCTCATCCAACTAGAAGTCATCCCCATTTTCCCTGCATTCATAGCACCAGTTGTAATTTTCCCAGTAATCGCTGTCATTCACCAGAAACTCGTCAAAATTATCGAACATGAACTCGACCTTATCGATTTTCTTGGCCGTGTGGTAATGACCGCAGTACCACTTTTCATAGTGAAGTTTTTCTTCAATTTCGCCAAGCCAGCGTTCGGTCGATTTATCCACCATGCTCTGGTTGAGGCCGGGCAGAAACACTTCAACAGGCTCATACCGCAACGGAGCCGTATGAGTCAGGACGACGTCCACATTCCAATGGAGCTGTTCCAGCTTTTCCTCCACCCTGCGCTTGATTTCATCCGATGGCTGTTCATCCGGCCACCAACCATATCCATGCAGCAGCCGGTACGCCTTGTCCACGCTGTATGCGCCTCCGATCACAAAAGTCCGCTGCCCAGCGATTTTATACAGTTCTCCATCCTTGGCAAATAGGATATGCGGATATTCATCCTCTACAAATACCGTTCCGCCACACCATTCTGCCTCGTGGCATGTCGGAATCGACTGCGGCCGCATTTCATGGTTCCCGTGGATGGCAAAGATGGTGAGCGGCAGGGATTCCAGAAATTCTTTTGTCATCTGGTCATGCTCGCCGCCATAATAATTGATTCCGGCATCGCCAAGGATGATCAGAACATCCTCTTTTTCTGTCGGAATCCGCTCACAGAATTCCGCAACTCTGCCAAAGTCCCCATGGGTATCCCCCGTGATAAAAAACATATCCTCACCGCCTTGTAATTCCACATATTCCCGTGTATAATTTCATTAACAGTATTTCCCACACCTCTCTGAAATTCAGGATGCGCACGATGGAAAGTCACTCACAACAATCTGCATTCTGTCTCCGGCTGCCAGACCGCTCTTGCCGCAACCGCTTCTGGCTCATCTCCATCGAACAACTGCACGGCATCCAGAATATCGTACTGCATAATCTGATGTACATAATCAGTCGGTCTGCCCTGCGGCACAATACCGATCCAATCTGTTTCTTCCAGCCGCGCAAGCATTCTGGTGCCTTCATACAGCTTAATAGGAAAACCCGCATCGCGCAGGGCAAGAAAGCTGCGAATGGTGTCCTTGCTGCGATGGAATGCACTGCCAGACAGCGAAAAATAGTATCCGGCTTCCGAATGGAATACACACAAGTGCAGGCTGTATTCCGTAGAGCCGGATGGAACGATCTCCCATGGATGGCTGCCATTGAATTCGTAATGCGGACCTCTTTTATTTTTCCAATCTGCAAAGGCAGAGGCATCGTCCAACGGCACATTGCGCAGACCATCATCCCGGCCATCTGCAAACATATAATACAGCTCTTTGGGCGTTGTTCCGTTGTAGTGCAGGTGTTCCTGCTCGGTATCCTTGAAAGGGAAATAATAGCGTGGTTCCATATCTATTGCCTGATAGCAGACTGCACACGCCTCATAGAATTTCCGGGCAGTCATCTCAGGCAGACAGTGTTGCGGCACTTCCGCATCAAGCTCGTTTTTGCATGATAGGAAGCTGGCTATCTGCTCCTTCGAAAATGCGCTGCGGTAATCCGCGCGTTCTTCCGGATAGATGTCCCAATAATCCCTGCGCGAGATCACACCATATTTATAGTGATCCGGCAGGGTTTTCTGGATTTTTTCATTATATGTACCCGTGCGTAGTTCTTCCAACACCTCTTTGGTTCCCACAATCAGCCAATCAATAAGCTCGGTTGCGTCGGATGGCCATCCTTCTTCGTTTGGGTCATTCAGCGTCAGAACGCATTTTCCATTCAGAAACACACCGTAAAATTCACCGTTGCGGCTGGCATTGTGGTGTACGGATACGAACTTGTACCAGCATTCTTCGTCCGGATATTCCGACTGCATCCATGCATGGGCTTCCTGCTCCGACAGCTCATCTTCCACATGGGCGCAAAACTCTGCCAGACTGCCGCACTTTGCTTTCAGCCAGAATTCGCGGCGGTTATCCCGTCCCACGGGCGCAATCTACTCAGTCAGGTCAAAAAGCTGCATAAGGGCAGTCTGACTTTGTGTATCCAGTGTTCTGGTTCGCCGATTCATGACCTCAATCCATGAATCCACATCAAAAACGTTCATTTATTTTCCCCACCTTCAAGCTGCTGCGACTGTTCCTCGATAATATCCCCCAGTTCCTGGATCCGGTCTGCTAAATAGCAGCATAGATTTTTCAGAAACTGTGTGTCCTTATCCGCCAGCAGGGCATCCCGTTCCGCTTTGGTCAGGTCTGTAAAGCACACGCTCTGTCCAACGCCGTCTCGCACGACACGAAAATAACAGCCGTCAAGTTCGCGGTTCATTTCGGGTCATCTCCTCTGTACCGGGAAAGCCGCACAGTTCTGCCATGCGATTGTACAATTCGGCGCTCAGCACGATGCAGCTTTCCCCGGCTTTTGTACGGATAATGGCAGGGTTTCCAAAACGCCGGAAGAAGTTTTCAGATTCAATATTCTCGACAAATTCATCTTCCGTCAGGGTCGGGAGATACATATACTTCTCATTTTCCATGACTTTCTTCTTTGGCACCATTTATGGTTTCTCCAATATTCCTTCGTCCAACAGCCAGTTGATGCGTTCCAAAAAAAGCTCTTGTATTCTCAGGTCATTTTCACACTCGATGGTTCCCGGTACAAAAAATTTATCAAAATTGTAGCCGCACATCCCGCCATAGGTAGAAAAATCGAATCGAAATTTTCCTGCATAACTCGGCGCATCCTCATCATAGAAGCCCATCCAATATTCATCATCTGTGCCGAATTCTTCATCTTCTCTCGCGCCGGCATGACCAGACAGGCACCAGGCGCAGATCTGCTCATTACGCCAGAACGGTTTTTCTTTGATTTTGCTGCGGTCTACAATGCGAAACTTTTTGATCTGCGACAAGGTTAAATCATACTTATTTTCCACTTTGGGTTCGCGCATCACATATTTATGAGCCTGCGTCTGCTTTTCTATCTTTTCCGCACTTCTTTTCCATGCCTCTGCAATATGCCATTGTGTAGTCTTTTTGTCCATCTTGAATTCTTCCATTAAAAGGGCGCACAGCTCCTTATCCCTTGTTCCGCCCGCTGCAATATACCCATCTGCAAAACAGCCTGCGCCGATTTCATTATATCCAGACAATGTGATTCATCTCCCATCCCAAAAGCGCACTGTTACTTTATTCTTCTCCGAAATCATCCTCGTCCGAGGTCTGTTTTCCGCCATAGAGCGTTTTCAGTGAAAGACGGAATTTGCTTTTCTTGTTATACTCAAGGATCATTGCTTCGGAATAGCCCAATGCGCCGGGACGCCGCTCCTTCGCCGCACGGATGATTGCCTTAACGGACACCCGACCCACATGGTCTTTGAACACATCATCCCGGATGGAATCACCATACGCCACAACAATGCGGGCAATGCCCATCAGGACACTGCCGGAGAAGGAATTGTCCTCGCCTTCCCACGTTGCCGCTGCAAGATGGAGCGTACGGTCGAGGACGGCCTGCCCATATTTGTCGTAGATACGTTCCAGTGTGGAAACGGCACTGATGCCGTTCTTGGCTTTGGTGCTGGTGATGACCAGTCCATACGACTGCACAATGGCTTCGATCATCTTCTGTTTCGGGTCATCTGCTTCAATGTGTGCCTTGAAGGTTTCGTAAGAGGAAAGTGCTTTTACATGTTTTTGCTGGTCCGCAAAGATATGCGCTTCTTCCTTATATTTCAGATCATCGTAGATCATGCACCACACCGGAGTATCACGGGAGCCAGATTCACTGGCGATGATCTCAATGGTGTGCTGGCCGTCAAACACATAGTTGATGCCGTCCCGACGACTCACTTTTACCGGATTGATCTGGTACACGTCAAATTCTTCCAGAGCTTTTCGGATATGGTTCTCGGACAACGGACGCTGATAGTCCTGGTTGGAGACCAGATTTCGGATGGGGATTAGCTCAAAGGACACATTTGGAATGCAGCGTCTTTGGGCTTCGGTCAGCAGTTCTTCACTCATTGTTCGATCACCTCCAGCGTTTGCGTGATTTGTTCTTCCAGCTTGCGCAGGGTATTGGCAAGCTGATTTTTCGTTGCGTCGGATACCATCTCGATGTTACTTTTGCCCCGTGCGCGGGCAATGGCGTTCATCCATGTGGGAATCGTCAGTGCCAGCCCACGAAACTCCATGTCCGGGTCAAACGCCGGCATTTCCTTGATGCCCATCTCCAGCGGTACCGCTTGCTCTGCCTTTTCTTCCTTCTTTTCGCCCTCTGCTGCTTTTTTGCGCGGTCTTCTCTGGCGCATTTTTATATCATCGTGCAGCAATCTGCGGCGCGTGCTGATCAGTTTCGCAGGTTCCATCTCCGAGTACTTTACAACTTTTTCGTAGGTAAGCGGAATTTCATCTGCAAGGATTGCTTCAAACATCGCCATGTCCTTTTCGGCAATCCGATCCAATTGCAACGCCAGGGTTCCATACTTCCGCACCGTACCTGGATTCATGCGGGTTTCTTCTGCCAGTGTACCGCATACTGCGCCCACCCGATCCAGTTTTTTTACATAGGTAATATGTACCTTTTCTGGATTCTGTTTATACATCATCCGTTCAAGAACATACCTCTTTCCAAGAAGATACCGAAACGCAGCGGAATTGTGCTTTGCCGTTGCAAGGCGATCTTTGCAAGCCCACAGCAGTGCTTCATCCTTGGTGGCAAAGTCCATCTCCATCGTTTCGTATTCTATTTCCTCGTAGCTGCAAATTTCGTAACGCTTGTGCCCATCCAGAATGCAGCCGTGCCACACCGCAATGGGCTCTTTGCAGCCCTCCCGAACCAGGCTGTTTTCAAGCCTGCGTTCCTCTTCCGTGGACAGCGGAACGCTCAGCCGTTTGAACTCCGGGTCGATTTGCCAGACCTGTTTCATGTGTTCTCCCTCATTCCGCTTCCGTGGTGGTTTCGATGTCGTTCATATCAAAGGCGGCAGCATTCTGGTCCATCAGTAGCCTTCCGTGTAGTAAGCAGGAGTCCTGTGCCCCAATCTGCGGCACTACCGTGCAGATACCATCCAGAAGCACCTTGCTCTGGATGCAGAAGGAATTATCCTCCCCGCATCGGACACGCAGTGCATCCGCTGTTCCCTCCTCTGCCGCCAGCACCACCAGCTTTTTGCTCTGCGGGTGGATGCCCAGCGACACGAACGCAGGGTCTCCCATAGCTTTCAGCATTGAGCGGTGGATGTAGACACGGTTATACTTGGCACTGATGCGCAATCCAAGCTCGTTGTCCTGCTTCATAAGGAATCACCCATATTTTCCTGCGGCGGCTGTGCCTGCGGATGCACCTCGGTTTTCTTTCCGTTCACCGTGATGACCGTGTAGTTGTCAAAGGTCTTGACTGCCAGAGAACGGCGGCTCTCGGAATAGGTGGGGCCAAACTTGCCGCTCCACTGTTCCGCAAAGACGGACTGGCGGCTGCTGACCTTCTTGCCGTCCCGGTTGACCACTTTGGGAAAGCATTCACTGGACGTGAGGTCAAAGGCGATCAGGGCTTTTCCATTGGCCTGCACCATTTTGCCCAGCACCTTATACCGATAATCCGGATTCCAGTCCATGATTTCACACAGGGTCAGAACAAAAAGCTCTCCTGTCCGCTGAGAGGGATACCGTTTTCCGTCCTTCGTCCGCCCCCAGCGGTATCCGGTGATCTCAATTTCATCGCAGGGTTTGAGCAGGAGTTTCTTCTCTTTTCGGTTGACAAGGATCTGCACATACTCCACATCCGGCATCAGGCGGACACAGGCAGTGTTCACACCGATCTTGTCCACGTTGACCGTCAGTGCCGGTTCCTTGATGTGTGCAAAGAACTCCGGGCGCACGATCTCATATTCGCCGAGGTCAATTTCATCTTCTCCCAGCATGGCGGTCTGCACGGCATTCTCCATCACTGCCGCCGTGTCCGGTAGCAAGCTCATCTGTGTGGTATCCTCTTCCATCATTTCGGTGCTTCCTCCTCAAACAGCTCTCCCAGTTCCTCCTGGATAAAGCTGCGCAATTCTTCATACGATGTGACCTGAAGCTCCATTCCGGTACTGACCATCTGTCCGGCAAGCCGGGTCTGCCACTCCTGCCGGGTCAGATTCCGAAGCTCGGTCATGCTCTTTTCTATGTAATACCCATTACCGACACCCTGCCCGAAGTCCCCCACGACGCCACGGATACGTTTGCCATGCCGGCAGATGTTCTGTCCGGTGGCATCCTCCACGGTGACCTCATTATCTTTGATGTACACGCTGGCGTTGGTTCCTGCATAGATGCAGGCTGCATCCTGCCCATCCCGGTAGACCCTTCCGTAGAGCTTATAATTGTTCTCCGGTTCCCAATCGAAGATCTGATACAATGTCTGGATATATGCTTTCGCTGCTACCGGGCGGGACTGGCGATTTCCACGCTGTCCATTTGACCACTGAACAGCACAGCGATTGTTCTTGTCTGTTGGGCGCACTGCGATCTCTTTCCGCAGCGGATGCACGAGCAACTCCACAAAATTATCCTTGAGTTCCATGGCCCGAATGCCTGCCACACTGAATGTAACATTATCCCGATGGAGCATGATGGCCGGAACTCGCTGGTCACTGAACAGCTTGAAATCCGCCACCTCATAGCCGCTCAGGTCAAAGGAGCCACCTTCGACTTCCAACTGGGCTTCTCCGCTCGGTGCCGGGTCTACGCTTTCGCAAGCGTGGATGTAATCCGCTTTGGTAAAGCTGCCCCACTTCGGGTGGATAATGACGAATCCCTTCAACAATCCGTCCGGGATGACCTGCAATTCCGGCAGCAGCGAAGCACCGCCGAACTTGGCATTATTCATAATGCGCTGGACTGCCAGAAAGTCGTTTCGGTCAATGATGGCTTCATGATCATCCTGATAATGGCTCTGCGGCTTTTCGCCACGGTTCTTGAACGTCTTTTGGTCATGGACATCTGCCGCGAACTTGCTGAACCGCTTCCGTGTCAGTACATCTCCGCAATAACGCTCGTTCCGCATACTGGCTACCACACCAGATGCCGTCCACTTTAGATTTCCCAGATACGTCCGCTTGCTGAGCTTCGTGAGAGTGTCTGCGATCTGCTGGGTGGAATATCCGTACAGGTACATATAGAACATGAGCTTGGGAATCTTGTAGGTCTCCGGGTTGACAACGAGCTTGCCGTCCTCGTTCTTCACAAAACCCAGCAGTTTCGGGGTCAGGGGCAGGCCGTGATCCAGCCGCATCCGCAGCGAAGTCTCCATGCTCCGGCTGCGGGTACGGGATTCCTGCTCTGCAATGGTTGCCTGAAAGGAAAGTGCCATGTGAGAATCATCGTTCAGGGAGTAGATTGCTTCCGATTCGAACAGCACGCCGATCTTCTTCTCAGACAGCTTGCGGATGATGCTCAGGCAGTCCACCACATTACGGGCAAAACGAGAAATATTTTTTACAATGATCAGGTCGATTTTTCCGGCATCCGCATCTGCCAGCATCTCATTGAACCCATCCCGATGCTGCATGGTGGTGCCGGATTTTCCTTCGTCTGCGTAGATCTTCACCAGCACCCACTGAGGATGCTGTGCCACAAGTTCCTCGTAATACTTCTGCTGCAGTTCAAAGGATGTGGTCTGCATGGGGTTGTCTGTGGAAACACGGGCGTAGATGACGACACGCTGATACTGGTCGGCTTTCACATGGTCGTTTTGCTCTTTCGCCGGGATGTACTCGTATTTATTCGGATCAATCGAGGCCTGCGAGATGCGCTGCCGCACCCGATTCTGCTTTTGGGCATTGGTCAGTTCTGTCTTTTCCACTCGGCTCACTCCATTGCATCCGTTTCTTCGTCAAGACTCATCTGCTCGGCCTGTTCCAGCATGACAGGCTTCGGCAGAGTCGAAAGCATCGGCTCGTCCAGCTTATCCGCCGGGAGAGTCTGCCAGCCCTCCGGCAGCAGACCCATATCCCGCAGGTCAGTCTGGTAATACGAGGCTAACGTAAAAATATCCTCAGAAATAAAGTAGATTCCCACAGGATGCTCCTGTGCCGCCAACATCCGAGCCATAAAGGTCATCTCTTTCCAATCGCTTGACACATTGCTGACCTTCTGCGTCACGATAAGGTCCACCTTGCCGATGAAGCAATCCTCCAGCAGACGGCACCACTCTTTGGAGTACTCCATGTGCGGGGCCATCATTCCCCTGTCCACATAGAAATCCACCAGTGTCCACTGCGGGCACAGGGCAATATCGTCCATATATTGCTGGATATGCTTTTCCAGATAGTTCTCATGCCGGGTCTGATTGAAATAACGGATGTACGCCCCGATCTTATACGGGGTATATGGCATGGGATATTCATGCGGGATGCTGTCCAGCCACATACGGTGACGAGCAAGGGCCTCTTTCCTGGGGTTCTCCTTGATGTGACGGCGCAGCACATTGGAGCCGCTTTGCGCAAGGGCAGGTTCCTGCGGAGCTGGCTCTGCAAGTCGTGTTTCCATGTTTTTCGCCTGATCCATATGTACTGCCTCCTGATGCGCTGAAATTGCACCGATTTACTGCTTATTCCTTTATCTATAATTCTATCTCTGTGAGGCTTTACTCTCAAGGACACCCATGTCACTTTTGAGAGACATCTCACAGATTATTTTTCGTCTGAGACCGGTTCAGTATCATTCAGCATTTTGGCAATGGTGCTGATGGCATCGCTTGCCTTCCGCAGATTCGATTTGGTCAGATTTGTAGCCAAGGCGTGTTCCAGCTCTCGACAGGCACGTCCCACCTGTTCCTTCTCCTCTGACCCCTGTGAAACGTCCGCCTCTGCTTGCCCATTTACTCTTTTTACCAGAGAGCACTCAGGAAGATTCAAGGCCTTTTCCAAATCATATAGCGTTTGAACCGAAGGGATGCACTTGCCTCTCTCAATGCGACCCACATGTTCCCTCGTGATTCCGGTGCGCCACCCCAGTTCTTCCTGTGTCCATCCATACCGCTGTCGGCATTCCTGAATGAAGTTTCCGAGTGTGTCGTTCTTTTTGGTTCGCACCACCAGCTTTTCATCTGAATTCATTTTTGCATCTCCTTCATTTTCTTGTTAATCCAATTTATATTCTAAAAGATCTTTCCGAATCTTTCTCAATCAAGAGCTGTCAAGACCTTCGAATAATTTTCTTTTCAATCCAATTTTATATTCTAAAACCCAATTGACCCTTAATTTCCATTTTTTATTTTTTATTAAGGCTTTTCTTGCACACGCCAATCCGAAGAAATACTGGGTAAAGATAACTTGCGCCAAAAGTCCCCAGTTCCTTTGGCCCATTGACAAAGCCTTTTTCCGCTTGAATCTGTCTCGCCTGACGGAATGCTTTCATCACCGTCGCTTTGGTAACGCTCTTGTCTTTTCGATTGAAGAAGACTTCTCCGCCTCTCACAGTGTACTTCAGTGGCAAGCCTTTTTCCGTAACAAACGGATACTTAGCAAAAACTTCAATTGCTTTCCACAAGTACATCTCCGCATTCTCAGTTTCCATGTGCTCCCACAAACTCTCACAAGCGGCTTTTCTGATACGAAACAGTCTCCCCTGCTCTGCATAGAGAGTTGGACTGTCAAGCTTGTAGACACCTTTTGTGTATGGCAGGTATCCATTCACAGATGCTTTCCCCAGTCCAGTCTCCTCCATGATTTCCTGGATGCTATAGCCTTTATCTTGCAGAGCCTGAATTCTTCGACTCATTGCTGTGCTATAATATCCGGCTGTAATCAGCATCTTGCGAACCTTGATGGGAGTTATCTGCAAGGCACCCGCCACAGACACAATGGTGGGAGCATCTTCTGGACGTTCTTCCCGATCATCAAAGGGTGTACCAAAGAACTCGACGGCTTTCACCAACAGTTCGTCAATAACCTCAGCTCTGTCATATCCGGGTTTCTTCTTCGGTCGGCCGCGCTTCGCTTTTACGGTGTCAGTCGATTCACACAGTGCATCTTCCGACATCGGGCGCTTCGGGCCGAAGTCATTCATTGGGTTTTAGCTTTTTCAAACCGTCCTTTCTAAAGGCTAGTTGTTTGTGTCACTCTCCATTTCAAAGTTGTAATCATGCTTTAGCCGGAGGTGTTTTAAGGACACACCCCGTTGCCTGCCATCCGCCACGTAGAGGCAGCATGTTGGGATGGCGTAGCCATGCGTTGAGCATAGCTAATTTTCAAATTCTGCTGGACGCAGTTCACCCCATTTCAGTTCACTCATTAATCCCGATGAACCACTTTTCCAATAAATTTTTTCGTTATGTCCTTCCCTAAATACTCCTTACCCCTCGCATTCCGTACCTGCTGATTCACAATCATTTTTCCCGTACCAAGGTCATACTCTCTCACACGGTTATTATACACAAAGGCAATATTATCCCTCTCCAGATATACATGGTTAAGCCTTCGGTTTATAAGACTTTGATGAGGGAAGCTCTCCAATACTGCAACGAACAACCAATCCTTTTCTTGTCGTTTGAAAAGGCACATATTTCCGATTAGATCATCTAATATCACCAATATATACCCCGAAAGAATAACTACATTTTTTACATAATTAGGAAGAATAGCTTCAAACGTATCATCAATCATCAAATCATACGTTTGTCTTATTGTAACTCTTATTCCCTCATCTTGGAGAACTCTTGGTTTCACATCTTTCCGGGGCAATAGAGATTCATTGTTGACTTCTCGTGGTTTTGTCCAAATGCCATCTGTTCGAAAGACACTGTAATTCTTTATTTTCAGTTTCTTGACCAGTTTAGTCATGTTTCGAAGATCGTTCAGACCATAAATCCCAAAAAACCAGTGCGCCTTCTCTGCTTTTTTCTTTACCTCAGCAAAGTAGTCCCAATCAACTGGAGAAATTGAATGTCCAATCACCACAATCTGCTCAACACACCCCAAGCTGTCAAAGAAGCCTTGATGTTTTTTTATAATTCCCTGACTATCCTTGGTCAAATCTTCATCATACTGTCCGACCAAATCAAGCACATTGTCTCGTGCAACATCAATCACAGCCTGACGATACGTTCGCGGCTTTCTACCCCGCTCATATAAATCTTCTGTCGCCCCCGGCCTATGCCCAAGGATTAGTTTTCCCTTTCTTTTTCTGCTTCCATGAATATAACAGACATTCTTAATGCCATACAGTGTTTCAACAAATTCTGTATAGTTAAAATCAAGGACTTTCCCCTGCGGATCAATCAGTCCGGTTAGTGGTCGTTCATCAGTTCCAACCTCAAGGTGCTCAATCCATCTTCGGAACGTTGGCTGGAGATTACTAACCAAATTAAAAATCGGTGCTGCCGCAGCCTCCACAGCCATATAAAACTCCGCCGCTCCACCATCTTTATCATCATAAAAGCCAAAATTATCAAGCCACATATCGATGATATCTCTGCTACCCATCAAATCAAGATTCAAGGTTCCAAGTGCATTTTCAAAGTCCGCCCATATATCTTCCGACGTTAATGCAATTTCTAGATCATCTCGCAATCTATTGTTTTTTCCAAGACTATCACGGAAATTGTAGTAACTTGATGGAACTCTGTGCATCAAATCAAAGCCATTCCCTATAATGTAAAGTGTCTGTGCAGACGGAGTGATGTTTTCCATCAAAATTGGCTTGTATGCTTGGACTTCATATTCAAATACTTCTTTTTCTTGCTTCTTCAGCTCTTGCCACTTTAAGTTTTCAGCTTGTTCCTGCAATTTAGCCTGTTCCTCATGCCACTTCTTGCTACAAATACGGCAGTAGGAATACTTCGTTTCGCTCAGGAATTGTCTTCCACAAGATTTGCAAATTTTAATTTCCATAAGCATTTCCCACCACTTTCTTCCTATTGTATCTCGGGCATCGGGCGCGTTGAGCCGAAGTCGTTCGTAGGATTTTAGCTTTTCAAATCGTCATACCTAAGACTAGTTTTTTCTCACACCATCTCAAAGTTGTTCGTATGCTTTAGCCGGAAAGTACTTTAAGGACACACTCCGTTGCCTGCCATCCGCCACGTAGAGGCAGCATTTTCGGATGGCGTTGCCATGCTTTGAGCATGGCTTAGTCATATTCACGCAAAAAACTTATCTTCCAACATCAGGCACAGGCAATGATAGATAGGCAGATGCAGTTCCTGAATCATATAAGTCTCTGTTTGCGGAACCTTGATGCACACATCGCTCATATCCTTCAGTTTACTATCCTTTGCTCCCGTCAGTCCAATGACCTTCATTCCCTTAGCGTGTGCGGTTGTCGCCGCATACAGCACATTTTTACTGTTACCACTGGTGGAAATGCCAAGGAACACATCCCCGGATTTACCGTAACCATTGACCTGCTGTGCGAAGCAGAGTAGCGGTTCACAGTCATTCATATAGGCTGTGGACAGGGCGGGATGACCATCCAGTGCAATTGCAGGAAGTGCCCCCTGCAGATTTTCTGCCAAAACAGAACCAAGCTCCTGATTTTCTTCAACCAGCTTTTCTGCGAAATCTGCTTCGGGCTTACGAGGCAGTTTGAAACCCTTCATCAACTCACCAACGATATGCTCCGCATCTGCTGCAGAACCACCATTGCCAGCCACAAGAAGCTTACCACCGTTCTCATAGGACTCCTCCAGCAAAAGGTATGCGGCAACAATATCATTCTTCGCAGATTCTAAAGAAGGGTATCGTTCTACCAACAGGTCGATATGTCTCATCAATCGGTTATCCAGTTCACGCATAGTAGTACTCCCCCTCTTATTTCAGGTACTGTTCTACAAAGTCCTTCAAAGACGATACCGTCACAGTCTGTCCGTAGGATTCAGAGCCAATCAAAGCAGTCTGGCATCCGACATTCTGACCCGCCTTGATGTCATTTTCTCCATCACCAATCATCCAAGACTGTGACAGTTCAATGTTAAAGTCCCGTGCTGCATTGAGCAGCATTCCGGGTTTCGGCTTTCGGCAATCACAGTCAAATTTCAATTCCGGGCGTTCCCCTTCGTATCCCTTGTGCGGATGGTGCGGGCAGAAGTAGATTGCATCCAGATATGCGCCCTCTTTGCCTAGAAGTGTCTCCATTTTGTTGTGAATCACTTCGAGTTCTTCAAAGGACACTTCACCACGGGCAATCACAGGCTGATTCGTAACAACGATTGCCAAATAACCAGAAGCATTGATTTTTTTGATTGCATCTGCAACGCCGTCTATCAGTTCAAACTCGTCTATGTTCCGAAGAAAACCCACATATTTATTGATAGTGCCGTCCCGATCAAGGAACACCGCTTTCTGCTTGTTCTTCAGATTCTTACCGGAAACGCGACCAGTCTTGTAATCCTCGCATACAGAATAATAGCGTTCGGGTGTCCCCATATCTTTCACATATTCAGGACTGTCGTAGCAGAACATCTTTCCGGTTCCTGCCAACGGCTTAAGGAGCTGCCGATCCAAGTCAACCTTGATGGGTTTCCCGTTCTCTCCCACAGCGCCAACCTTGTCCGCATCAATCCCCGAATGATCTAAAATGCTCGGATTGATAACATGAAGTCCAGCATTGACACGATTACGATAGTATTCCGGACGTTCATCTTCCTTAGCTAGCCATTGCTCAACAGCCCCATTTTTATCAGCAATAATGAGTCCGCTATCGTAAGGATGGCTATTCGGGTGTGTGAAAAGAGTAACCAAACCGCCATGCTGTTTATGAAAGGCTACAAACCGATTGAAATCCACATCGAACACAGCATCCGCATTCAGCAGCAGAAAATCCGAATCCAACTTATCCTTGATTTTGAAAAGTGCACCAGCATTGCCTAGCGGCTCCTTCTCAAAATAGTATTCAATATGAACTCCAAAGGGCTTCCCTGTTGCCGGAGATATACCAGAACCATCTCCGAAATAGTTCATAATGATGTTTCCGAGATGAGAAACGGTCAAAATAATGTCTTTGAATCCTTGGTCACGCAGACACTCCAACTCACGTTCCAGAACAGGCTTTCCTTCGATTTTTATCATCGGCTTGGGGATGTCACTGGCAACAGAGGAAATCCGGGTGCCCCTGCCACCTGCCATTATTACTGTTTTCAAATGTTCACCAGCCTCCTTTTAAGCATTCTAATCACACTTAACACCACTATTGTACCCATATAAACAATCATCGGAGCTATTCTTACATAAATGGTACGTAGTCCCAATATGCTAAATACAACTTGTAATATCGTTATGATAATAGGATGTACAATGTAAATATCTGCCGAGTATTCTCTACCAATTTTAGCTAAAAGCTTCTGCCTATTGGAGTTTGCTCCTTGTCGTCCTTGCCTTACTAACGTATACGCAAAAATTGAAACAGCTAGAAATGTTGTGCTTAAATAATGATCGCGCACCGCATTTTTCCCCACGGAAACCAAAATCATCCGTTCAACAATTGTTGTAAACGAAAACAATACCATTGCTGAAACAAGCCATTTTCTTCCAATTCTTTCGATGTGAGAATAACGGTCACGAATTATATTTCCTATGCTAAAATATGGGAGTCCTACGAAAAGAAAGTTTCGTACATAATAATACGGCACTTCATGTCCCAGAAAAACGAGTGAGTATTTTCCAAGTACTAAATCACCTAAAAGAAGTATCGGTGTACTGTAGTACAACACCTTCTTAGCATTCAGACGATCGATTAGAAATACTATAATCAATACATATAAAATTGCGCTCAAATACCATAGATGCGGACCGACTTGATTATCGTTAAATAGGAAGAATTTCGCTAAAGCGTCGCTCGAAAAAGCTTCTAACACAAACACATGTACAGCTTGTTTTCCCTTTACCGCATTATACACAAATTTCCATACCAAAAAGATCACATTGGCTTTTATACTCAACAAGAAAATCTTTTTGATTTGATCCTTGCTTTTCCGACCGAGAACAACGTCAGCATGAAAGAAACCTGTAATCATAAAGAAAATCGGTACGGCAACCCTAGTCAAGGCTGTGAAGTACTCACCAACTTTTCCAGGAAAAGGGACGTGAATACATACCACCAAAAACGCACATATTGCCTTCAAAACATCCAAAGACTCTGCTCTGCTCTGCTCTGCTCTGCTCTGCTCTGCTCTGCTCTGCTCTGCTCTGCTCTCACGAGTCTCTTCCTTCTTTCGCATATTGTCAATTCCTTTTTTTATATAATCTACGCATAACCTTTTTGATTACGTCTGCAATAAAATCCCGCTCCATAAGCAGAACAAGAAAACCAATGGCGTAATTTATCCAGCTGTCAGCACAGCTTGCTGCAACCATCAATAGTAGAACTCCCAGTCTGAAAAAGTGCTTCTTATAATCCACATCCAAATGCATAATGCTATTCGCACCTTTTAATCGTGAAAAAAAGGTTGCCCAATAACCAACTGCTGTTGCAATTGCCGCGCCATATCCTCCCCATAATGGAATAAGTGCGAAATTCAAAACTATGTTTATTCCGGCTCCTACCATTGTGGTAACAAAAACAGCTTTCGTCTTTTTCGCCGCAGTAAAAACGGTTCCAAGGAACGAACTCAATCCACTAAAAATACTTGCATAAAGAAGAATTGGCACAAAGCGCCACGCAGAGAAGAAATCCTTCTGGAAAAGAATCAAGGCAAGAATCTTTACACCAAGTACAAGCCCTGTACAAACAATAAGATATGTATGCACCCACATATCGTATATTTGCGAGAAAAATCGTCTGCTCTTTTCACTTCCAAAATCATCAACTGCAGACATTTCCCAAGCACTTACCATTATTCCAGAAATAGTCGCCATAATTGATGGAATTTTATAAGAAACAGAATATATTCCCAACTCACTGAGTCCACGAAATATATTCATAATATATCTGTCAGACGAATTACTAACCCACCAGCTTATTGAATTTGGCATAAGCGGAATAGCGTATTGCAACATTTCCTTGACATAGCCACGTTTGATTTGATTTGGCCACAACAAGTCCTTCCATGCCCTACAGCCGATAAACAGCACAACGATAGTTATCCAATAGGCGGCAATCATTGCCATGAGGTATCCCTTTATACCCAACCCCAGTTTTAGTAAGAACACAATATTGCATGATATAAGAGCAACTGTATTGCATACGCCGGCAATGGAGTACATCCCCACTTTTTCACTGCCTTTTGCATATTCCATTAGCAATGTATAGAGTGAATACCCTGCGAATCCAACCAAGAAATAGTATCTATATCCTTGTAGATTACCCGAATTGAAAAAGAGCATCGACCCCAATGCCACAAATGCAATTCCAATGAACTCTATCCAAATTCCAATACTCAGCAACTGTCTTGAATCTTTACATTTATCAAGGCAAAAACGCATGACCGCTGTACTAATCATTAATGTCGCAAACGGATACAGTAGATTAATTGTTGTCGTCAATAGGTCAGATGTTGCATACTCTGCTGTTGTTAAGACAGAGGTATATAACGGCACCATCAGAAAGACTAGCAGTTTTGATGAAAAATTACCGAGCATTAGAAGCAAAGTATTTTTTACAAGTTTCTTTTCCTCACGCTTCATTTTTACAATTATATCCTTTTTCTTCCGATAATCTTATTAACTTTATTGACCAATCTTCTTTTATAGCCTTCGATTCTCCAAATCAAAATTGCGTTTTGGGCCTCTTTTTTAAACTTCTTCTGTTTAACTAATATTCTTTTTAAAAATGAGCTACGCATCATCGGTCTATCAATTGGTCTTTGCAACTGCTGTTGCCGATTATTCAACGCGAATCTCAGGGGTACTTTTTCCAGAACCATGATTTCTTCCAAATCAGTTATCATATTCGCTGCTTTTTCATTATGTGGAATAATCAGCGAAATTCCTTTTGAAATCTCCAAACTTAATTCGGGTTTCTCTATCTCAATCCCCCAAAAATCACCAATGGTGATATCTCCTGCTCCACTTGGAGACGTATAGGGACAATGATAGCAGCTTTCTCGATCCATTACACCAATGCCAAATGCTGTAGTGTATATATTATCGGTCGATGATATTTCCTGCCCGTTCTTCAATGACAATGTTGTAAATCTATGCGACAAATGTCCTTTTTCAATTTTTTTGTCTCTGAATCGAATACCGATAACTTCCGAATTGTTATCACGCCCGACCTCTTGCAAATATTTTGCAAACGCTTCCGGACTGGAAACACCGTGGCATACCAGCGCAACCAAGAATAGGTTCTCGTCTCCCAGTTTCCCCAAATACCGCTTAAGTCCGTCAACTTGACAAGGAGTTCCTGAAAAGAGCACCTTTTCGCCTTTTTTCAAGTTCTGCTTAACCGCAGAATATGTGTCGCCAATGTCACTCTGGGTATATTTACTTCCGCGGAGCATCTCGGGATTCTCAAATTCAAATGTATCAATGTGCCTTACACAAAGATTACTATCGTATGCTGCACCATAAAAGTGTGTAAATCCCTTTTTCTTGCACATCTCCGAAATTGCAATAAAGGCAGCTCCCGATGTACTTAAACTTCGCACATTCTCATCCTTATGCCAACCGTAATAGCAGATGTCCCCTTGTTCTCTCTTCTGGTAGTTTCCAAAGGGGCATACTTTTTCGCACAGCCCACATTTTATACATTTATCATTATTTACGACTGGATATAGAAACCCTTCCTCATTTTTCCTCATTTGTATGCAATTACGAGGGCAAATCTGCTCACAGGCTGTACAGCCGCAGCATTCACTCTCCACGAGGCTGTTCAAATACATATTTCTGAAAACCACCTTCCGCTTAATATTTCCAGGATATGTATCCACTCATACTATTTATCCTGATTTACAATAGACCTGATATATTTCAGTGATTCTTGCTTCTTCCTGTTAATGATTGAAGATATTTCATCCCAATCTATTTCCTGATTAAAACTGTAATCTGTTCTGTTTAAATCGTCAATTCGACATTCTTGTAAATTAAAGTCATCAAGGAAATCAAGTACTCTTGTACCTGTTCGACTCACCGCATAGCTGCAAAACTTTTTCTTAAATATTGTTGAAAAAACCGTTGCATGAAAGGAATTTGTGATGACATATCTTGCGGAGTATATAGCATTTAAAAAATCTTCTACTCCTGCATCGTGACAAGATTCGATTTCAGCATCATCGTAATCAAAATCCCCAATATACAGTAGTTTTAATCCTTTACTTTGAGCAACCATTTTGGCAAAAGATAAGAGCTCAGGCATTGGTCTTAGCATATACAGAAGAATATAATCTTTTCCGCTAAACCGTGCACTCATCATACTTTCCCATTTGTCTGCGCCGAGAAGAAGTACTGGATCTACGTCTACTCGAACGTTATTGTCCAACAGTTCATCAAGCAGATATTTTCCCGTTTTTTCTCTAACGGACACTCCTTCAAAGTCCTTTAGCTTTCGCTTATAATACTCGCATTCTTCTTTTGCTAGGGACGATACAGCAATACTTGCTGCATAGCTGTATTTTTTTATATTCAGTTTGGTCGAAAAATCCAAATAGAAAAGTTGATTAGGTTGAAATTGAGGATTCCAAATCTGATCGCTTCCACAGATAAACGTAATCCTTGATTTCTCATTCGACAATAATTCTTCAATTGTCCGATGTATTTCTACCACGATGTTTTTCTGATAGAATTCCCGAACTTTTCTTCGCTTTCTGCGGTTTTTTAAATCAGATACGGCTTTTCTAGCCTTCTTTTTTACGCCATCATACTTCGTGGGTATCAGATAGGTTTTCGCAAATCGTATGATATAGCTTTTGGGCCGCAGTTTTACAATGCTTGACCCCCCCCCCCCCGCATTCTTTTATTGACTGCTGAAGGGCAAAAGCCTGTAATGCCGAACCATAGTTATCTCCTATCATTGTTGCAATTTTAATCGCCATTATTTTCTCTCCTCAGCGCATTCTCAATAAACACTTTTGATTCGCTTATTTCGTGATATAGACTCGAACTGTCACATTTGCTCAAATCATAAAATGGAAACTCACCTTGCTTCTTCAGCTTTAATCCAGCTCGATCCAATAATGATATTGTTCTCTCTGGCGATTTCCCATTTGGAATATGTATTAATTTCTTCTCGAATATAACGCTGAAAGCTGTAGCATGAAAAGAGTTTGTACAAACACATGATGCATTTTGTATCAGCCATACAAACTCCTTCGGACCCACATTGTTTAGTCTCTTGCATCCACTATGCTTCTTAGACATTGTTGGATGTATATCATAGATTCTTAAATTATGCTCTTGCGCATACACTTTTGCAAAATTCAACAATTCTTCATTTTCCTGCAAAAAATACAACAGCACATAATTGGATTCAACAGTAACCGGTTTTGCTAATTCTCTCCATTCATCCTTTTTCAGTAAAAACACGGGATCTAAAACAACACGAACCTCTTTTTGAATCAATTCGGCTATTTTTGTTGCCGAACTAGGCTCTCTAACCGATATTTCTGAAAAATATGGTAGATTCGCTTTAATACTATCCTTCTGAACTTCCGTCAGCTGTAATGTCCCAAGACTAGCCGCATAGGATATCCGTCTAGTTTTGCATCCCCCAGCATAGTAAGCAGAACTATCGCCTGTAATATTATTATTCCAAATCTGATCACTACCGCAAATAACACAATCATGGTGATCTAACCATATCACCAATTCCTTTTGTTCAGAAATAGCATCATTAACCTTTAGTTCTTCCTCTATAAATCTAGAAAAAACTCGACTTTGTTTTTTTCTTTTAAAGTATTGCAACGCCAACCGTACTCTACGTTTTGGCGGCACACCCTTTGTAAAAGGACTGATTGCATACTCAGCCCGAGCCCAATCCGGATAATATGGTGCAATCTCAGCATTCATATTATGATTTTGCAAATATGTCTTTAATGCATATGCTTGCAGAAGTGCTCCATAATTATGAGCGAATTGAAACGTTAAGATTGCAACATTCATAATCAATCTCCTTGTTTATTACCAATCAGTGGCAAATATGATATTCCAATTGCAAAGAAATACAAGATGGTTTCCTCAACGTCATACAACGGATTTCCTGTAATGCCATACATTAAAAAGTAAGCCTGTACATACAATGAAAATCGTATCCACGATGCGTCCATGACATTTCCTGTTCGATTGACTATTTGCGCTTGTTTCAGTGTTGCAACAAATCGTTTTGCAAAAAATCCCACAAACGCAATAAAACCAACAAGTCCTGTTTCGCACAATAATTGAAGATAGATACAATGTACATGTGTGTTTCGAAGTGTAAACATCTTCATGAAATTTGTCCATCCGATCCCTAATATGGGGTTAGCTATAAAATATCTAATCGCCTGTTCATGAAGCTGTGTTCGGCCAGCATCGTCAACCGAGCCTGACGTAATCAATTCTTGAAACGTCTCATAAATCTTCTTTATTCCATCACTACCTGTGAATTTCGCCAAAAATGCGAGTGCCATAAACATAGCGACGAGAAGTCCGGCAATCTTAAAAACTCGATATAGTTTTTCTCTTCCATATCCTTCCATAAAATAGACCAGCATTATCGCCGCAACAAAAAAGGCAATCGGTCCACGTTTTCCGGTTAAAAGAAGGCCGCCTACCATAAAAAGAAGCAGAGGATAACTCGCACGTTTGAATACCGTCTTTCTAAAACAGAAAACAGCACCAATGCAAACAATAATAAAAAATGAAGTATATCCAACCTGGCTTGTAAAGCCAGCAACATAATTTGCTGTTCCTCTCATTTTCTCTGTTGCGTTTATACTTTCAAGTGCAACAGCGGAAAACAATGGTTTTACTAAAACTCTATATAATGGCAGAAAGAAGTAATTAAAGAAGCAGCCAAATGAAAAAAACACTCCGATTATTGCGAATGCAATACTTCCGTTCTTTGAGTCCTTCATTTCTGGCAGCATTGCAAATGGTAACAGTAGCGCGATTGCATAGTATCTCACGCTACTCAAACTATCTGAAACACCCATTTCATAGAACATGATTATTGCTAGCAGGATAATAGTAAATAATCCTCGTGGTGCATACAAGTGCCCATGTGATCTATCAAATGAGTTCAAAAAAGCGTATGTTAAACCAATGTAAATAATGCCGTATACAACAAGATTCATTGCCACATTCCGAAAAACTAATGTTGCTAATATCGATCTTGTTACAAAAGCATAAAACAAGGTCATGTATACTGCTATATAGTTGAATGATTTATTGTTTAAGTTTATTTTCATGTTCTTCCCGCCGTCATTACTTACTTTAGTCTTGTCCCCACAAACATCTTATTCAAGGCTCCACATTTTGCTCTTTCGAACAGCGTATTTCTCGATAGTATCCAGCTTATTTTCGCTTTATTTGTTTCTGAAAACAGCTTCAAGATATCATCATTATCTCGATATTCTTCTGCTCCCGGCTTCGCATATATTTTCCAATTATTGATTTCGTTTCTCAAATTGTGTTCACTAAGTACTGCTGCGATTAATTCTTCTTCCGTAGAGAACACATGCCCCCAGCCGTTCTTCTCTACCGTATATGGAATATTACCCCCCGATTTCATTGCGAAAATAAAGCAATTCGCAGCATTACTCTCATAAGTAGTGTATGAATAGGTTTCCCCCCACACACACACAAGGAAAACCGCAGAAATGCGCTTTTCCTTGAGATTATTTATCATTGCATCTTTTCCCTGTGTCGCTATATCCACCTCAACGGGTGTTACGCCATCTACTTTTTCCGAGCCGTTTCCGAAATAATAGAAATCGTAGTTACATCCTGCGTCTTTGGCTGCCGCCACTACATTTTTAAAGATATCCCATCCCTTAATTTGCTTCTGCGCACCAACAAATCCAAGCCGGAGCGGTTCATCGCTCAATATGGCCTCTTTATTACCTGTGTATTCACCAATTGCTTTTTGATGGGAAATAACGATCGTTTTATCTGCATATTCCGGATAAAATGCAATCCAATGTTCCTTTGTATACTCAGCCGGTGCTACAAATGTGATTCTGTTTTCAAACGCACGTAGAAAATGCTGAATTTTTTCCAAATGTTCTTCTTTTTTTCCAAGATAGCAGCATCCTTCACAAGGAATATCTCTATCGATGCACGACTGAATATCATTTTTCATCAAGTTTGGGTTAATGCAACATGTATAAAAATCATGAAGATAGTATACAACCGGAACATTTTCAATTTTCTCAAGAATCCACTTAACTTCATCAATATCATTTCGAATAATATGATGTAAAAGAATTCCTATACAAATCTTTCCAGCCTTATCAAATTCAAGGAGTGTGTTTAGAACCTCTTTTGCGGTCATCACACCCACAAATTTTCCATCGACAGTAAAGCCATAGCATCCAGTAGTTGTGCAATGCCAGTTTGCGCCTTCTCCCCGTGAGCGACTAATCGGAAAAATCGCAACATATCCAATACCATTCGCGCAAAAAATATCCTCATGAGCTTTTACAACTTTACTGGTGCCGCTTGAGTCAATGATGTAACTCATACCCGTTACAACGAATACATATTTTGAAAAATGGTGCTCTGGCATCTGCATTTTTATCTCCTTTAATTACTTGCTACACGTCGTGCTTTTATCTCAGCCGGAACACCGATGGCAATTGAATTATCTGGAACATCCTTCAATACAACTGCATTTGCTCCAATATAAACATTGTCCCCCATCGTTATATTTCCTATTATTACGGCTCCGCATCCAATCTGAACATTATTTCCTATTGGGGGTACACCATCTATTTTGCTTCCCTCGGGCCATTTTGCTCCAATTGTCACATTCTGAAATATCTTACAATTCGAGCCTATCGTCACCTTACTATGTACCACGCACCCCAATCCATGGTGTTCAAAACTTGTATTTTCTCCAATTTGAATATCTGCGGGAATATGATTTGAATAGATTATATAGTTAAGTAATTCAAATATTCGGGCAAACCAGTACCCCCCCCCCCCCCCCCATGCTTTTTCATCCTATGTGCTATTTGCCACAGTTTATTCATACTATCAGAATTTAAAGGTTTCCTTCAAACCTATCCACCGTTGATCTTTTTCGCTCAAATTCAACGCTGTTCCGTCAGTGAACGTATAGCCCTCAACGTTTGCATTTCCTTTGTACTCTCCCTGCACTTCCGGCCATTGGATACCGATTTGCGGATCGTTCCAGGCTAGACCGCCTTCATCGTTGGGATGATAAAAATCATCACACTTATAGCAGAATTCGGCTGTATCTGTCAAAACCAGGAAGCCATGAGCAAAGCCTCTAGGAATTAAAAACTGTTTTTTGTTCTCTGCCAAGAGAATAACACCATACCACTTGCCATACCTCAATTCTCCGGTTCGTACATTTCCGGTGTATAATGAATAACTCTCGTACCGCCGTCTTCAAACTCAAACGGAATATACATCAAATCTCGCATTGCCCACCGAACCGAATCCTGGTGCTTAGGTTGTACATAAAAAACAAGGAATCCCCCGCCACCAGCACCGAGCAGTTTTCCCCCCAGTGCGCCGGCAGCCATGCCTTTGGCGTACAATTCATCAATGCTATTAGTCGAAACCGCAGAACCTGTCTGACGCTTCAGTCTCCATGTGTGGTCAAGCATTCTGCCAAAATCATCAAGGTCAGCATTCTTATCAGTCAACACACGCTCCGCATCATCAACCAATGCCAGCATTTCTTTAAGCTGAGCTTTCTTGTCCTGTTTTCCAGTCGCATTTGCCTTCTGTACATCAGACGAGAAGCGAGTAAAGCCTGTAAAGAACATCATCAGATTCTTATTAAGCTGCTTTTTCCGTTCTGGCGAGATAATCACGGGCAGCACTTCATATCCATCTGCATTGAAGTTTATCCGGTTAAATCCACCGAAGGACGCCGCAATCTGATCCTGCCAGCCACCGGCCTCTTGGCACAGGTTGCGCTCAAGATAAATTGCTTCGTCCGCCAACTTTTTCTTATCCGCATATTTACCTTTCAGCGCGTAGAAAGCATTCAGCATCCCAACCGCAAAAGAACTAGATGTTCCAAGACCGGATCGTGCCGGAAGATCAGCTTCATATGTAAGACGGATTTCATGCATATCAAGCATCTTCATTGCATTTCGAATCGCAGGATGCTGAATATCGTCGATGTTTGTCACACGCTCCGTCTTTGAGTAGGAAAGTTCTGTAGAATAATTAAAAAATCGCGGCAGATGACGAACATTGACATAGCAGTACTTATCAAAGGTCGTGGAAAGCACTGCACCGCCGTTTTCTTTGAAAAAGCTCTCCATATCGGTTCCACCGCCAAAAAATGACATTCTAAAAGGAGTTTTGGTTATAATCATTTCACAATTCCTCTGCTCTCTTTTGCTTCTTTAATAGCTTCAAGGAAAGCATAACCATTCTTTTCATCCGGTTCGAGATATGCGCCCTCAGCCCACTCATTCCATGCATTAATAACAATCATCGGGGAGCCAATGTTCTGTGCTTTAACATAAAGCTGCTTAAAATAGCTTTTAAACTTCTCTGCCGTAACGCCCATCATTACATTGCAGTTAAAACTCTTTCTTGGCGAATTATCCCAATCACAAAAGCAACCCAAAAATGTTTTTTCATCTTGGTTTTCTCTCTTTAAAATTCGATTCCAGAGGAGGTCATAAGAAGTTTTTAGTCGAACAATTCCCTTTCCCTTCTTTAACAAGAACTTTGTATTTACAAAGTCGATAATCCTAGTGCTAGCAACACGCCATATTTTTTCGTGCAAACTCTCATCATAAGCGAACGTGTAGTTTGGCTCTCTAGTTACTTTGGCTGAAAAATGTCCGCACTCGTCTTTATCATGTCTTCCAATTGTTTTCACGAAGTAGATTCCTGGTAATCCGGCCTCCTGTGCCCATTTATCCCAGAGAGAAAGAAACTTTTCCTGTTCAGGGATTGCCCACGCATTATAGATTGCATAAACAGGTTTTCCATCGATTTTTATATACCGGCTATCCTTGAAATACTTTAAGCAATAATCAAATTGAGCACGCCAGTCTACTTCTGTACCGTATCTCTGTTCCCATACAACCGTATTATCCTGCCCAAACCAAGTCTTACGCCATGATTCATTCGCCCAATACAGATAGAACGGCAAATCAAGTGTTGGATCATCACGAATCAACTCCACTGGAACTTCCAGCAGTTTATCTCCGCAGGAATAATACTGATAGATAGCGAATCCATCAATTCCATATTTCTTTGCTAGATTCATCTGCCAGCGGATATTATCTTTTACTGACAAATCGTAATAGTTGTTGTTCAGAGGAACTCTTGGCTGATTATGACCTTCAAAAAGTGGTTTTGCGCGTTTACATGCATACCATTCGGTATACCCCTTTTCCCACCACTTATTGTTATATTCCGTTTCATAATACTGCGGCAAATACAGCGCAATAACCAGAGGACTCTTCTCTTGAAAACTCATTTTTACTCTTCCTTCATCATTTTTCGTTGATAGTCTTCAAAACTTCCTATCACCTTACACGGAACACCCGCTGCGACTGTACCACTTGAAATGCTTTTATTCACAAGGCTTCCTGCTCCAATAATCACGTTGTCTCCAATTGTGACATCGTAAAGAATTCGCGAACCAGCACCAATAAAAACATTATTTCCAATAATTATCTCACCCTGACGCAGCTTGTAATGGTGTTCCTTATCCATGTAGTTAAACATCATGCAGGTGATATCATGATTAACAAAATTGACATTGCTTGCAACGTGAACATTATCCCCAAAGCTAATCAACTCTGGCTCTGTTCCAAAATTCCACGGTTGCAGATAGACGTGTTCACCAATAGACTTAAAATAATGTTTTTTCTTTAGGTATTCAGCACGAGAGTACCCCCCCCCCCCCCGCCAAAATAAGACGAAGCATCATGCAATACCTTTTCAAGCTCCTAAGGTTCACTATTAGTCCTCCTGCTCCACTCCAATTGCATTTAGAAATTCAATTTCTCTGCTCTTAGCCGAGTAAGCATCCAACCCCTTTTTATAGGATTGTTTGCACATTTGCTCATATTGTTTCCTTGGCATATCAATGATCTTTCGCAACGGAATTTCAAGTTGTCTAACATCGCCAGGCTTCGCAAGATATCCAGTTATCCCGTCATCAATCTGTTCGCCCAATGCACCAACATCAAAAGCCACAGCAGGTCTTGAGTGTTTATATGCATCAAGCACTACACCGGACTGCGTTGCTGTTTCATAGGGCAGAACCGTGCATAGCGCATTATAAAAGTAGTCATGCATCTTGCTATATGGAATAACGCCTTCATCAAGCTTCACATTAGGAAGTTTTTTTAATGCATCAATAGTCTCTTTTACACTGTCATCCGCCTTACCAGCGACAACATATTGAATATCCGGCGTCCGCTTTACCAATTCAAGCAGGCACTCAATGCCCTTATACCGATTCATTCGACCGAAAAAGAGAACGCTATTTCCCTTTGGTTCGCAATACTGGGGAAAAGAATACCAGAGATCAACCTTGTGCAGTTTATCCTTATACTGCGGATATTGTTTCAGCGCATTATTATAACCATCGGCACTTCTTAAAATAATCCGGTTTGCCAATCGAGCTGTCAAATTATTGATTATCTTATTAATTCTTGCATGTTCATCACCTGCATGGGGAATCACATCATTGATTGCATGTGCCACAGGGATATGTTTATTCTTGCAATAGAGTATAATCGGATAATTCCACACATGGAATGATTCAAAATAGACAACATCAAAATCCGTATTTCGAATCATCTTCATCATTTGATGAATACGCGCCACATTGAATGTGTCTTTAGTAATTCCCGGTCTTTTAGGAGCATCAATAAACAAATTATCGCTATTCCTAGGAGCTGGATAATCCGAATTTTTTATTGTCAACGTTGTGACCTTGTATCTATCCTTTAGGTTTTCGTACATACTAAACACGCCGTCTTGAAAACTTGTATGATCAGACATTGTCACCATTAGTATTTTCTTCATTCAATTACTCCATTAAGTCACATTATTTATCTTTCCCTTAGGAATTTCCTGAAACCATAAATAAAAAATGCAAACCACGGTCCCGGATCACTCCACGAAAACAGTTGATCCACGGTATTCCTGCGGTCAAACCACGATGGCTTTGTTTTAAATCGATTTGGTGATTTGATAAACCACATCCAATCAATCTGTGAACGCCGTACTCGGATTCCTGTTTTATACTGCTGCATCGGCGTCACCTCGTCAGCATACAGGTCTTCCATTATTTGCTGTGCAGTATTGATTCCAGACAAAAAGCCCAGCTTTGCACAGGCAATCGGTCTAAGGTTTACCTCCAGCACTTTAGGCGTATCATCCCGTGCATCAATTATCATATCGACGCCCACAGGGCCATGCAGTCCCATTTTCTTTACCAGCTGCGTGGAAATATTGTGGATATCCTTGCGGTCAATCGTTTCATTCAGCACACCAGAGCCGCCATCAATGGGATAAAATCGGTAACTCGCATAGGTAAATGCGCTTTTCGTATTTCCCTCTTTATCAACAAACAAATTATCTGCAACATTTAAGCCTTCCTGAGGGATATATTCCTGTACAACCATCTCGGACACGTCAATATCAAACTTCTCAACACAGGCTGCAAGCTCTTCCTTAGTTCCAATCTTGTGAAATCCATGTGAACCAAAACCATGGCTCGGCTTCAGGATAATTGGGAATTTGATATTAGAAGCAAGGATATCGTCTACGGATTTAGCGTCATAAATAGTCATCGGACAAGGCAAATCATTTTCCATGCAGACCTTCATGACATTATTTTTATCCTGAGCATAATCAAACACATCCTGATCATTAACTATCAGGTGTGCATAGGTGCTCAATTCCTTTTTATGGTGAGACAAAATAGTAGCTGAATACTCAGTAAACGGGATGACCACATCGTATTCACCAGACTTGACCAGCTTCAGAATCCATTCTTCCGTTCCTTTCAAGTCACGGACACTCGACACTCCGAGAATCTTATGCTTAGGGCGTTTCGATGCATAACAAGTATCAAACCGGTCATCACACAGCACCGTGGTCTCACAGCCAAGACCATTGAAGGCTTTTGTATATTCCAAGCACTGGCTCGTCAAACCATCCAGTAAGAGGATTTTCTTTCCCGCAAATCTACTGTCCATTCCCGTATCTCCTCAAATATTTATCATCACCAGTTCCCGCGGATTACCCAATCTTGGAAACCGGGTCGTATTTGAAACGCCTGCGCTGATAATGTGCTTTCCAAATTTTCCTTTGACCTTTGGAATCATCAGTCCAATCCTTGGCACGTACACACCAACATTACCAATGCGCCATTGCCCTCCATGGTAATGCCCGGATAAAACCAAGTCAAAGGTGTCCGTTTTTCTATCCTTAATCTTGTATTTGTAATGCTCTGGATGATGGCACAGAAGAATTTTCGTTTCTTCTTTTTGTGCGTACTCCTCCAACCAATCCAAATCATAGCGAGTGGACAGTCCACCGATGCGCAGCTTCTTACCTTTAATAGTCACCTGCACATCGGCATTATCCAAAACTGTAATATTGCGGTCTACGAAGAATCTCTCATCTTCAGCGGTAAAATACCATTCATGGTTTCCGACCGACATGAACACAGGGGCCAGCTTGCTTATATCTCGGAGAAACGCTAAGCCGAGGTCTTCCCCTTCTTCAGCTTCAATCCCCTTATGCTCGACCAGACGATCCAGCACCCGCATCAGACTAACCATTGGGCCTTTCATCTCCGGCAGAAACTGCCACTGTTCCATTGATAGAAAGTTCCATTCACTTTTTCCTTCCTCGTGTCGCTCCAAAGTATCGCCAGAGATGAGAATCGCATCAGGACATTCTTTTGTGAGTAGCATCAGCAACTCATCGTATGGCATACTGTGCATATCGGTCACAAGTGCTATCCTTAGCCCCAGTCCTATGTTCGGCTCATAATTCGTAACATGAATGGAATCCATTATTGCCTCATTCTTCGTTAGGATAGATTTTCAGCAGTTCCTCAAAAGTCACGAACTCGTAGCCACTCTTTTTGAGCATCTCAATTACCTTCTTGAAACGCCAAACCATATGGCGGCGGCCAATATGTGTACGAAGATACCGGTCGAAGCTGATACCATCCACCTTCGGCATAGGTTTCGGTGACAAATCAATCGGATGGATGTACATTACATAGGGTTTACCAGAGTCCAAATACTTCTGGGTCATATGCTTCATAAAGAACCACGGTAGCATCCGAATATACCCGCCGCCAAGGAGCATATTCATATTGCCAATCTTCTCAGTACTGACCTCAAACTCCGTAAAGCCTTTGGTCTGGTGAACACAAGGAATCGTTTCCTTAAAGTCCTTCAAATTCAGCACACCGTACTTGGCACTCTTCTGCGGTTTCAGCTTGCTGGAGTCGTACTTAAAACCGCACTCTCGCACAATGTCGAGCCGTTCATCGTCAATACCAAAGCTTGGTGCGCGGTAACCATGAACTTGATGTCCAAGAATTCCCTCGATCTTTTGCTTTGCCTCCAGCAACTGGCTGCGGAACTCGTCCGGAGTCATCGTTACAGGGCGAAGATGTTGACAGTTGTGAACTGCGATATCATGGCCTTCTTTGTCCATCTCACGGAGCTTATCTGCGAGCTTATCCGCAATCTCACCAACAACGAAGAACGAACCGTGGATATCGTCCTTTTTCATAATATCCAGTGCCACTTCCAAACCGTCCAGAAGCGAAATAGAACGATCCACATTTGCCTCCGGGAAGTATGTATGGTACCAGTCTTCTACATCCATCGTGATAATTGCGTATTTTTTCATTTGATAAACTCCTCTGTTACTACCACTAAAACAGCCCAGACTCAATCTCAAAGAGTCTGAGCCGTTTATTCCTTATAAAGCTCTACTAATCGTCCTCAGTAGTGTGAATCACACTGCCGCTATGTCTCTTGTACCGTCACAATGAACGTTGCTATGGCAAATTCACGCTACGGTAGCTCCCTTGCTTATGCCGGATCACCCCACACGAATGAGCATCTCTGCGACCA
>JAERMT010000201.1_pt1 | contig 37021 bp, 22 predicted proteins | sample 9267081 | NCBI WGS metagenome assembly JAERMT01 (sample SAMN17071939, study PRJNA684904) | human gut metagenome | isolation source: diarrhea sample from child under the age of five | host: Homo sapiens | place: South Africa: Mafikeng, Mafikeng Provincial Hospital | collected 2019-09
GACCATTGCTGCATTTTCTGAGCATCGGCACACGTTGCGTCTGTGCGAGCTACACTATCCCCTTAAACATGATTGTGAGGACGATCGTTATGCTATTTGTAAATCAGCTGGTACATACGCTTGTTCCCGGCAGCGAAAGCGAGCCGGTCGATACCTCCTGCCGCACCAACGCGGGTTTTGCCGCAAGCCTCATCTGCATCGGCCTCAACATCACGCTGTGCCTGGCCAAGGGCATAGCTGGTCTACTCGCGGGCTCCGTCTCGCTTATCGCTGATGCCTTCAACAACCTTTCCGACGCCTCGAGCAACATCGTGAGCCTGCTCGGATTCCGCCTTGCCAGCCGCCCGGCCGACGAGGGGCACCCCTATGGCCACGGCCGCTACGAGTACCTCGCCGGCTTGTTTGTCGCCGTTCTCGTTTGCGCCGTCGGCATCAACCTGATCCTGGAGTCGGTCACCAAGATCATCAAGCCCTCCCCCACCGCGTATTCGGTGCTCTCCATGGCAGCCCTTGTCCTGTCCATGCTCGTCAAGTTTTGGATGGCGGCGTTCAACCGCACGCTGGGCAACCGAATCGATTCCGAGACGCTTATCGCCACGGCGCAGGACTCCAAAAACGACGTCATCACCTCGGGCTCGGTTCTGGCGGCGGCGCTCATTTCACAGACGACCGGCTTTGACCTCGATGGCTGGGCAGGCTTGGGCGTAGGCATCTTCATCTGCATCAGTGGCATGGGCCTGGTGCGCGATGCCATCAGCCCGCTGTTGGGACAAGCGCCCGACCCCAAGCTCGTCCAGGCAATCCGCGACAAGATCATGTCGTATCCGCAGGTCCTAGGCACGCACGACCTGATGGTGCACGACTACGGCCCCGGTCGTCAGTTTGCCAGCGCACACGTGGAGATGCCCGGCGAAGGCGATGCGTTTGAGCACCACGAGATCCTGGATACCATCGAGCACGATATCAAGCGCCAGATGGGCATCGACATCACGCTGCACTGCGACCCCATCGCCACGACCGGTGACGACCTGCGCGGCTGGGTCAAGCGTGGCATCATGCAGATCGACCCCGCGCTCTCCATCCATGACCTGCACGAGCACGACGGCTTCGTTTCGTTTGACCTGGTGCGCCCCGACGGCTTTGACATATCCGACGAGGAGCTGCTGGAACTCGTCACGCGCATCGTACACGAGCGCCGGCCCGATGTCTCGTGCGTCGTCACGTTTGACTCGGGCTTCAGCTCGCCCGACCGTCCGGCCGAGCAGCTGTAATCGACAGCAAGACGGGACGTAGGACCGCCGACCAACGCGCCCACGCGCCCGGTCACGCGATCCTGCGTCCCGTTTTTGTTTGCACCGCTAAGGCTCTAGCCGCTCGACCGCTAGTTCCCCTGCGCGCCCGAAATGCCGTTTTGCAGGGCATCCCAGGCGTTCGTTGCCATATCGCCCAGGTTCTGTGCGGTATCGCCGAGGTTCTGAGCCGTGTCGCCCAACTGCTGCGCCTTATCTCCCAGCTCCTGTGCCTTGTTGCTCAGGTCCTCCAGCGTGTTAGAGCTCGAGCTGTCCGTGGTGCCCTGATCGCCGGACGTGTTGCCCGACGAGCCGTCCTTGCGCGTGAGCTGAATCTCGAGGCTACCGTTGTCGTTATAGTAGGCAGACGTCACGACCCAGTTGGCATCGACAACGGGCGTCGAGCCGTCGTCGGTCAGAATCACGGCATTCGAAAGATCGGCCCCGCGCGACTTGAGGAGCTTCTTGGCATTGGACCAGTACTGACCCGGGATATCGCTCAGGTCGACGGTGCCGGACTGGGTAGTCTCGGTCTGCTCTGCCGTGGTATCAGTCGCGGCACCCCGCTTGTTGAGCATGCCCGACACGATGGCAAACACAACCGACAGGGCAAAGAAGATCGCCAGCACGATCAGGATTTTCTTGATCACGCTCGACGAACGCGACGGCGTCTTCTTCTCGTCCTCGCCATACTGAGGGATGGACTTGGGATACTCACGATACGGCTCGCGCGCATATCGGTCGCGCGACTCGTAGCGCGGCTGTGCCGTGCGCGGCATATATGTCGTCTGCTGAGGTTGCGGAATGGGATTTTGCAGCAAGTCATCATAAGGATCTGCCGCCGCGTTGCCGTAGGGGCTCTGCGACGAGGCACCATACGGGCCCTGCGCTGCGTTTCCGTAATTCACAACGCGCGTGGGATCGGCCGACGCCTGCGTCGTATCGGGGGCAGCGTAGCCGGGATTCGGCACGACGCGGGTCTCATCGGCGCCATTGCCCGTCCGCGGGGAGCCGTAGCCACCCATTACGGTCGTCTTATCCTGGTCCATGCAACGATTCCTTTCCGTCGCCCGTAAGCATCAAGTTATCCATGCATTCTACCCGCGCAAAAGTCTATGATGGGCAAAGCCCGCCGGTATCTACAAGACATGCGCGGCCGACGGTCACGAGCGAATCGAGGAACGTCATGGCAAAAAGCAAGCTCATCAAGGACACGACGCGTGCCGAGCGCGAGGAAATCATCAAGCTAGCACTCGCAGGCTGCGGCAACGGCAGTTGCGACAACTGCGGAAGCTGCAGCTTGGGAGCCGGCGACCCGTACGGCACCTACCAGCCCTACATTGACGGCGAGATGGAAATCGCCGATATCAACATGATGGTCGCCGAGCGCAACGCCAAACTCTTCGGCCTCCAGCGCGGCTAACGACCTCTTCTTGGGCTGTGCACCAAAAAATGCGCCCATCTACTACGTTTAACTCAAGGGTGCCAACCATAGCCATATTTGAGTTAACAAAACCGCAGGTAAACGTCTTGCTGTATTGTTAAAAAACGCTCCATGGTTGGTCCAACCCTGGTAAACGTAGTAGATGGGCACTTTTCGTGGCGCAGCTGGCCCAGATAGCTTGTATCGGAGCCAGTTTGCATCAAAAAGTCCCCCGGTGACTCTGCGTTTGCGCCACCGGGGGACTTTGTAATTCGCTTCTTGCGGCTTTACTCTACTCGTTGGGTACGTACGTGGCCCTAGCCCGCTCGGGCGTTACGTCCTGACCACTGGAATAGCTCGAGTCGAAGGCGTGCGCAACCAAATCGTGCGTATCCCATGCCATGCAGTCAAACTCGCCAGTATCGAGGACGATGATATAGCCCTTGCCATCGTAGTAGAAATGATCCTCGGTGTAATTATCGTCATCGTCGATGTTGTCTTCGGACACAGAGTCAAAATTCGGCTTTGCCGTCTTAATTGCCTGCTTGGCCTCGCTCTTGAGGGTGTCGAACGAAAGGCCATGCTGCGCAAGCGAATCCTCGAGCGAAACCTGCTCACCCGTCTTGAGGTTGTAGTACGCCGACCTCGTCTTCTGCACCGATCGATACGGAGGCTGATAACTGTTGGTGAACGTACGCACGCAGGCGATATCGCCATCGATCGAGACGATCTCGGCAGTGTACATCATGGTCACGCGACTGTCCTCGTCGTCCATCGAGGCCTGCTTGCTCGCGTCGAGCGTATCCGCGACCAGCTGAACCATATCCTTGTTGAACTTGGCGACACCTACACCCTGGCCTTTTACCTGAGGATAGGTCCACGTAGCCGAAATCTGGCACGTATCATCGGGGGACGGATTCAGCGGGCCTTCGCCAACCGCAGCCGTAAAGTTGACATCCTGCGTGGCAGAGACGGCCTCGTAGCTCGCCTGCGCATCGTCAGCGTCCTTCGACTTCAGCTGCTCCAGCGTCGTGGCGACCGTTGCAATAGTTTCGTTTATCGAGTCCTTATCGGAAAATAACACGCCATAAACGCCAGAAAAGCCAGAGTTGAATTCCCTCAGAGGAATAAGGTCCGTCATTGCCTTGAATGATTGGCCATCATACCCGATGAATTTAACTTGGTATTCATGAGCAGAAGGGCCACTTTCGCCAGAGACGTCGCTTTGTTTAATTTCCGCTCCATGGTCAAACCACTGCACAAATCCAATCTTACCCGCATATTCAGTAGGACCGAAAGTCACACACGCCTGCTGAGTGCCCACAACCACCTCAGGCGTGTAGACCTTCTCAATCTCGCCGTTCTTATACGCCCAGACCTCAAGATTCGCAGAGGCAGCCTTGTCCTCAAAATCAACCGGCTCATCGGAATACTCTATCAGCAGCTCGTCTTGGCCGTCGCCATCAAAGTCAACAAGTTTGGCGTAAGCAACACCCTGGGCTCCATACGTGTATTCATCGAACTCGACAGCCTCGCCCTCGCCGTACTTCTTTTGGTACTCGAGGATCTTGTCGGTGAACAGCTCGTTTGCCGTCTTGACCGCTGCCTTGGCAGAGGCCTTGGCCTCCTTCTTGGACTGCGTGAGCTCAACGTTCTTAGGGGCGTCCGAGCCTTCCTTGGCGTAGTCCACCTTCATGGTGGTCGTGCTCTTCTTTTTGCCCTTGCCCGAGGTAATGGTCATCTGGTACTTCTGATCGGGCAGCTCGCCAAAGTCCTCCATGGCAAAGCCGTCCTCGCCGTCCACTTTGATGGTGTAGCTCTTGCCCTTGCCGGATACCGGCGCCAGCTCGACGGTATAGCTCTTGAGCTTTTTGCCCTTGCTGTTTTTGGGCAGAATCTTGGTCTCGCACGCGCAAACAACATAGCCCTTGCCGCCCGAGGTCACCTCGGAAGATGTGCCGATACGCGGCACGATCACGATAGCGGCGACAATGGCGACAACGGCCACGCCTCCGATAACGGCCGCGACGATACGGCCCCTGTGCTTGGGCTTCTTGGGCTGAGGCGTCAGGTCGAACGACTCGGCGGGCTCGGCGAACGGCTGCTCATATTGAGGCTGTGCCGCCATGTGAGCCGGAGCACCCTGCGTGGCCTGCCGCCCCGCAGGAGCTGATGACGGCGCGGGCGCAGCAGGGTCGCCCGCCAGCGCGCTATCCCCTACCGGAAACGCCACGGGCTCCGCCTGGTCCTCGGCGCCACCCACGCGAGCGCCGCAGCTCGTGCAAAACGTGGAGCCATCGGGTATCTGAGCTCCGCACTTGGTGCAATACATCGCATCTCCCGTCTCTCGTCGCAGCCGCAATGCGCCCGCGCAATTCTTCCAACTACACCGTACGAGAGAAATCCCCATTCTTGTTGCGCAACATTGCCGCCGTCCCAAAATGATCCTTCCGTCCCCTTGGAATCAAAAAGCCCCGCCGAGCCTTGGTGGGCACGGCGGGGCGGGCAAGCGGCTATGAGCAGCAGGCTTAGAACAGGCCGGTGATGTTGCCGTCGTTGTCGACGTCGATGTTCTCGGCCGCGGGAACCTTGGGCAGGCCCGGCATGGTCAGAACGCTACCGGTCAGCGCGACCACAAAGTGGGCACCGGCGGAAACCTTGAGCTCGCGCACCGTGATGCGGAAGCCCTCGGGAGCGCCCAGCGCCTTGGCGTTGTCGCTAAAGCTGTACTGGGTCTTGGCCACGCACACCGGCAGGTTGCCAAAGCCGTTCTCGCGCAGCTCGGCGAGCTGGCGCCTGGCAGCCGGCGTAAAGTCGACGCCGTCGGCGCGGTAGACCTTGGTAGCAACGGCCTCGAGGGCGTCGGCCACATCGGCACCGTCCTCGTAGGCAAACTTGAGCTCGCTCGGCTGCTCAATCAGGCGCATGACCTCATCGGCCAGGTCGAGCGCGCCCTCGCCACCCTTGGCCCAAACCTCGGACAGCTTAACGTTAACACCGAGTTTCTGGCATTCGGACTCGATGAGCTCGAGCTCGGCCTCGGTGTCCGTCGGGAAGCGGTTGATGGCGACCACGCAGGGCAGACCGTAGACATTCTGAATGTTGTCGACGTGGCGCAGCAGGTTGGGCATGCCAGCCTTGAGGGCCTCGAGGTTCTCCTCGTTGAGGTCGGCCTTGGCAACACCGCCGTTGTACTTAAGCGCGCGGGCAGTGGCGACGACCACGACAGCGCTGGGGCGAACGCCCGTCATGCGGCACTTGATGTCGAGGAACTTCTCGGCACCCAGGTCGGCACCGAAACCGGCCTCGGTAATCGCGACGTCGCCGAAGCGCATGGCCATGCGGGTGGCCATGATGGAGTTGCAGCCGTGGGCAATATTGGCGAAGGGACCGCCGTGAACAAACGCAGGCGTACCCTCGAGCGTCTGGACCAGGTTGGGTTTGAGCGCGTCCTTGAGCAGTGCGGCCATAGCTCCCTGGGCCTTAAGGTCGCGTGCGCGGACGGGCTCGCCGGCATAGCTGTAGCCGACAACGATCTCGCCCAAGCGCTCCTTGAGGTCATTGATGCTCGTGGACAGGCACAGGATTGCCATGACCTCGGAGGCAACGGTGATATCGAAGCCGTCCTCGCGCGGCACTCCCTGGGCCTTGCCGCCAATGCCGTCGATAACATGGCGCAGCTGACGGTCGTTCATGTCGACGACGCGCTTCCAGGTGATGCGCTTAACGTCGATGCCGAGCTGGTTGCCCTGCTGAATATGGTTGTCGAGCATGGCTGCCAGCAGGTTGTTGGCGGCACCGATGGCATGAAAGTCGCCGGTAAAGTGCAGGTTGATGTCCTCCATGGGGATGACCTGGGCCCAACCGCCGCCGGCGGCACCGCCCTTCACGCCAAACACGGGACCGAGCGAAGGCTCACGCAGGGCCACGGCGCTCTTGATGCCGCGACGACGCAGACCGTCGGCTAGGCCGATGGTCGTGGTGGTCTTGCCCTCGCCTGCGGGCGTGGGATTGATAGCAGTCACGAGGACAAGCTTGGCCTGGTGATCAGTTGGCTCGTTGAGCAGGGAATAGTCGACCTTTGCCTTGTCAAAGCCGTACGGAATCAGATGCTTAACGTCGACGCCGGCGTTCTTGGCCACCTCGGTAATAGGCAGCGGCGTAACAGAACGTGCGATTTCGATGTCAGTAGGCATGGGCGGTCCTTTCGTTACCGGATGAGAAAAAGACCAATCCAGCATAGCACGCGCGCGCAATAGTAAAACGCCCGTAACCGACGAACGGCGATATGTTTACCCGATGCCCAGCGATAGCCTACAGATGCGCTAAAACAAGCCCATTCCTACAGGGTCGGCTCGATACCCAAATGCTCGAATGTGCGCAGGGTTGCCTGGCGACCCTGCGGTGTGCGAATCATCAACCCACACTGCAGCAGATAGGGCTCGTAGACATCCTCGAGCGTACCCGGGTCCTCGCCCACCGCACTGGCAAGCGTCGTCAGGCCGACGGCACGTCCGGAGAACGTCTTGGCAAGCGTCTCCAAAATGCGAATATCCATCCAGTCCAAGCCGAGCTCATCGATCTCAAAGAACTCGAGCGCCTGACGGCAAATATCAAGCTCAATAGGACCGTTGCCGCGCACCTGCGCGTAGTCGCGCACGCGCTTGAGCAGACGGTTGGCCAGGCGCGGCGTGCCACGCGAGCGTGAGCCGATCTCGAGCGCGCTCGGATGGTCTATTGTCACGCCCAGGATGGTCGCCGAGCGCGTCACAATCTGGGCAAGCTCCTCGACGGTGTAGTAATCCAGGCGATACGAAATGCCAAAACGGTCGCGTAGCGGGCCGGTCAACATGCCCGAGCGAGTCGTTGCCGCCACCAGCGTGAACTTGGGGATATCCAGGCGAATCGAGCGTGCAGCCGGACCCTTGCCGATCACGATATCGAGGGCAAAGTCCTCCATCGCAGGATACAGGACCTCCTCGACCGAGCGGTTGAGGCGGTGAATCTCGTCGATAAACAGCACGTCACCCGGCTGCAAGTTAGTCAGGATAGCCGCCAGGTCGCCGGTACGCGCAATAGCGGGGCCGCTCGTCGTCTTAATCTGAGCGCCCAGCTCGTTGGCGATAACCGTGGCCAGCGTGGTCTTACCCAGACCCGGAGGGCCCGAAAAGATAACGTGGTCGAGCGTCTCGCCACGGCTCTGCGCCGCCTCGATGAGCACGCGCAGGCTCTGCTTGATATGCTCCTGACCGCAATAGTCGTCCAAGCGCTGGGGACGCAGGGTGCGGTCGACATCGAGGTCCTCGGCCGTCAGCTCCGAGCCCACCATGCGCTCGCCGTGCGCCATGGATGCCGCCGGCGAGTTGCCGGGCGTCGCCCACAGGTCCTGAGAGTCATCGGCTTCCCACATCACGCATCCATTCCGAGTCGCTTAAGCGCCGCGCCGAGCAGATCCTCGACACGCATATCCTGCCCATCATACCCGCTCAGGGCGACATCGGTCTCCTGCGGGCTAAAGCCCATGGAGAGGAGCGCCGCGCGGGCGTCATCAATCGCCGAGGGAGCGGCGGCGGGAACCGGCATCGCAACCTGACCGGGAATCACGTCGACCGGCACAAAGCCCTTGTCCTTGGCAAAGGTGCTCTTGAGTTCCAGGATCAGACGCTGCGCTGTCTTTTTGCCCACACCGGGTACCTTGGCCATGCCCTTGTCATCCTCGGCCATTACCAGGGAATACAGTTGCCCCACGGTATAGGTGGAGAGCACAGCAAGCGCCAGGCGCGGACCGACGCCCGAGACGGACACGAGCCGATCGAACATCGTGCGCTCGTCCTTGGAGGCAAAGCCAAAGAGCGTCATGGCGTCCTCGCGCACCTGCATGCGCGTGTAGAGGCGCACCTCGCCGCCGGGCGTCGGCAACGTGGCCGCGGTGCTGCCCGAGATGCCGAGCTCAAAGCCCACGCCCGATACATCGACAACGGCCGAGCTCATCGTGGCCTCGACAAGCGTTCCATGGAGCTGGGAAATCATCAGTATCCGGTTCCTCTCTGTTGATAGAACTCGCCACCGGTGAGGGCACGGGTGCGGCTGAGGTTAACGTGGCAGATGGCGCAGGCCAGGGCATCGGCGGCATGGTCGGGATTCGGGTCGTGATCGAGCTGTGTGAGCGTGCGCACCATGTAGGCGACCTGCCGCTTATCTGCGGCACCGGTGCCCACCACAGCCTGCTTGATCTGCATAGGCGTGTATTCGCCTATCTCGAGCGCGCATTCCGAAAGCGCCACGAGCGCGGCACCGCGGGCATGCGCCGTGGGGATGGCCGAGCGGACGTTGGCGCCAAAGTAGATGCTCTCGATAGCAGCGGTATCGGGGCGATAACGCTCCACGACACCCTTGAGGTCGCGGGCAATATGCGACAGGCGCACCGCGAGCGGACTACCCGCGCTCGTCTCGATACAACCATAGGCACGGCAGCGAACCTCGCCGCGTCGCTCCTCGATAATCCCCCAACCCGTATGGGCCAAACCGGGGTCGATACCCAAAATGACCAAGCCAACCTCCCCTCGCCACAAGTACGGCGCAAGACAAGGCCCCGCGCATCATTCACGAACGTCTGTTCTAGAATAACACAACGCTAGCCCTATAAGTCAGCCGAGATAGAATTGTAGGTTGAGCATACGCAAGCGGGCACGCAGAGACCTAGTTCTGGCTAAAGAACGGGAACTGTCGGGGATCCACCGGCGGTTGCGGCATCGGCCCGCCTTGCGGGCCACCCTGCGGGCCACCCTGGCCGCCCATCATCTTTTCGATGGCGTCCTGGACCTCGCCCTCAAACTTTTTCATACCCTCATGCAAACGACGCTGGCCGTCCTCGGAGCGCAGCTCCTCCATCTGCTCGGGCGAAATACCCAGCAGCTCGCCCAAAATGCCCATCATCTCACCACGCATACGGTCACTCGTATCGTCGTCGGCAAAGCGGCGCACCTCGACGCGCGCCAACGAATCGACCGTCATGCGCTCCTTGCCGCTCAGCCCTAGGTCGGACCACGCGAGCATATACGGCCAAGCACGCTCGGCAAACGAACGGGCCGAGACAATCGGCGTCGTCGGCAGCTGGCGGCGAGCCGTCTCTCCCTGGCGCACGAGCATCAGCAGCAGCGAGCAAGCCTCGGGCTTGCCGGTGGCCATTGGGATGTCGTCGAAGGGTCGGTTGCGGTCCACGTGCGCCTCGAGCGTGCCATCGACCTCGCCCGGCTCAAGCCCGCCGAGCAGCTGCGCCGCGCGGTCGAGCATGTCGACCGGACCGTCAAGCGTCGAGAGCGCTTGCGCCAGCACGCGCTCCATGCAATCCTCCACCGCGTTGAGCGTCACGAGCTCCTGCGGCACCACGGCAGACGTACGGTTGCGCACGCGCGCCACAAACTCGAGCGTCGACAGGTATACGTCGCCAAAGGGCGCGTAATCGCCCTGGTAGCCACCGCAAAGTGCCGGTGCCGCCAACGCGTACTCGGTCTTGGAAAGCGGGCTCAACGCCATCGCACCCAGCTCGAGCGCTGTGTCCTCTAGCATGAGACCCAGCGTGCGAGAGCGCAGGCGCTCGGCGTCGCCCGCCGACACATCGCGGTCGAGCACACGCGCGGCATCCGGCGCATCGCGCTCAACCGTGCGAATATGTAGGCGCTCGGCAATCGCGCGGACGGCGGCACAGCGAGCAGCCTCGGCCTCCTCCTGCGCCGGCGTAAAGATGCGGTTGCGTCCCAGCACCAGGCCGACCACATTACGCGGACCCAGGGCGTCAACGGCAAGCGCCGCCAGCAGGGACGACGGCAGATCGCCCCCGAGCGCCACCACGGCGCGCGACGTACCGCGGGCGCGGGCATTATCGCGAACGGCGAGCACCAGCGCCTGCCACAACCACTCCTCGGAACGAAACTCGGGCAGCTCGTGGTCCTCCAAGGCATCGAGCATCACACCGCGCTGAATCTCCTGAACCAGTAGGCTCTCTTCAAAACATGGTGCTTGGGCCACCACGCGACCGCAGTCGTCGAGCACAAACGAGCCACCGGTATACACCGACTCGTCGTACGCACCAACCGGCGCCATGCAGGCAAACCACACGCTGCGCTTGGAGGCAATCTTGCGGTAGGCTCCGCTGCGCACGGCGGCGATCGCGGCGGTCTCGCGGTCGGTCATATCGAATGCGTTGAACTGGAAATACGCAATGAGGTCGACGCCGGTCGGCAGCATCTCGAGCTCGCGGTCCAAGTCGAAGATCACGGCGATGCGCACGCCGTCCACGTCGAACACCGGCGGCGCCCAACGCGCGTCGTTGTTCTCGCCACGCTGCAGGGCAATGCTCGAACGGGCCGGCACCACATGGCCGTCCTTGAGCATCATGTAGTCGAGCAGGGGCTGGCCCTCAAACGAAACCGCCGCGGGCACGATGCAGATCATATCGAGCTCTTGGATACGCTCGGCGACGCCGGTCAAGCCGGCAAGCATGTCGTGCTCAAAGTCGGCAGCGCCCACCAGGCCGCCGGGCAGGGCCCCCATAAAGAGCGGAGCCGGCACGCACAGCACGCGCGCACCGCGCTCGTGGGCCAGGCGCGCCTGGTCCTCGATGCGACCGCAGATACCCTCAATATCACCCAGGCGCATATCGATCTGTGCAAGTGCGAGCTTCATGGCTCAGCCCTTTCCGTCGTAAACCATCGTTGTCGTAGTAAAAGCGCCGGCCGCATGATGCAGTCGGCGCTCGCATGTGCATATGCTAGCTATGATACCCCGAGCGGGGGCGCGCTCCTAGAACGTCGCGGACCACAGCCCGTGCAGGTTGCAATAGGCGTAGACGGTACCGGTCTTGGAACCGCCGGCAAAAAACGTCGCGGGCTTCATGCCGGGCTGGAGGTAGTGGACCTCCAGACGGCCCTCGGCCTCAAGGGCGATCCACTCGATGTAGTGCTCGGGCACCATAGGATGCTCGACCGAACCCACGCGTGCGCGGATCACGTGACCGTCGCGCTCGCTCTCGACGACTGGCACGTGCTTCTCGTGCGCCGCGTCCTCGGTGTTCGCGGTCAGCTCCGTGCAGCCGGCAGGGGTTGCAACGTCGTTGCCAAGGGCGGCAATGAGCTTGCCGTCGGGGTCCTTAAAGAATTTTGCCATGATGTTCTCCTTTGCTGATGTGCCGGTGTTCTCGATGCTTCTTATGCCCAAAGGCAGGCAAACCATCCACGGCATGGCAAATGAACACATAACGAGCGAGACTAGCGCCCGTCGCCGCCGAGCAGCGCCAGAACATCCTCGCGGGTAAACAGCGCCGACGAGATGCCGTCGCCGCCAAGCACGCTGTTGACCAGGTCGCGTTTGGACTCCTGCATCTGCATGATGCGCTCCTCGATCGTGTCCTTAGCGATGAGCTTGTACACGGTCACGGTATGTTGCTGGCCAATACGATGCGCGCGGTCGGTCGCCTGGTCCTGCGCGGCCACGTTCCACCACGGGTCGTAGTGGATGACCACGTCGGCCGCCGTCAGGTTAAGGCCCACGCCACCCGCCTTGAGCGAAATCAAGAACACCGGCACCTCGCCCGCTTGGAACTGCGCGACCATCTTGGCGCGGCTCTCCTTAGACGAAGCGCCCGTGAGCTTAAGAAAGCCGATGTCCTCCTTGGCCAAGCGCTTGCCGATAATATCGAGCATGCCCGTAAACTGGCTGAACAGCAGAATGTGGTGCCCGCCGTCGAGCGCACCGTGCACGAGCTCCATACAAGCGTCGAGCTTGGCGCTCCCCGCCTTGTAGTCCTCGTAGTGCAGGTGTGGGTCACAGCAGATCTGGCGCAGTTTGGTGAGCTCGGCGAGCACCTTGAGCTTGTCCTTCTTAAACTCGGATGCCTCACGATGCTGCACCTGCCGGGCGATGCGGTCCTGGTTGGCCAGATAGAGCTTGCGCTGCTCGCCGGTGAGCTGTGCCATGACGGTGTCCTCGATCTTCTCGGGCAGGTCTGCCACCACGTCTTCCTTAACACGGCGCAGCACAAACGGCGACACGAGCGACTGTAGGCGAGCGGCGCTATCGCCCTCGGCATGCTCGACGGGGCTCTCAAAGCGCTTGGCAAACGACTCGCGCGTCCCCAAAAGGCCCGGCATCAAGAAGTCGAAGATGCTCCAGAGCTCGGACAGGCGGTTTTCGATGGGCGTGCCCGTCAGGGCAAAGCGCACGCCGGCCGGCAGGCGCTTGGCGGCGCGCGCCACCTGCGTGAGCGGGTTTTTAATGTACTGGGCCTCGTCGAGCACGACGCGGGCAAAGTCCTGCTCGGCATACTCGTCGATATCGCGGCGCATGAGGTCGTACGACGTCACGACCACGTTATGCTCGGCCACGCCGGCGATCTGCACGCGGCGTTGAGCCTTGGCGTCCACAATGGCGCACACGTCGAGCGAAGGCGCAAAGCGCTCCAGCTCGGCAGTCCAGTTATACACGAGCGACGCGGGGCATACCACGAGCGTGGGCTTGGCGTCTCCCGCTTCCACGCGCGCCAGGATATGCGCGATCATCTGCAGGGTTTTGCCCAGGCCCATGTCGTCGGCCAAAATGCCGCCGAGGCCCAGGTGTTCGAGCGAGCCGAGCCACTGGTAGCCGTCGACCTGATAGCCGCGCAGTGTGGCCTTGAGCGAGGCAGGTACCGTAAAGTCCATCTTGCCGAGCGTATCCAGGCGCTCGACGGTGCGGCGGAACGCGGCGTCGCGATCGGCCTCGAGCGCCGGCGTGCGCGCGAGCATGCTATCGACAAACAGGGTACTCGACGCGGGAAGCGACACGCCATCGAGCAGGTCGACGGCGTCGACACCCAGGTCCTCGGCAAGACCAAACGCGGCGCGGGCACCCTCGTCCAGGCGTACAATGTCGCCGGACGTCAGGCGCGCAAACGTCTGGTGGCGCTTGTACGAGTCCAGATAGATGGCAAGATCTGCCGCCGAAAGACCGCTCGCGCCCAGTTCGACATCGAGCAGGTTGCTCTTGACGGTCGCGCGCACCGAAAGCTTGGGCGCAGGGCGCACCGAGATCTGGCGCAGGCGGTCGCTGAGCATGACCTCACCCAGCTCGGACAGGGCAGACAGACCCTCGGTAAGCAGGCAGAACAGGCTCTCGTCATCGCGTTCCTCAAACGCCAGGCCGCCCTCGTGGAAATCGAAGTACATGGCAGCCGTGTCCATAACGCGAAACTCTGCCACCTCATCGCGCGGCGGCACGCCCGGGCGCTGGTCTTCGAAGGGGCTTCCCGGAGCACCCAGGCTAAAGAGATCTGCCGACCAGTCGCCGTAGCTAACCGTAATCTTGCAGGTCACGAGCCTATCGTCGACGCCAATCGCCATGGCAAAGCTCGGCTCGGGCGCCACGGTATCGAGCGCAGCGGGCGCGGTAAGGTCGGTGTAGTCGCGCAAAATGGGCAGCGCCATGCGACAGAATTCGCCCACCTGCTCGGCGGCGATATGGACCGGCGTGCGACAGGGCAACAGACGCGACAGAAACGGTGCGGCATGCTGGGCAAACGCCGCATCGGCGCGGCGCGCGCGGTGCGTGTCGACCAGATAGGCAACGTCGCCCGAGGCAAAGCAGTACATATCGGCAGGCAGGCGCAGGTCGTAGCTGCCACCGGCCGCCGGCGCGATTTTGGCGGCAAGAAGCGGCGGTTGTTTTGCCGAGGCCTCGTCCTCCCCCACCGGCGACAACTCAACCGCTACCTCATAGGAACGATGCGTTGTCGTTCCCCGCGACCAGGCGGGCTCAAAGGAAATGGTCCGGCCAGGTAGCAAGTCCAGCATGTATACGATGTCATGCTCGGACAGCGGCAGCTGGCGCTCGGCGACAAAGCCGCTGCGTGCAAAATCGTACGACGCCGAACGCGAACTCGTGATGTCGCTCAGATACACAACCGTTGCCACAACAAGGTCGAGCAGGCGCACCGAAACCTCGTCAAAGGCTTCGGGCGTATGGACAAACGTGAGCTTCTTGCCGTACGAGAAGGTACCGCCTCGGACATAGGCATCGGCCATGCCGTCGATATCCTTGACCACGTAGGACACCGAGCCACAGCGGATGCGAAGCTCGAGCGCCCAGCTAAAGCGGTCGGCAAACAGCGGATTGTAGTACGGCACCAGCGAGGGCTCCAATACCGCCTTGGGGGCATCGGGGTCGACTGTGCCGGCGAGCTTGCGGCGCATGCTCGCCAGCTCATCCATGCGCGCGTCCGAAAGATCGGAAAGCGCCGCCACAAGGCTCGGGCTCGTGGGGACGGGCGCCGGGAAGGGAAAGTTGGGGTTGACGGCCGGCGCGGCGGACGCGGCGCGCGCGGGCTGTTTCGGCTGCGCCGTAAACGTGCGAACCGGCGTGCGCAAACCTTCGACGGGCTCGGCGCCGCTGGCATCCAAATACGCCAGCGCCGTGGCAATAGCGTGCTTACACATACCGGGATAGCGGTATGCGGCGGGGCAGTCGCAGTCGTAGTCGATAACCTCGTGCTCGTCCATGTCGAGCGCCACGTGCGTCTTGTACAGGTCGCCGCGCGAGCCGCGCACCGAGCCCTCAACCGTCACGTTTTTGGAGAAGCGCGAGCCGCTGTCCTCGATCGACAGCACGGCGCCGTTAAGCATGAGCGAACGCCCCTTCATAAAGGTGCCGCTCAACGCCGCCTCTTTGCGAAGCGCCTGCACAAACGTCCCCTGCGCCATCACTTCCTCCAATCTCACCCGGGGTAGCTTAGATCACCGTCACGCGGCCTTGGTTACCCACGATGGCCTTGGCCTCGGCCAGCAGCGGAATCGAGCGTGCGTTGACCTTGGCCGGTACCTCGGCGCGCAGCACGCGTCCGTCTACCTGCTCGATAAAGATCTCCACGCGGTCGCCGCCCGGGTTGGTGGTGAGCACCGTGGCCAGGCGCGCCATATTGCCCTGGCTAAAGCGGCTGTTGGGCACCATGACCTCAAAGACCTTGGGCTTGTTGTTCTCCTCGTTGAGCTCCAGCGGCACGATCTCCTGCGCGATGATCTGGTCGCCGCGGTCCGAGCGCTCGAGCTTGCCCTTAATGCGCACAAAGGCGTCGGACAGCTGCGCGCCGGTCTCGGGATCGACCTCGCCGTACAGATACCCCTCGGCCTCCTTATAGGTCTTGGGGAAGACGACGACGGTGGCCTCGCCTTCCATGTCCTCGAGCTGCACGATGCCCATGGGGTCGCCGTTTTTGGTCACGCGCTTGGACACGCTTGACACCATGCCGGCCCACCACAGCGCCTTGCCCTCGGGAATCTCCTGGTTGATGGTGCCGCCCGTGGGGTTTTGCACTTCGTAGCCGGTGTCGATCTGCGAGAACGAGAAGTCGCGCGCTTTGCTCAGCGCATACTCAAACGGGCGCAGCGGGTGGTCCGAGACATAGATGCCCAGAACCTCCTTCTCCTGGCTCAGCTTAAGGTGGCGGTCCCATTCCTGTCCGTCCGGATCGGGTACGCTGACCTCAAAGCCCGAGCCCTCAACGTCACCAAACATATCGAAGAACGAGGTCTGGCCGCTTGCACGGTCCTTTTGGCGCTTAACCGCGGCGTCGATGATGTTCTCGGGGTTGTTCTTGTCCACAAAGTGCATCATCTGACGGCGCGGATAGCCCGTGGAGTCGAAGGCGCCTGCCTTGATCAGCGATTCGATCACGCGGCGGTTGGCCTGGCTCGAGTCCACGCGCTCCACAAAGTCGTGCAGCGTCTTAAACGGGCCGCCCGCCTCGCGCTCGGCGATAATCGCCTGCGCCACGCCGGTACCCACGCCGCGGATGCCGGCCAGACCAAAGCGCACGCCTTCCTTGGTAGCCGTGAACTCGGTGCCGGACTCGTTGACGTCTGGCGACAGCACGGGGATGCCGTCGTGACGGCACGCCGAGACGTAGTGCACGATCTTGTCGGTCTTGCCCGTGTAGGACGTCAGAACGGCCGCCATGTACTCGTGTGGATAGTGCGCCTTGAGCCATGCCGTCTGCATAACCAGAATGGCGTAGCCGGCGGAGTGCGACTTGTTGAAGGCGTAGGACGCGAACTCGAGAACATCGTCCCAAATCTTCTGGGCGACCTCGCGCGTGTAGTTGTTCTTGATAGCGCCGTTCATCCAGTGGTCGTAGGTGGTCTCGTCCGAGCCATCCTCCCAGTGCAGCACCGTCGACGTGAGCAGTTTGATCTTCTTCTTAGCCACGGGCTTACGGATACGCGAGTCCGATTCGCCCTTGGAGAAGCCGCACATCTCGACGGAGATGAGCATAACCTGCTCCTGGTAGACCATGGTGCCGTAGGTTTCGCCCAGGATGTCGTCCAGACGGTCGTCGTAGGAGACCGCCGGCTCCTTGCCGTTCATACGGTTGATGTAGGACGAGACCATGCCGGCGCCCAGCGGGCCCGGGCGGTACAGAGCGATCAATGCTACGACGTGCTTGTACTCGGTGGGCTTCATGTTCTTGATCGTGGCCGTCATGCCGGCGGACTCGACCTGGAAGACGCCGGCGGTATGGCCGGAGCCCATGAGCTTAAAGATCTCGGGATCGTCAAAGGGAATCTCTTCCTCTTTGATGTCGATGCCGAAGTTCTTCTTGATGTTTGCCTTGGCCTTGGAGATAACCGTCAGCGTGCGCAGGCCCAAGAAGTCCATCTTGAGCAGGCCCATGTCGGCAACGGTATGGCCCTCGTACTGAGTAATCTCGACGCCGCCCTTGGTATCGAGCTTGGTTGGCACGTGCTCGTTGACGGGGTCACGGCAGATCAGAACGGCGCACGCATGCACGCCCTCGCCACGGGTGAGACCCTCAATCGAGAGCGCCGTGTCGATGATGCGGCGAGCGTCGTCGTCCTTTTTATAAGCCTCGGCAAAATCGGGGTTATACAGATCCTCTTTGCCGGGTTGTTTGTCGAGCACCTGCTTGAGCTTGACCTTGGGGTCGCTCGAGACCATCTTGGACAGGCGCTGACCCATGTAGACCGGGTAGTCCAGGACGCGCGCGGCGTCGTTGATGGCCTGCTTGGCCTTGATGGTCGAGTAGGTGATGACGTGGGTGACCTTCTCGGGGCCGTAGAGCTGGCGAACGTGCTCCACGACCTCGAGGCGCCGCTCATCGTCGAAGTCCATATCGATATCGGGCATCTCGGTACGCTGCGGAGACAGGAACCTCTCGAACATCAGGCCGTTCTCGAGCGGGTCGAACGCGGTGATGTTCATGGCGTAGGCGACGATAGCGCCGGCGGCCGAGCCACGGCCGGGGCCGACGCCGATGCCGTTGTCCTTGGCCCATTGCACGTACTCGGCGACGATCAAAAAGTACGCGGCAAAGCCCTTGTCGCAAATGACCTTGTATTCGTACTCAAAGCGCTCTTTGATGTTGACGCCACCGATCTCGCGCGTGGCCCAGTCGTCGCCGTAGTGCTGGCGCAGGCCCTTCTCGCACTCGCGGCGGAACTGGCTCTCGTGCGTCTCGCCGGGATCGAGCAGCGGGAAGCGCGGCAAGATGATGGAGTCCCAGTCCAGCTCGACGTAGCACTTGTCGGCAATCTCGAGCGTGTTGTCGCAGGCCTCAGGGCAATACGGGAACATCGCCCGCATCTCCTCCTCGGTCTTCATGTAAAACTCCGAGCCGGTCATGCGCATGCGGTTGGGGTCGTCGACCTTGGCGTTCATGCCGATGCACATGATGACGTCCTGCACCGGCGCGTCCTCGCGGCGCAGGTAGTGGAAGTCGTTGGTGGCGATGACCTTGACGCCCACCTGCTTGGCGATATCGATGAGCGTGCGGTCCATCTGCTCGTCGGTCAGGCCGTTGTCGGTGGTAATGCCGTGTTCCTGGATCTCGATGTAAAAGTCGCCGGGGTCAAAGGTATCGCGGAAGGTCTCGGCCCACTTGATGGCGCCTTCCATGTCGCCGCGGTCGATGTATTTGGGGATGATGCCCGCGATGCAGGCGCTCGTGCAAATCATGCCCTTGGCGTGGCGGCGCAGGTTGTCGAGCGTCACACGCGGCTTGTAGTAAAAGCCCTGCACGGCGGCCTCGGAAACCGTCTGCATCAGGTTGACGTAGCCCTCCTGGTCCTTGGCCAGGAGGATCATGTGGTAGAGCTCGGGCTTGTGGTCGCGGGCGAGCGTCTCGTCCGGCGTAAAGTAGACCTCGCAGCCAAAGATGGGCTTGATGACCAGGGGCGGCTTGAGCTCGTCGATGTTGCCCTTTTCGTCCCACATGGCCATGTCCTTCACATACTGGGCATGCTCGCGCGGGTTTTCCTCGGGATCGGGCTCCACCAGCTCGTCGCGGCGGTCCTTTTCCAAGAAGGCCTTGTCGTGGCTCCAAGTTTTGTACTCGGGCGTATTGTGGTTGACGGCGTCGCAGGCCAGCGCCAGATCGGGCACGCCATACATGTAGCCGTGGTCGGTAATGGCCACGGCGGGCATGCCCAGCTCTACGGCGCGATTGACCATATCCTGGATACGGGTTGCGCCGTCGAGCATGGAGAAAACAGTGTGATTGTGCAGATGGACGAATGCCATGTGATGAGCTCCGATGCGGGTTCGTGTTCTGACTGAACGATTTTACCGCACGGCACGGACAGCACCCGAACCTAGCCAAACCCACACGGCTCCTCATGCAGTTGCGGTGAAATACGGATTGGATGGGGCGCCCCGTGCCTCAAACAGTCCGTATTTCACCGCAACTTGCAAAGGGGTTGCGGCAAAGCGCTCCCTGTTCGGCTTGGGATTGGGGTGGGGGAAGCCAAACAGGGAGCGTTTTGCCGCAACGCGGGGCGACGCAACGCTCAACTCGTGGCCTTTCGCCTTTTCGCGGCTACAACAACGAGGCGGACGAGTAGAAACACCAGCAGAATCCTGCCCAGTAGTCGCCCGCAGTCTTCGATAAACAACTCATCGATGGCACCGCCCCTCTCAATCGTTGCGAGAATATTCGAGAGAGCCGATCTGCCCATCGCCCGGTCGACCGCCGCTCGCGGCAAACTCGCAAACGCATCCGCAGCCAACGCCTCGGCACCCTCATCTCGTTCGCACACCGCAATAATGCGCTGGCGGTTCGAGCCGTACGGATGGCAGGTAACCAGCGTGAGCAGATCTTTGTCCTTCTGGATGGCAGCCGATTTGATATCGGAAGGCGAAATGATCCGAATCTCGGCAACGCGGTAAACATAGCCGCCCCAAATGGTCCGCAGGCACACGCGATCTCCAACTCGCACGTTCTCAATCTGCTTAAAGAACATGTTACGGTGGGCGGCGATGACGCAATTGGACGAGGGCTCCCCCAGCGGGGCCGACGTTCCCGCCACCACCGCGGCACCGTTCAACATGTTCTGCTCGCTCGAGCCCAGGTATACGGGGGCTTCGCAAGCCATCGAGTCTACCGTCAACACGCCCACGGGCAATCCTGCAAGACCCGTCTTGGCAAACGACTGATCGGCGGCTCCAAACGTAAAGGGATCGTTGATGACCATCCCCCCGCCTTGGCGGACGCGCTCGTTGTAGGACTCCAGCCAGGGACGTGACGACACGCCCCTGTCAGCCGTCTCGAGCGCTTCCTCGCCTGCGGCAGACTCCGATACAGCATTGCTATCACTCGCCGCATCGATTGCCTTCGACGCTGCGGCCATCTCCGAGTTGGCACGCAACCCGTAGCTCAACTCGACAAAATCCGGCACAAGCAGTAACAGCGCGCCCGCAAACAGGACAACCCAGCCAACAGCGGCAATATTCAACCGCTTCTTAGAGGAGTGCTCTGCATCACAATGCGATGCCATGCTACCGCGTCACCTCTTTGTCGCGACCGGCATGCCGCTTACGCCTTCGGCTCGCCGCATATGCAGCGGCAAGAACCACAATCGCAAGCAAAACGCCAATTAGCGCAGGCGGCACGCCAATCTTGTCGCCCAGGGTGTTATAAGCCGAAGCCAGGCCGGCATCACGGTCCTTCCTTTCGAGCCATTCCTTGGGAACATCGCAGCGTTCCGCATGAATCAAAAGACGATGCGAGTTGACGCCATACGGTGTGCACGTCACCAAGGTAACGAGGTCCTTGTCCTTTTGAATGGCCAGGCTCGAGGTATCGTCGGGCAAAACGACCTCAGTCGAAGTCACACGGTAGGCAAGATCCTCATCTAAAACCTGGAGCACAAAGTAGTCTCCGACATGAAGCTTATCGAGCTTATCGAAGATAACGGCAGAGGGAAGGCCCGTGTGCCCGGCAAGAACAGCATGTGTCGAAGGACCACCCACCGGCAGCGACGAGTTTGGTTCGTGCCCCACGCCATGGTCCATGCCTTCACCCGTGACGCCGTGGTAGATGGGCAAATCGACACCTATCGACGGAATAACGATTGTCCCCATGGCTCCGTCACCAGCCAAATTGAGGCATGAGAGGTATTCCTCGTCTGATGTCTTTGGAGCGTTTGGGTCAAACGGGTCTATGACATAGGCGGCACCCGAATACAGCCGATCGTTGTAGTCAATCGCCTGCTGGCGCCAAGCCGAAAGATCCTCGGGGGTCGCCTCTTGAACAACCTGACGCAGGTTGTTAGAAACCTTTGCTTGCTCAACCTTATTGAGATAGTCGCTCGCGACAGGATACAAAAGCAGACAAAGGCCCGTAAGCACCAAAAGCGCCGCCAATATGGGCGCAAGCCAACGACGCGTACCCTTGCGATATCCCGCATGGGAAGCAGTGACATCATCACGATAAACTGCGGCAAAACAGGCGTCATCCCGCCCATCCATCCGAGCAAGAGGAGAGGAAGGAGCGTTATGCCCCCTCCCCTCTTTACTATGTAGCCCTTTGCGCGTCATGGCCTACAAAGTGAAACGACTAGTCGCGTTTGCGCGAACGAAAGACGACCACAGCGCCGCCAGCGATGAGCAGGACGCCGCCCGCCGTAAAGGCAACCGTACCCGCACCGCCGGTAGTGGGCAGCTGACCCTGCTTGGGGTCGGTCACGTCGGCGGTGTTGACGTCGAAGTTCTTCTCGGCCACGTCAGGGGTGGCCGGGGAGTCGCCCTTGTCGGACTCGTCGAGGGTGACGTCAAAGGGGTCGACCTTCTGGTAGCCCGCCGGGACGCCGGTCTCGGTCACGGTGTAGGTGCCCGCGGCGAGGCCGTTGACGTGCACGTAGCCGTTGGCGTCGGAGACGACCTTGCCGTCGTCGTGCTTGACGCCGGCGGCGTCGACGTAGGTGACGGGGCCGTCGGCGTTGGCGACCGTGAACTCCGCGCCGGGCAGGGCGGCGCCGGTCGGGGTGACCTTCTTGAAGACGAAGCCGTAGGTCTGGATCTGCGGGTCGGCCGGCTCGGTGCTGACCTCCTTGTCTTCGTACGGGTTCGGGGTGAAGGTGCCGTAGGCCTTGTTGCCGACCTTGCCGGTCTCGACGTTGATCGCGACGACCTTGGACTGGTACTCGACGCGAACCTTCTGGCCGGCGTGGCCCTTCAGGTAGTCCCACTTGAACTTGACGGTGAAGCCGCCATCCTTGTTGTAGGCGATTTCGTAGCTCTCGGCCCCGACGGGGTTCTTGTAGCCGTCGCCGTCGTAGACCTTGATGCTGCTCTTGTCGAGCTCGAGGCCCGCCTCGGGGACGTCGGTCACGGAGAAGGAGGCGTGGGTGGCGTCGGACGGGAAGCTGGGGACGGCGGTGTCGATGCGGAAGGTCGCGGTGTCGCCCACGGAGTAGGTGTCGGTCAGGTTGCCCGAGGCGGTGCCGTCAGCGGGGACGACCGTCTTGACCGGCGGGGTCACCGGCTGGGACTTGGCGGTCACGGCTTCGAGCTCAGCGGCGGCGTACTTGCCGCCCTTGACGACGGGCGAGGCGTCGACGAGCATGGTCTGGTAGATCTTGGTGGAGCCGCTCGTGGTGGTCACGGTGACCAGGTAGAGGCCGGAGTCGAGGCCCTGGGTGACCTTGCCGCCCGCGGCCTTGGCCTCGTAGGTGGCGGCGCCTTTGGTGACGACGGGCGCGATGGCGTCGGCGACGGTGCGGCCGTCCTTGCCGGCGACCTCGGCGGCGGTGTCGTACGCATCGGGCAGGCCGTCCACCTTGGTGGTGTAGGTGAGGTTGTTGCTGGCGTCGATGTCGGCGTCGAAGACCTGGTAGAACTTGACGGTGTCGCCGTCGGCGACGCCCGTGATGGTGACCGGGGCGTCATCGACATCATTGCCGCCCGCGGTCTTCGCGAGCGACACAGCCGGCGAAAGCGAAAGACCGGCGACCAGAACCGCGGCTACGGCAGCACTGGCAATTTTCCTAGTTTTATACATCTTGTTCTCCTTCCGGGACCTAAGCCCCACCGCTTTGATGTATGAAAATATCTGCAACCGGCCCTTTGCCGGCTTGCATACGTGGAAAGTGCGATTCACACGCCGCCTACATGTGGCTGCGAATCGTCCGAAGTGTCGTGGCAACAGCCACGAGTGCGCCCGCTGCGAGCAGACACTTCGCTATCATGCGAAGTCCCACAGTCCCCGGGCCCGCAGCAACGGGCATAACAGGAACCGGTTTATCGGCGATCGTCACCGTGTTAGGAGTCTCGGGCGCACGCATGTCCGAACCGTCGGCTTTGCCGACCTGAATCATGTTGGAATCGGCGCCGCCCGCCTGGCCGGCTATATCAAAAACCTGAATGCGATATGGTTCGCTGTTCATCTGATAGCCCGTGGGGGCATAAGTTTCGACAAGGAAATACGTACCGACGGTAAGTTTTGGAAACTCAATTCTTCCATCATTATCAGTCTCGTGGTCAGCGGATACACACTTGTCCACCGCGGAATTGAAGGAACCGTCACCGTCATCCTTGTAAAGCGAGAACTTTGCACCGGATAGTTTCTTAGACGTGTCGCTAGCATCGACCTTGACCAATGAGACATCCGTCTTCACGCGCTCGTTGTCGATGCGCGCCGGCTCGGACGCGCTCATGGCGCGTTTCGAGTCGGCGGGCGAGATCGTCGAGGCAACGAGCCCGGGACTATCGTTGGTGTAGCACAGGCTAAAGGTGCGAGTCGTATCTCGGGGAAGCACGAATCCCGCCGGTGCCGCGATTTCCTCGAGCGTGTACGTTCCCCAGGGAAGGCCCGTCACGGTCACGTAACCGTCGTCGCCCGAGGCGAGGTCGTCGCGCACGACGTCGTTGTGTGCGACGCCGTCGGAGTCAGTCCACGTGCGCGTCAGCCTGAACGTGGCGCCCGCGAGCGGCGCGCCGTCGTCCGCGTTCCACTTGAGCGCCCTAAGGTCATACGTGATGCCCTTGACCTCGGGCTTCGGGAAGTCGCATGTGGCGTGGGGATGCTCGTGGAACTGGTTGTCGTCCTTGTTGTACGCGCTGTAGGTGTAGTCGAGGGTGGCGCGGTCGTTCGTGAAGTACGGGTTGGTCACCTCGTCGGGGCGATACGAACTCGCAATCCCGCCGGCGGTCCTCAGGCGCACCTTGTACGTGAGCGAGGCGGCCCCGTAGTACCAGGTCTTCTGCGTAATGGTGAGCTTGGCAACCGCACCGCTATCGGTGTACTCGTAGTCGTAGACGGGGTCCTCGACGACTTTCTTTGCCGAGCCGGAGTACTGCGGGCTCCAAGTGAGTGTCGAGATGCCGTCATCGAAGCTCGCCGAGCCGGCGTCAGCGTTGATGGAGCCCAGGAACTCGATGTTGCCGCCCATGACGTCCGTCACCGAGTTGAGGGTCGGCGCGGGACCCGGCTTGACCTGGCCCTTGATCTTCTCGTTGATAAGGTTATACGCTTCATCTGAGAGGACAACCGTATTATGAGAGTCCTTACTAACCTGAATGCCCATAAGGACATAGTGGCTCTTGTCCAGCTCCAGGAAAATCGTGGTGTTGTTTGCCTTATTCCAATATAGCCTTACATTCTTGGCGATGGTCTTCCCCGCTGGGTACTGGATATCAAAGACGCCCGACTTGCCGTAATTCGATCCGGCGTTTCCCGTTACGTCAATCCCGCTGCCGTTGACGGAGCCGGTCACGGTACCCGGCGTCATGCCGTGCGCCCAGTTGGATGTCACGCCTTGGTATGGAGCAGTCGTGAAAAACGTATAATAGTCCGTCTGCTGCGAGGAGACGGCGCAGGTGTCCACCGAAAGGTGCACGATGAACTCATCCTCGACCCCTGTGGGCTCGACAGTTTTGCTCAGGCGCACGCTGCCATCAGGAGACTCGACGTAGCTGTAATTGGCGAGTTGATCGGTCGCGATGCCCTCGCTTGTCTGATGCGACGCATCGTAGCGACCGCTCACGATCTGCCAGCCGTTATCCCCCGCAGCACGAGCCAGATGCGGGGCAGCGAGAAGAGCACACAGGCACGCAGTCAGCAGAACGACTGCCGCGATCGAACGCTCACGTTTCATTCGCTTCACTTTGTCACTCCATTCCCACTTATCTAGCCACACAGCGGCGTGGCGATTAAAAGCGCAGTTAATCCGCAAAGGCGAGTCCCCTCGCCCTTGTAAACCGTTTATCTAGTTTTGAATTATCTACACGCGCTGTGACATATCAGACGTTTCCGTGACACCCAGCAAAGGGGCGCGTCGGTCACGCATGGGAACGTTACGTGACCGCCACCAACAACGCGCGCAACCGCTATAGGGCTATATACTCCGACCAAGAGTATTCGGGAAGCAGCAGTCCAGGAGCATCCCCAGCGTGGTCTCGGTAGTCATAGTAGTCGCACTCGATATACTCTGGAACGATTCGGCGGGCGCCGCGATCGGACTCAATAATGTAATCAATGCCTTCTCGACGCAGTTCCGCCATAAGGCGCGACACTGTCTTGCGATAGCGAGCTTGGGTTCGCCCGTCAGATTCGCACTCCCAGAGCTCTGCGATTGCCTCGTGATTGGTCACAAATGCCCCACGTCTCACGATGAGCAGCGCCAGCAGTTCCCTCGCTTTTTCGTGCCTGATGTAGACCGCCCGACCATCGACAGACAGAGCAAAAGCGTCGAACAGTCTGGCGGTAATCCGTCGCCTTGCGTCAGTTTGATTTGGCTCATCCGCCTTTTTGGACTCGTCAGTGTTAAGGCTCAGGCACATAAAGTACTTTGCCTTAGAAATGGGAACCATGGTCAGCGTGACCGAACGAGCGGCTTCACCTTGGTAAGTCATGGAAAACCCAATGTTGACCGGCTGGTTACCGCCGCATTGGCCAGTCGTAGACATGGCGTGCATGCAAAACTCCCTCACGGGCTCGCGGTCTTCGTCGCTCACCCGCTCCATCAATAACGGCATCAGGTCATCCGCATTCATGCGCACGTTCAAAAAAGCCGCGATTGAATCATTTTGGCCGCGGCAGATAAAGCGAACGGTGCCCTCGAGCCTATCGACCTCAAAAACATCATCTGCAAAGCTCGAGAACAACAACTTGCCAAAGGAAAGTGCTTCCTTGCTCTCGCGCTTATAATCGAGATCGATAACGGCCTTAACGCAAAAGGTGCTCAGCGCGAGCGAATCGCCCTGGACCAAACGCTCTATCCATAGATTGCAGGTGAGCGTCGTGCCATCGGCCGAGACCAATTTGCAGCGTTCCATCCCCGAAAATACACTCGTGTAAGCGCGCTCTACCGCCGAGACCACAAGATTTCGATCGTTCATGACAACGAAGTCGAGAAAGCTCAGTCCCTGCGCGTCCTCTTTAACTCCTAAGATGTCCTCTGAAATACCGCACATTTTATCGATGCTAAGCGTGGAGTCTCCTGCGATTCTGACAAGTGCCAACCGCTCACTGGGCGACGGAGACGCCAGCCCCATTTGCTCATCCGAAACCTGGCATACCACCGAGAAGCCCCTTAGGCACCCATCATCGGTTCTAATAGAAGTCATCGTGTCGACGACCCTAATAACCGATCCGTCCTTTTTGATAAGGCGGTAAGTAACGCTTTCACTACTCTCTCGTTTTGCGAGCCGATGAACAAACGCGACAAAGACCATGCTGTCGTCCGGATGAATTAACGCGGTATATACTCCCCCAATTAGCTTTGTCAGCTCCGCCTGCCCATATCCGAGCATCGAGCAGAAGGTACGGCTCATAAATTCGAGGTGAATCGGGTCATCCAGGTAGCAGCGATGGTATCCACCCAATCGCTCCACGTCGATATGGGAGAACTCTTTATCGCTGTAGCTCTCGTCAAAAATGGTATTAGCCATGGTCTTTTGCCTTCCACCCCATTAGCTCAAGCCGCATTAACTCATCTGCCCGTTGCAGGGCAACGCCTAGTCAATCCTTACGTACTCAGCCCAGGAGTATTCGGGGAGAAAGTCACCCGACGGCTCCCTAAGCCCGTCGCGATAGTCGTAGTAGTCACACTCGATATACTCGGCAACGACACGTCGGGCGCCTCGGTCGCTTTCTACGATGTAGCCTATTCCGTTTCTATTGAGTTCGGCCATAAGTCGCGATGCGACCTTCCTGGCTCGAGCCCTTGTCGTCTCATCGGGCTCGCACTCCCACAGCATCGCGATTATCTCGCGCGTGGACACAAAGGCGCCGCGCCTCTCGATAAGAAGCGCCAAAAGCTCCTTGGCCTTTGCAGAGCGGATGTTGACCGCCCTGCCGTCGACGGCAAGCCGGAACGATCCAAATAGCGTAACGTTAATTTGCTTTTGCGCGGCAACGACAGAGAGCGGGTCTCCCCCGACATCGGCGTTGTCAAAGCTCAGCCCGATAAAGCACTTTGACCTCGAAATCGAGACCATCGTAAGTAGAGTTGGCCTTATGGAGCCGTCTCGGAACACGAGCGAATACTTCAGTTTGGCCGACTCGATATCATCCGGCCCCGGCTCACCAAGCTCTACTTTTTCGCAAAAGTCCTTTGCGGCGGCAACGTCTTCCGGAACCACATGCTCAAGGAGGTATTTCGTTGTGTCACTAATAAACATTCGCACATTGAGCGGCAGGTTTATGCAAGTGTTATCGCTGCGGGCGATGTAAGTAACGGAACCCTCGAGCCGATCGACCTCAAAAAGGTCCTCTGCAAAGCTCGAGAACAAAAGCCTGCCAAACGAGACCTTATCCTCTGCATCGCGCTGATGCTCGGCGCTCTTCTCTATCTTGATGCAGAAGAGACTGCCTTCTACGGAGTCTTCGAGCTGGATGCACTCGACCCATAAATCGCATATGTGCGTGTGGCCGTCTGCGGAAATAAGGGCGCATGTCTCCATGTCAGAGTATTCTTCCGCATGGGCCTTGTCGATAGCCCTCTTGACCTTATCACGATCGGAAATTGCGACAAAATCATGAAGTCCCCCCCCCCGGACATAAATCGTCTACACCAAGCAAGCTTGATGCCACGCCGCACATGCGCTCGATATTAACGGAGGCGTTTCCATACACCTTAAGAAGGGCCATACGCTCGCCCGGAACAGTTGAAGCCGATTCCAGCTGATCGTCCGGCACTTCGCAGACGACAGAATAGCCGCGCATAACGCCGTCCTCGCATAGGACAGACGCCATGGTATCAACCACCCGAATGACAGAACCGTCCCTGCGGATCAAACGGTACACAACGCTATCGCAGCCTTCGCTCTCGGCAAGGCGCTGAGCGAAATCGTCAAACAATGCCGTATCGTCGGGATGCACCAGGGCTGTATACACTTCACCGGTAAGCTCGGCCAGCTCGGTCTCTTGGTAGCCCAGCATCTCGCAGAAATTCTTACCAGCGAATTCCAAGTGCATCGGATCGCCCAAGCAGCACCGATGATATCCACCCAGATGGTGCATAATGTCGTGCTCGCCGTCTGCGACAGCCAAATGTTTGTCAGTTTCTTGCATCATGAGATTGCAGCCCCTTTCCCCCGATAACGATAACGGCCGTCCGTCCCGCTTGTGCAAATACGTGACCGTACCGTGACAGCCGCCATGAAACTTGTCGCACGGCTTAAGACCCAATCCAGCGGGGCAACAATGCGGGCATGCGCAAATTGTCGCAGCGAGTATGGAGCAACAGGCCACTTGCAGCATGGAGCCCGTTGGATCCATCTGAATCAAATGTTGCGGAGGATAGCAACATTAATCCAAATAATAGCAATGTCGCAGCAATTTACAACAATTTGTCCTGAAGAGAGCATTATTTGCCGCAAACGGTCTAAATTCGACTGCGAGCGAGCAACTTTAGGGCGAATACACGCAGATTAGTATGCAAGGTCACACACCAGCCTAAAGGCCATCCCCCCAAATAGCTACTTAAGAGTTGCGGTGAAATAGTTCCTCGAAAAGCCACCTAGGCTGTAAATCAGGAACTATTCCACCGCAACTTACCTGGGGCATGCGTCACCCTTATGAGTTGCGGTGAAATAGGGACTGATTGGCAGCTTTTCTGGCCAAAACAGTCCGTATTCCACCGCAAGTTGTTGAGGGCTAGAGGTTGTAGGTGACTACCTGGGGATCGGCGGGTTCTACGAAGAGCGTCGGATCGGCCTGCTCTACGCGGACAAACTTGACCGTCACCGTCTCAAAACCCGCCTTGTGCAGAACATCAGCGTAGACGCGCGCCTGCAGCGCATGCTTCTCCAGCAGCTGGTCTGGCGTCTCGTCCGGCGTGCCGCCCGTCTTGTAGTCGACGACCAGCGCGCGCGTGGGATCTGCCGGATCGGTCGCCAGCGCATCGATGGCGCCCTCGGCATACGCACCGTAGCGGGCGATGTCCTCGTCCTCGCAACCCAGCGAAAAGAACGGCACCTCGGCGCGAACGCACGGCCACGCGAGCAGGTCGGTACGAACAGCCGACTTGAGCCAGCGGTCCAGGGCAACGTCGAAGCGTTCGCGCTGCTCCGGCGTCAGGCGCCACAGACGCGCCAGCGCTTCGGCGCGCGCGGTGGGCAGCTCATCGGCACCCATCTCGATGAGCCACTGGCAGGCAGCGTGGAAGGCCGAGCCCAGCGCCATGGGATTGCCGGCGGGCTCGACAGCAGCCACGTCCGCATCCGTCGTCTCCGAGCCATCCGACTCCGCATCATCGCCAGCCTCGTCCATGGGCACGCGCGCCTCGGCGGCACGGTCCTCGGCCTCGGCATGGAGCGCTGCCGCGATTGACGAGTAGCTATACGAGTCACGCGCCGGGAACGGGCGGGTGCCCATGCGCACGCCCACCGCCTGGGGATACACGAGCTCAAACGCATCGGGCTCGGGGTCGGCAGGACCGGGAACGGCGGCGCGGGCATCTGCACCGGCACCCTCCGGCTCCGCATCGCCGCGGACAAGCCTGCCCTCGGCATCCAGCGAAGCGTTGGCCTCAAACGCCTGCTCGCCAAAGGTAAAGTTCGCGAGCGAAATGAGCTCGCAGTCGCCCGGCCGGGAGTTGTCGAACACCAGGCGGTCGGCATCGAGCTGCGGCATGTCCAGAGCGTCGGTCGGCAAAATACGGCGCAGCACGTCGTAGGTCAAATCGGTCTCGACGTCGAAGGTCGGCGCCGTCACCTTGCCACGGCTCACGCCGGCATCCATCGCCAGAATGACCAGCTCGCGCGCACGCGTCATGGCAACGTAGAGCAAGCGGGCCCGCTCCTCGAGCGAAAGCTGCAGGTCGTCGTTGCGCAGGCGAACAAATGCCTCGGCGGGAGAACCCGTCGCACAGACGTCCTCCATGAGCTCCGGCGGCAGCCACAGCGACGTGCCCTTGCCCTTAAACGCATGCTCAAACTGCTTTTTAACGTCGTCGCCCTTCACAAAGGTTCCGTCGGCGAGCTTAACGCCGTCGAAGCGTGCCGGTAGCGCCACGACCTGCGCTCCGCCCTCGACGCGACCCATCTGTGCCGTGCCCGAGGACTTACGCACGCCAAAGCACTCGGCGACCGCCACGACCGGATATTCCAGACCCTTGGAGGCGTGCACCGTCATGATGCGCACCGCGCCGTCGCCCTCCACGTTGAGCGCGCCCGGCGCCTCCTTGCCCGCCAAGAAGCGGTCGAAGGCCAGCGCGATGGAACGCGGCGAGTTACCGAACTCAGCCTCAGCCTCGGCCACGGCGTCGAGTGCCTTGAGCACGTTGGCGGCAATGGCCTTGCCCTCGGGACCACGCTGTGCCAGGCGTACAAACCAGCCGGAGGCGTTGACCACGTCGCGCGCGATGGCGGCGAACGAATCGCGGCCCACACGACGAAGCGCATACCGCAGCACCTCGCGGGCGCGCGTCACCAGCGGCAAGTCTTGCAAACCCAGCACGTCGAAATCACTCATAATGCCCACGTCGATATTCCGGCGCGAGGTCTCCCCCGTCTCGCTATCGAGCTTGGTCGCCAGCGCCAGGAACTCCTGGGCGCCGAGCGCAAACATCGGCGATGCCAGCAGCGGCATAAGGCCCTGCGCCGTATCGGCCGGATTGGCGAGTGCACAAACCAGGGCGCGCACCGTCTGAACCTCGGCAGCTTGGGCAAAGACTGAGCCGCCCGCGATGACGCAGTCGAGCCCCTGGTCGCGGAAGGCCTGGGCGTAGACGTCTGCGTTGGTCATGCGGCCCAGTAGCAGCACCATGCCGCCCTGGGGCTGGCCGGCATCGGCAAGCGCGCGGAATCGCTCGGCGATCGCACGGGCCTTGGCCTGTGTGCGCTCCTGCGTACTGCCGCCGGCAACAAAGAGCGCCTGGCGACGCGAGGCGTCTGCCACCAGCGTGTCCTTGCGGCCGTCGCTCGCCTCAAGATCCAAAAAGCCCTGCATCAGGCCGCCGTCATCGCCATCGAAGACGCGTGCCACGTAACGCAGCACCTCGTCGTGGCTGCGGAAGTTGCGCACGAGCTTGACGAGCTCGCCAGCAGGGGCGTCGGCCACGGCAGTCGCCTCGGGCGCGGCAGACAGGCCCACCTTGCGCTCCTGGCGACGGAAGACCTCGACCTCGGCGCCGCGGAAGCGATAGATCGACTGCTGCGCATCGCCCACGGTGCACAGCGCGCGCTCCCCCGCACCCGTCAGATAGCGTATCAAATCGACCTGCATCTGGTCGGTATCCTGGAACTCGTCGATCATGACCATCTTAAAGCGGCCCTCGTAGGCCGCTCGAATAGCCGGGTAGTCGCGCAGGGCCTCATAGGCCATGCGCAGCAGGTCGTTGTTGTCGAGGGCAGACTGGGCAGCCTTGAGCGTGCGGTACTCAGCCTCTACAGAGCGGGCCAAGCCCACCAGTGCATCAAGCGCCGGGCCACCACAGGCAAGCACGATATTGATAAACGCATCGGCGGCCTCGGCCTTGAGCAGCTCGACCTGCTCCTTGGGGAACGCCTTGCTCGCCCGCGGCATGGTGCACGACATCATGAGTCGCGCCGCATCCTCCATGGTTTTGCCGCTCGCCTCAAACGCGTCGATGGCGTCGAGTGCCGTCTGCGCCTTCTCGGTCACGGCCTTGCTTGCGCCCAGCGCCGATCGATAGGCATCGGCGAGTGCCGAGGTATCGGCCTGGCCGCGCGCCACGCACACGTCGTCCATACCGCCCGGCAGCTGGCTCGATAGCTCCAACAGGTCGCGCACCAGGCCTTTAATGGTGGTGCCGGCACCAAACGGCCCGCCCTCGCCCGCCATGGGATACCAGGCGTAGAGGCTTTTAAGCGAAGCGGCGAGCTCGGGGGCGGCATCGGGCACCGTCGCGCGGGCCAGCACATGCTCAACAGCCTGGTCCATAAGCTCGTCGGTATCGGTGAGCACCGTGAACTCGGGGTCGATGCCCAGCTCCAACGCGTGTGCGCGCAGGATACGCGAGCACATGCCGTGAATGGTCGAGATCCACGCATCGTCGACGGTCAGGGCCTCCTCGTCCATGCCCTCGTCGATGAGCGCGCGGCGCACGCGGTCACGGATCTCGGCCGCGGCATCTTTGGTAAAGGTAATGGCGAGCACCTGGTCCAGATGCTCAACGAACGAACCGGATTCGGGCGAGAGCGCGTAGACGATGCGGCGCGTGAGGGTAAAGGTCTTGCCCGAACCGGCGCCCGCCGAGACAAACAGCGGACGGTCGAGCGTTTTGACGATCTGCAGCTGTTGCGGCATCAAAGTCGAAAGATCCATGGTCTACACGTCCCTCCTTACAAACGTTCCTTCGTGGTTATACGAGCAGCGCGCATGCGCGGCCTGCGCCGACGTCGGGTCGACGGCGGCAACGTTGCCTGCCTCGAGCTCGCGCAGGCGCTCGGCGATGCCGGCCTCCACGCGATCGAGCAGGGCGTCGAAGTCCATGCTGCCACCCTCGCCGGGGAAACCTTTCTTAAGGCCCGGGATGCGACCGTCGCCGCGCTCTTCCTCGAGCAGCTCGGCGCTCGCGGCACCGCGCAACGCCGGCTTACCGCCCTTGGTCGAAAAGTAGAGCGCCGCGCGAGTGTCCAAATCCAGCGCCCGGCGCATGGCCTGGGCGTAGATAAGCGTTTGGGTATGCGGCGGCAACCAGCGCGGATCGTCGATGGGCGCCGTGCCCGATTCCTCGTCGCGCACCGTAGGGTCGGCGAGCTTAAACTCCTCGACGCCCGTGCGATGCTTGTAGTCGATCACCACGGCACGATTCTCGGCGTCCACGTCCACGCGGTCGATGCGCCCGCCGAGCGGCCAACCGGCATACTCGACCTTGAGCTCGTTGAAGGCGAACTCCAGGTAGCGTGGGACAAAGGGGGCAAGTGCCTCGGACTCGTAGGCAAGCACGCCCTCCAACTGCGGCAAGATCTCGGCCACCTGGCGCTCCTCCACCGCAGAGAGCGGCACCAGCGGGCCCTCCGTGCCGCGCTTGCCGGCGTGCTCGGCCAACGTCTCGTCAAAGACCTCGCGCAGCAGCTCCTGAGCGCGCGGCAGATTCTCGGGCGTCACGCGCTCCATGCCCTCCTGGGGCAGGCGGGCATGCAGGTGCTCCAGCACATCGTGGACAAAGTTGCCCTTCTCCATATTTCCAAAGCCCGCGTCGATGGACTGAGGCTTCACGCGATACGACACGAACCAGCACAGCGGGCACGTCGAGTACGCCTCAATCTGCGAGGCGGACGTCAGACGCGGCACGAGCGGCGCGTTCTCGCCCTCGCCATCGCGGCGACGCAGGACCAGGTACGGCACAGCCGCCTCACTCAAATGCTGAGGAGCCTCGCACGCAACACGCTTGCACTCGATGCCCTCGCCGGCCGCTGGATCAAAATCGGCGACGATACCGCCCTCGCCCGCGCACGCAACCTTGGCGGCGCCAGCGGCCTCGGCATGCGCCCGCAACTCGGTCCACACGGCAGCCGGATAGCACTCGCGCGCCTGGCGATCGTGGGTCACGCGGGCGAGCACAATGGGGCCGCGTGCCGCCTGCATCGCGCGGCCAAAGCGCACGCGCAGCAGAGCCGCGGGCTCAAGCGTCACGCCGCTGCGCCCCAGCTCTGCCGTCAGCGTGGCCAGCGGGCCCTCCTCATGCGAGAGCGGATAACTGTCCAGATCGACGTCGGCAAACAGCACGGCATCGTAGCTGTCGGGGCGCAGGGCTGCCGCATCGGCAAGCGACGCAAAGCGCGCCTGGGCGCGCGGCGTGCGGTCGACCTCGTAGGTCTCGTAATCGTATGCGGTACTGCGCTTGTCAACCTTGGTACGAACGTCGTCGAGCACGGGCACGGTCGCGGCCTGCGACACGTCGAGCGCACGAGCATCGTTCATAAGGATGTCGATGGCATGTCGCAGCAGGGTGGTCTCCGCCTGGCGACGAGCCTGGCCGTCAAGGCCTCCAAGGGCGCGATCGGGCAACGCCTCGGCGACAGCGAGCATTGCCTTGAGCGCCGTCACGGGTTTGTCACGCCACAGCGCTTGGAACACGTCCGAGACCACGCACGGCACGTTTTTAAACCAGTTCTCATCACTGGCGGCCTTGCGCGTGCCCCTGACCTGGCCCTGCACGCTCTGCAGCAGGCTCTTGACGGCCGTGGTGGTCTTGCCGCGCGACAGGCGCATGTTCTTGTCGAAGGTGCGCGCGCTGGCGGCATCGGCACCCGAAAGCGGACTGTAAATCCAGTCGGTAAGCTCCGGCGCGGGCCACCACTCGGTCTTGGAGGCGGTGCCCTCGTCGGCGGCCTTCATGCGCTCAATCAGATTGGCAAGCGCCGTGAACTGCCTGCCCGCGATGGATTGGGAAAACGCCGTGAACTCGGTTGTCTCGGCCGCAATGTGACACGCCGCCAAACGGGCAGCGAGTTCACCAAACAGCTGGGGCGCCCGGGCAGACACCACGAGCACGCGCACGGGGTCCGCGGACGCCGTGGCACCGTCGTCGACCGCGGCGGCCTCACACGTTTTTACCAGCTCATCGATTGCATCCACATAGGCGTGGGCGCTGGCGTGAGGGCCGGCAACCTCTACAAAGGTAGGCTGAGCGGCGGGCTTGGAGGCAGTCTGGGGCGCGGCAGCACCCTCACCCAGCGGTGCGGCCTCAAACAGTACGCCGCGGACATCAAATGCCGCGGCAAGCTCCTCGCGCATCGCCGCCTGCTCGCGGGCAAGCAGCACAACGACCTCTCCCCCATTGTTCGCCACGGCCGACAGCAACTCGAGCAGGCCGTGCGTAAACGATGTGATGCCGCGCACACACACCGCGCGGGCGCACGCCGGAAGGTTGTCGGCCAGCACCTCGGCAATAAGGTCAGCCGCCTCGCAGGGCTCGACCATGTCTCGACGGTCCAAGCCGCTCGCATAGGCACTCAACAGCTCGAACACGCGAGCCTCGGCGTCGCTCTTGGGATCGGGCTGGCAAACGTCGCCGCAGCAGCGCTCGGCACCCGTTCCCGCTACGCCCGGCAGCACATCGCGGGCCATGCGCGCGAGCATGCGCACCGTTCCCTGACTGCGCGAAAGCGGTTGCAGGTCGGCATCGTCGCGACGGGCGATCATGTCCGAGAACAGCATCTGGCGCTGCATGTTGTCGACGAAGCTGCAGCCATCGCCCATAAGCTCCCACAGCGAACGGAGCCACGACGTGGGGGTTTTGTAGTCAACACCCAGCGAGGCGCCAGCAACCGCAGCATCGTGACGGCACAGGTCGAGCTCGGCAAACGAGGGCGCCAGCAAAACGGCACGCCCGTGGCGGGCAACCAGGTCGGCGAGCAACGCCGCCTCGACATCGCTCAAGTCCGTACCGGTATGGGTGGTATAGATTCGAACAGGCATGGTCCTCCACTCAAACCGTTCGCAATAATCAATGTATCCATCCTACCCGCCCACGCGGACAGATTTACCCCACGCCAACAGATTTCCTCCGTCCCCAAGGGATCAAAAAACCGCCCCCGAAGGGACGGTTCTGCGCAATTCGTTTGTTGCCGCCGGCCTACTCGCCATCCTCCAGTTTGATGAGGATCTTGCGATAGCCACCGTACTCGCCATTAAGCGCCTTGGACACGCGGCTCACCGTGGTGGACGAAGCGCCGGTGCGGGCCTGAACCTCAACATAGGGCTCGCCCTCATCCAGATAGCGCGCGACCTGCAGGCGCTGAGAAAGATCGCAGATCTCGCGCGGCGTGCAGATATCGGTTAAAAACGCCTGGATATCGTTCTCGTCGTCCAAAAGACTAAATGCGTGGACCAGCTGCTTGACATCAGGCTTGTCAAACATGTTCTCGATATTCATCGATCACCGCCAAACCCGCCATAAGGCATCGAAGTTGATACTGACATCGGGCATCGTTCGCCCGTAATATGCAATAAAACTATGCATGGGCCATTTGCCCGTAGCAGTGTAGCACACCACTAAACTAAAGCGACAAGACTCTCTGTCAGCGGCACGTTTTTCAGGACGAACGCCGTTTAGAAACCGAATGCGCACGTAAGCTCCACGAATATTTGAGACAATGGGCGCCCAAACACCGCGGCGCGCCCGCGCAACCATCAAGTCGCCGCCACCAGCCGCTTCACGCGACGCCAGCAACCCCGGCGCAAGAAAGGATTCATGCCATGCGCTTTATGCTTAACTGGCTCTTCACCTCGATCGCCATCGCGATTGCCACGTTCCTCGTCCCCGGTATCCAACCTTTCGGCTTTGCCGAGGCCTGGGTCTGCTTTGCCTTTGTGGGACTGTTCCTCAACATCGTCGATTCGTTCGTCAAGCCGTTCCTCACGGTCATCTCGCTGCCGCTCACGATCATTACGCTCGGCATTTTCCAGCTCGTGCTCAACAGCTTTATGCTGGAGCTCGCCAGTTACCTGTCGGTCAACCTGTTGGGCGTCGGCATCTCCATCGCCGGCTTTGGCTCGGCCTTTATGGGCAGCATCCTAGTGTCCATCATGCGCAGCATCCTCGACAGCATCGCCGAGGGCTAAAACGGCCAT
>JAERMT010000187.1_pt1 | contig 36299 bp, 40 predicted proteins | sample 9267081 | NCBI WGS metagenome assembly JAERMT01 (sample SAMN17071939, study PRJNA684904) | human gut metagenome | isolation source: diarrhea sample from child under the age of five | host: Homo sapiens | place: South Africa: Mafikeng, Mafikeng Provincial Hospital | collected 2019-09
TCCTTGTTTTTTATTTTGTGCGATTTAAATTATACATGAGATTTGATGTGTGTTCCTATTTTTTTGCAAAAAATTTAGCATTGGGAGAGAATTTTTTCTCTCACCAACGCTAAATATTATACAACCAAGAATTACAGGCTAAACAAGAGGAGATAATAAAGAAATACAATTCATTAGCAGTACAATATGATGAGTTAGAGCATTTGAAAAATAATATGAATGAATATCTTGGCAGAGATAAAGTTGAGAAGAAAAAGGAATCTATTATTGATTCTATAAAGAGTTGCAAGACTGAAGATAAGGAAATGTCAAAAGAAAAGAAAGAAATAAGAAAAGAATTTGAGAGATAAAGTTATGAAAGGTGTGGTCTTAGGGATGCGCCGTTCTTTATTTGGTATAAACACATATGTTTGAAAATATAAAATAAAAATAGAGAGAACGCTATATTTAACTGCGTGAATATGCTATAATATAAAAAGGTTTTGAGACTCATAGAAAGTGAGGAAATAAATGAAAGCTAATTATAAAAAGTTATGGCATATTTTATTAGATAGAGACATGAAAAAGAAAGAGTTAGCTCAAATTGCTGGGGTTAGTACATATACTATCAACAAGCTTAACAAGAATGAAAATGTTACTGTGGAAGTTTTGGGCAAGATTTGTAGAGCCTTAAACTGCACATTAGACGATATTATGGAATTTGAAGAGGATGAAAAATAGAAGAAAGGTGAGTGACTATTTTGGCAAAGAAAATAAAGAAAGAAATTTCTATGGAAGAAGCACTATGGAAAAGTGCTGATAAATTGAGAGGCTCCGTAGAACCTGCAGAATATAAACATGTTGTATTAAGTTTGTTTTTCTTGAAGTTTGCCAGTTACAAATTTGAAGAATGTAGGAGAAATATTATTGAAAATCACGGTGAAAAATATGCAGATATGAAGCCTTTTTATACAAAGGAGAATGTATTTTATTTGCCGGAAGAAAGTAGATGGTCATATATCATTGAAAATGCTAAGCAAGATGATATTGCTTTAAAAATAGATACTGCTCTCTTTACGATTGAGAAAAACAATCCTTCACTTAAAGGTGCTTTGCCAGATAATTATTATTCTCGCTTACATATTGACACATCAAAACTTGCTTCTTTGCTTGATGAAATCAATCGAATAAATACAGATGATAAAGAGAACGACATAATTGGTCGTGTATATGAATACTTTTTAAGTAAGTTCGCTCTTGCAGAAGGAAAAGGTAAAGGGGAGTTCTACACACCAAAGTGCATTGTAAACTTGATTGCAGAAATGCTTGAGCCTTATGATGGAATACTTTATGACCCTTGTTGTGGTAGTGGAGGTATGTTTGTCCAATCGGTTAAGTTTGTGGAAGCTCATAGTGGTAATAAGAAAAAAGTATCTATTTATGGTCAAGAGTATACTAACACTACTTTCAAATTAGCAAAAATGAATTTGGCTATTCGTGGTATTTCTGCAAATCTCGGAGAGATGGCAGCAAATACATTTACAAATGACCAACACAAAGACCTAAAAGCAGATTTTATTATGGCAAATCCACCTTTTAATCAGAAAGAGTGGAGAACAGCTAATGAGTTAATTGATGATCCTCGATGGAATGGCTATGAAGTTCCGCCTACAAGCAATGCAAATTATGGTTGGATTTTGAATATTGTTTCTAAACTTTCTCAGAATGGTGTTGCAGGCTTTCTGCTGGCAAATGGAGCTTTATCTGATGATGGAACAGAGCTTAAAATTAGAAGGCAGCTTATTGAGAACAATCTTGTTGAAGCTATTGTTATTTTGCCAAGAAACTTGTTTTATACTACAGACATTAGCGTAACTCTATGGATTTTAAACAAGAATAAAAAAGATCGTGTTGTGGAACAAAATGGGCAGATTAAACGTTACCGTAATCGTGAAAAAGAAATACTATTCATGGACTTACGTCAAATGGGTAGTCCTTATGAGAAAAAGTATATTGAGCTAACTGACGAGGATAGAGCAAAAGTTACAGAAGTATATCATAACTGGCAGCAAGAAAATTTTGAAAAAACATACGAAAATGTTCCGGAGTTCTGTTATTCTGCCTTATTTGACGAGGTTAAAGAAAAGGGATTTACTCTTGTTCCGAGCCGATATATTGAGTTTATCAACCGTGATGAAAATATAGATTTTGATACAAAGATGAAATCTTTGCAATCAGAACTCAAAGAACTTCTTATTGATGAGGAAAAGTCTAAGGAAGATTTACTTTCTGTGTTTAAGGAGTTGGGGTATGAAATCGAATTATAAACGATTAGGCCAGTATATTCGACAGGTTGATGTGCGAAATACAGAGGGAAAAGAAGAAAATTTGCTTGGAGTATCGGTGCAAAAAAAGTATATTCCTTCAATAGCAAACACGGTTGGAACTGATTTTACAAAATATAAGGTAGTCAAAAAAGGACAGTTTACATATATTCCTGATACTTCTCGACGTGGAGATAAAATTGGAATAGCTTTACTAGAGGATTATGACGAAGGGCTTGTAAGCAATGTCTATACGGTGTTTGAGGTAATTGATAAAAAACAATTAATTCCACAGTATTTGATGTTGTGGTTCAGTAGACCAGAATTTGATCGCTTCGCACGTTTTAAATCGCACGGAAGTGTCAGAGAAGTAATGGATTGGGACGAAATGTGTAATGTAGAGTTACCTGTACCTACCTATGAAAAACAGCTGGAAATAGTGAACAGTTATAAAGCAATTATGGAGAGAATTGATTTAAAGCAGAAGATAAATGATAATTTAGCGGCTTGATAAAGTGGCTAACAAAACTGTTTGCATCTGCTTTAGTTTGGCGATTTCATTGTCATTATCCTCAATTACAGCAAAGATTTTACTCAAACTTTGCTCAAGTTTATTTAAGATATCTGAATTCGGATATGTAATTTCAAGTGGATTGAGTTCTTTAGGATACACATGTGGCTGAGCAGTACCTTTTTGTAATTCAGTAATTTGAGCTTGTATATCTTTCATCATTACATACAAACAATGTATATAGCATGAAGAGTTGTTGTAAGAACAATCAGCTGCCCATATATCATGCAAATGAAACGATACGTATCCGGCATTTACTCCAGAGCCACTTACCGTAATAGATGGGCCTGATACATTGCTTTTATGATGGTGTCCAGAAGGTTGTAAACCAGCTGAAATAACTGGAATATTTCCTTCAACCATTTCTGCTGCTGTAATATTTTTACCACGTACAAATTCTCCAATATCAGAAATTGTACCAGTGATAATTTCATCAGTAGTACAAACTTTGAGTTCAGCTTTATATAAGTTGATAGCTTGTGCTTCTAAATTATCATTTAACATAGAAGGAGAAAATAAAAATAAAATACGAAATAGGAAAAATTGTGATATTAAGAAATGAACTTAATGTATATATTGCTGGATACAACGATACATCTAAGAAATATAAAGGATTTGATGTAAATAATGGCAAGAATGAAATTGAATTCTCAGAAGAAGATGTTATTTTAACGGTTTAGTATATAAAACTCTCAGCAGTGGCGAGAGTTAAAACAAGAGACTGCCACTGATAGTCGTTCTCTTAGTATAATAACGGAGAAAAGACTATGAAACAGAATTTAATCAATGATGTTGTTCAGGGGATGTTACCGTACTTGAATAACGGACAGATTGAAAAGTTGCAAGAGGTATTGCACTTCGCACTTTTTAATTATCAGGTAACGCAAGATAAAGAACACGAGGAAAACTCAGAACAGAATTTAGTAGAGCTATTCCTTTCGGCAAAGCGAATCGAAGGCTGTTCAGAGAAATCCCTCAAATATTATAAAACGACGATTGAAACTATGCTTTTTCAACTTCAAAAAGATGTAAAACAAATCGTGACTGATGACATAAGAACATACCTTACGGAATATCAGAACAGTAAGCACTCAAGTCGTGTTACGATTGACAATATAAGGAGAATATTATCCAGCTTTTTCTCTTGGCTTGAGGATGAAGATTATATTCTTAAAAGTCCGGTAAGGAGAATACATAAAGTTAAGACCGGAACAAGCGTTAAGGAAACTTATTCTGATGAAGCACTTGAGCTTATGCGTGATAGTTGCACAGAGCTTAGAGATTTGGCAATGATTGATATGTTTGCTTCAACGGGAATGCGTGTCGGCGAGATGGTTCTGCTCAACCGTGAAGATATAAACTTCAATGAAAGAGAATGTGTTGTGTTTGGAAAAGGCGATAAGGAGCGAATTGTATATTTTGATGCAAGGACAAAGATACATCTGCAAAACTATTTGCAAAGCCGAAAAGATAATAATCCGGCATTGTTTGTTTCCTTGCAGTCACCACATAATCGAATGAAAATCGGTGGCATAGAAGTAAGACTTAGAAATTTAGGTAATCGTTTGGGTTTGGTAAAGGTACATCCACATAAGTTCCGACGAACTCTTGCGACAGTTGCAATAGATAAAGGAATGCCCATAGAGCAAGTTCAACAGCTTTTGGGGCATAGACGAATAGATACGACATTGCAGTACGCAATGGTCAAACAGAGCAATGTAAAAATAGCTCACAGAAAATACATTGGATGAGGTGCAAAGAAATGAGAACAGATTATAAAATTTTGGGTGATTATATCGAAATTGTAGATAATCGAAATCGAGATCTATCTATAACTAATCTGCTCGGAGTAAGTATTGCAAAAAAGTTTATTCCTTCAATAGCTAATATAGTAGGAACTGACTTATCGAACTATAAAATTGTTCGAACAGGTCAATTTGCGTATGGACCTGTTACTTCCAGAAATGGAGAAAAAATTTCGATTGCATATTTAGATAGCGAGGACTGTATTATTTCAAGTTCATATATTGTGTTTGAAGTTACAAATAAAGATGAACTTGACCCGGAATATCTTATGCTTTGGTTTAGCAGACCAGAGTTTGACAGATACGCAAGATATAAGTCACACGGAAGCGTAAGGGAGATATTTGATTGGAATGAGTTATGTATGGTGAAACTTCCTGTTCCATCAATTGACGAACAGAAAAATATTGTTAAGGCATATAAGACAATTACCGATAGGATAGCTCTTAAGCAGCAGATAAATGATAATTTAGAAGAACAAGTTTATGCTCTTTATAAGCAGCTTACTCAGTCCCACGACCCCAACACGGTCTTTGAAAGTATAGCGACTGTACAATCTGGAAAAAGACCTGTTTCAAACGAAATTGGTACTTATCCGCTTGTAGGCGCCGGCGGAATAATGAATTATATCAATGATTACAACTTTGATGAACAAATTATAATTACCGGAAGAGTAGGCACTCATGGCGTAATACAACGTTTCTTCTCAAAGTGTTGGGCATCGGATAATACATTAGTTATAAAAAGCAACTATTATGAATTTTCATATCATTTTCTTAAATCAGTTGATTGGAATTTGCTAAATCGTGGTTCCACGCAACCGCTTGTCACTCAGACGGATATAAAGAACTTGCCTTTATATTTACCTGATATTAGTGAATTAACAGCATTTGAAGCAACTGCTGAGAAAATAATGAAGTACCAAAGAGTCCTATTGAAAGAAATAGAATCCTTAAATCAGCTGAAAGATATGATTATTACATCTTTGTCAAAATATTAAGCCACTAAATTATCATTTAATATAAGTCGCATTGTAGGCGAACAAAAGTACCTGAAATAACTATAAACTATGACTGGAGGTGGGAGCTGTGGATGAATTTATAAGTTGGTGCAATGCAAATGTAGGTTTTGTATCGCTGCTATTATCTGCATTAACTCTATTAGTTAGTATTATAGCTGTGATTGTTTCAATACATACAGCACGCTTGCCATATAAGAAAAAGGTACTTGTAGTTACCGGGCATACCGTTTCAGGAGCAGGACTTGGTTTACATATTACAGCTACAAATGTCGGAAATAGAAATATAAGTATTAAAATGATAGGCTATTTGATAGGTGACCAAGTGTATGTAAACAAAAATACACTATTTGATAGCCAAGTTAATTTAGCCCAAGGAGAAACAACTTCTCAATATTATGACATAAGTGAGTTTAAAACTGTTTTGTCAGGACTGAAGGTTAGTCCATTCCTTAAAATCAAAGCCCTTGTGGAAGATACAGAAGGCACACGTTATAAAAAGAATTTGGCAAGAGTCAAAACAATTATCGAGTAATTTGCTTGAGAAAAGGAGTGAATACAATGGCAAATTTCAATGAACACGCATTAGAAATGTCAATAATGGAGCTACTCAAAGATGAAGAATATACATACTTGAACGGCAACCAAATTCATAGAGAGAGGGCTGAGGTTCTGCTTGCAGATGATTTAAAGCAGTATCTATATAGTCGCTATGCTTCGGATGGTATTACATCAAGTGAGGTGGATAGTATCATTCTTATGTTGCGTAATATTTCTGGTACGATTTATGAGGCAAACAAAGCTGTTTACAAGATTATTTGTGACGGCTTTATATTCAACCGCGAGGACATAACTAAGAAAGACTTGTATATTGAACTTATTGATTTTGGCACTCCCGAAAACAATATTTTCAAAGCAATCAATCAATTTGAAATAGAGGGTATTAATAACCAGATTCGCATACCTGATGGCATTGTGTTCGTAAATGGTATACCTGTTGTAGTGTTTGAATTTAAGAGTGCAGTTAAAGAGAATACAACTATTATGGACGCATACAAGCAGCTTACTGTACGTTATCGTCGTGATATTCCTGAACTATTCAAATATAATGCTTTTATTGTTATCAGTGATGGAGCAAGTAACAAATACGGTTCTTTCTTCAGTCCATATGACTTCTTCTATGCGTGGAGAAAAGTTAACTTGGAAGATAAAGAGTTGGATGGAATTAACTCCCTTGTTACAATGATTAAGGGTCTTTTTCGAAAGGAACGATTACTTGCTGTTATCAAGGATTTCGTTTACTTTCCAGATAGCTCTGATAAAGACTTAAAAATTGTATGCCGCTATCCTCAGTTTTTTGCTGCGAATAAGCTTTATGAAAATATCAAAGCCCATATGCGTCCGGAAGGTGATGGTAAAGGGGGCACATATTTCGGAGCCACTGGATGCGGAAAGAGCTATACTATGCTTTTTCTTACTCGTATGTTGATGAAGAACACCTATTTTCATTCCCCAACTATCTTGCTGATTACTGATAGAACAGATCTTGACGACCAGCTTTCAAAGCAGTTTATAAGTTCGAAAAATTATATAGGTGATGAAACTGTAGTAAGCATTGACTCCCGTGAAAAGCTACGCCAAGAATTGCAAGGTAGAGAAAGTGGTGGTGTATATTTGACTACCATTCAAAAATTTACCGAGGACTTGATGTTACTTACTGACAGGTCAAATGTAATTTGCATTTCTGATGAAGCACACAGGAGCCAAATTAATCTTGATCAAAGGGTTCGAATTACAGAATCAGGTGTAGAGCGTACTTATGGATTTGCAAAATACTTACATGACTCTCTTCCAAACGCAACCTATGTCGGATTTACAGGAACTCCAGTAGACGGAACGATTGAAGTATTTGGTGGTGTTGTTGATGCATATACAATGACTGAAGCAGTTCGTGATGGTATTACTGTAAATCTTGTTTACGACGGCCGTGCTGCAAAAGTTACCATTAACCAAGATAAAGTTAGAGAGATTGAAGAATACTATGATTTTTGTGTTAGAGAAGAAGCTAACGAATATCAGGTTGAGGAGAGCAAAAAAAGTGTTGCCAATATGGAAATCATTATTGGTGATCCGGACAGACTTCGTGCCGTTGCTGAAGATTTTCTTAATCACTATGAAACTCGTGTTGCAGAGGGGGCAACCGTTGCTGGAAAAACTCTGTTTGTATGCTCAAATCGTTATATTGCTTACGACTTTTACAAAATAATTACTGAGCTTCGTCCAGAATGGACAGAAAAGAAAATCTGTGAAGATGGTGTTGATCTTGATGAAAAGGACAGAAAAAAGTTAAAGCCAATGGAAAAAATTAAAATGGTTATGACTCGTAATAAAGATGATAAAAAGGAACTCTTCGATTTGCTTGGTACTAAAGATGATCGTAAAGAGTTTGATAGACAATTCAAAAATCCTAAATCAAACTTCAAAATTGCCATTGTAGTTGATATGTGGCTAACAGGCTTTGATGTTCCTGAACTTGATACTATTTATATAGATAAGCCTATTCAGCAACACACACTTATTCAAACTATCTCTCGTGTAAATCGAGTATGTGAAGGTAAGGATAAAGGATTAATTGTTGATTATATCGGAATTAAGAAAAATATGAATATGGCACTTAAAAAATATACTAATTTTGAGAGTGAAGAATTTGAGGGTATTGAGCAGTCAATTATTATGGTAAAAGACCAGTTGGAAGTACTTGCTCAAATGTTCCATAATTTTAATAACACTGACTTTCTTAACGGATCTCCTATTGAACAACTTGCTTGCCTAAATCGTGCTGTGGAGTATGTGCAGCTTTCTGAAGAAATGGAAACAAGGTTTATGGCAGCGGTTAAGCGTATGAAGCAGGCATTTAATCTTTGTAGCTCCAGCGATAGGTTCTCAGATATAGATAAGGATTACATCCATTTCTATTGTGCAGTACGTTCTATTCTCTTTAAGCTAACAAAAGGTGATGCGCCTGACATTTCTCAAATGAATGCTCGCGTTCGTGAAATGCTTGAGGGAGCGATTCAGTCGGACGGTATAGAGGAACTGTTTGAAACAGGAAAACACATTTCTGTTGATATTTTTAGCGATAAATATATGGACAAGATAAATGCAATACAGTTACCAAATACAAAAATAAAGATTTTGCAAAGACTGCTTTCACAAGCGATTGATGAGTTTAAGAAAGTTAACAAAATAATGGCGGTTGAATTTGCGGATAGATTAAAGCGCGTCGTAGATGAATATAACAATCGTAGACGTGATGAGGCTTATGCAAACGAAGTCCTTGATGATGTTGCAGACCAGCTTGTAAAACTTTTAGAAGAATTAAAAAAAGAGAAAAATTCATTTAAGAAAATGGGAATAGACTATGAGGAAAAGGCGTTTTTCGACATATTAAAAGCTGTTTCCAAGAAGTATGAGTTTGAGTATCCTAATGACAAGATGATTGAACTCTCAAAGAGAATAAAAGCAATTGTAGATGACAAAGCGAGATATACAGATTGGTCTACTCGCGAGGACATCAAAGCAAATCTTCAGGTCGATTTAATTCTTCTTATGGATGAATTTGATTATCCTCCTGTAACATTAGATGAGGTTTATAAGGAAGTATTAGAGCAAGCTGAAAATTTTAAGAAGTATAATTGAGGAGGAAGTTATGGATAACACTATGAATAGATACTTAGAAGTAAATTTACTAGATAAAATAGATTCAACAGATATAGATTTAGAGGTAGAAACAGAAGCAGAAATTGATATAACTGAAGATGATAAAAGAAAACTTTATGTTGATAAGGTTGATAAGTCTACATCAGACTTATTCAGAATGATAGTAGAAGGAGAATTGAATTTACAACCTGATTACCAGAGAAGATTTGTTTGGGATAAAAAAACAATGTCTAAGTTTATTGAATCTTTATTGCTATCAATACCAATTCCAACTATTTTTTTAGCTGAGAATAACGACGATACATTTGAGGTTATTGATGGACAACAACGTCTTACTACAGTATTTGCTTTTATGAAATCTAAATTAGTTGCTGATGAAATTGAAAAATTATCAGAAAATTTGCGGGAAATGGATGTTTTAACATTAAGTGGACTCGAAACTTTGAAACAGTTTAACAAAAAGAGTTATTATGATTTAGTTGAAATGCAAAGAAAGTTTAATAATGTATCTCTTCCAGTTGTAATAATAAAAAAAGATTCAACAGAAGATATTAAATATGACATATTTTCACGAATAAACAGTGGTTCAATAAAGTTAAATAATCAGGAACTTCTAAATGTTATGTATAGAGGTATTTTAATTAACTCATTGAACGATGTTTCATAAAGTAAAGAAGTAGATGAAGTCTTCGGGAGTAGACCTGTATTAAAGAAACGTTTCGGATATAATGAGATCTTATTAAGAGCTAAAGTTATAGAAGGATTTATTGATAGTGAAAATTGGAAATTAAGAGAAGTTAGGGTTAAAAATAAAGATAATTTAAATAAAGAATTCCGCACGTATAATGGCAGATTGAATACCGCAATTTTAGATTATCTTAAGGAATATAGATGCGATAAAGATGAAGCCTTAAGTTTAGTTGATTTTATTAGAAATTCAGTAGCAAAAGTGGATGCTGTTTTTGATGATGAAGCTTTCATTAGAATAAATAAGCCTGGTTCTACTAGTATAAATAAAACTATTGCAGAACTACAATTAGTGGTATTATCAAAATTTGATGATAATGTAGTCTTTAACAATAAGGAGTTAATAAGACGGTCATTTAGCGAATTTTTGAAAAATGTAGATGAAAATATTTTTATAAGAGGCACAAATAATACTACAAATGTTGAAAAAAGATATGAATGGGGAAAACATCTTTCTAGTATTCTTAGGGAGGTGTAGATTATGCTCCCTGAAATTCAAAAAAAATATCAATCTTATAAAGATATATATGATCAAGTACTCCCTATGTTAGAAGCAAAAGGTAACTCAGAAATAGCAAGAGGATTATTGGAGAATTCATTATATTTATCTGTTTTTACAACATTCGAGAATTATTTAAAAGAACTCATACGTAACTACAATTATAATAAATCAAAACAAGGTGTGAGATTTACAGAATTGTCAGAAAGGATTGATCATTCTATATTTTCTAAGAAAGAAAGACAAATTAAATATATATTTGAGGATAAAAATAAAAATAAGAATGAGTCATTCGATGCGTATTTTCATTCATTAAAAGAAACTATTGATAGTAATATATTAGAAAAACACATACGATTTGAATTTTTGCACAAAGATAAACTAAATGGATATTATAAAGATTTATTTCAGGAAATTTTGGGAGATAGTGATTTTCTAAATAATTTAAATCTTACGCAAAATAGTGAGGATTTTGGTGGACTATTAGATACGGAAATACAAAGTGATGCGGCTACTTTTCTATATGAATATACAGATAAAATAAGAAATAATATTGCTCATGAAAATGAGAAGTTTAAAATTGGGGATATTTCTTCTTTCGAAGAAGTGGTGAATACTTTCGAATATATTATAATTGAAATTACTAAAAAATATAAAAGCAATACGGGATTTGATTCAGAAGAAGATGCTCAATACAATATGTTGGATAATTACTGATTAAAATTCATAGGTTTGAAGTACTTTTGAAGTATTTCGCTTAAAAAATACCCAAAAAAACAAAGAAAATATAAAATATGTGTAAATAAGAGTCTTATAAATGCTTATTTTTATAATGTGTAGAAGTCTTTATATGAAGAGTGGGAATAGCGGAAGCAAATATGTTACTACTATAAAACCGTTGAAAGCATAGTGTTTTAGCGATTTTGGAGTAGCAAAATTCTCGAAATGATACTGTTTTGATACTAAAAGTAAGAAAAAGCAGGTCTAAAAGGGAGTTGTTGAATTTAGGTAAATAGTTTAGAAATAGAAAGCCTTCCATCATTTTGCTGGGAGACTTTTGTGGAAAATTATAAATGGTAAATTGAATTTTGTTTTTAGAATAGTTATATGTATGCATAAACGAAATATTTTTGTTATTGTGGACTTGTATACAAGATATGTATTACATTTAGTTGTGATGTACTATTAAGAAATTTACTGATAATGTATAATAAATGGGAAGGTGAAATTCTATGACTATAATTTTTTCTGAAAACCCCGAAAATGATCTTTGGAGAGAATTATTACAATTTACATATGAGACTAATATAAAACGGTATTTAGCAAAAAAGGGGCATGAGGTAGACGAAGATACTATAAATTGCATCGCAGGTTCGTTTTTACAAGCAAATGAATACTATAAGGCTGCTAAAGAAGATAATCTTCAAATTTCACCATTACTATTATATTATGGCTCAACAAATCTTCTTTATGGAATGGTTAACCTTTTAAGTGGCAGTATCAATAAGATTAGTAACCATGGAATGAAGATTTTCATTCCTGATCAAATGAATTTCATTGCAGACACGAAAATCAGATTTCTTAGTCCAGTAGATGGTGGAGTTCATGTAGTTGCAAGAGCAATAGGTGTTACTTCTGACTTAACAGGATTTGGTGATTGGAGTTTGAGAGAGTTTTTAGATTCGATTGCAGAAATACAATATGACTTTACACAATGCTATGATGTACAAACTGGCTGTACTATTATGCTTGATATTTTTAATACTCCAGATGGAAAGGCTGAAAAAATATATTTTTCGGAAGAAAACAAGGAACATTTGATTGAACTATTGAAAAAAGTTGAAGGGTTTGAAAAATCATATTTGCGCTTTACTTCTGCTACAGACTTCAAAACGGGCAAAGAATATTTTGTCCTTCGCCATAAATTGACAGGTGAGGATATCGGTAAACAATCCTATTCTGGACAACCATATTTACAGGCAGGGCATATAAAAAATAGCAAATTGATAACTATCCCAACATTACTTAATATATACATCAGTTTATTTGCATTATCTTCACTATGCCGTTATTTCCCGGAACGTTGGAGTCCTTTTGTGCTTAAGGATATAACTGGTGAAAAACTTTTAATTGAAAAATTTATGTTCTATGCAAGAAGGCTCGTTCCTAATTATGTACTTAATAATCTTTTAGAAAATACTATACAGTATAGTTCGAGCAGATATACAGCAACTGATACTGTTAAATTAGTAGGGGAACATCAGGTGCAAGAGATGATTGAAAGAAAAGTGCAGAATGAATTGGAGAAACAACACATTGACTTTAAAGAGAAAAGATAAAATTTCTTTCTATATAATAATTTAGGAGATAAAATGATGTCAACAAATTTTAGAACAGAAGTATTTAAGTTATGTAAAAAGCTTCAAAAGGATGAAGCTTCGCAAAAAATAAGAAAAATGATTTATGATATGTCAGTTGTTATAGAATCAAATGAAATTGGTGAAAAGTTTACAGATTCCCGCAATGATTTTGCTTATATGGCAAAACATAGTAATACTGAATTTCATGGTTTTATATTTCTTGATGAAAACATTGAAAAAATAGATATCCCCAATTTTTTCAATGTAGAGCATTTGTCATCAGCAGAAAGAATATTGATTGAGCAAGGACATAAAACGCTTACTCGATTTATTGATTTATGTTTGTCTGAAATTGCTTCTGAATCAAATGAAGTAGCAGATTCAATGAATCCGTATTTTCTATATAAAGAAGTCAGTGTTTCAGGAAATGTAAGCACACTACTCTCAGATGAGGAGTTAATTCCTGCAATATCAGCGTTCAAGAATGGTAGAGTCTATAAAGTTCTTATGGATGCTAATTTTATAAAAATGTTCAAAAAAATTGATATTGATGCTATGCGTGGGTTAGTTAGTATATTAGAAAAAGAAATTAATCAAAGCCTTGGAGAAGAAATTTCTAAGGATATAAAAGATTTTTCGATGAAGTTGCACACAAAACTGGATGATATTACTGATGTGATGTTTGCGTTTTCGGTATTGATGTTAGCATTGAAGAATTCGTTAAAGATTTCTTGCCGTCTGCTATATAGGGCAATTTGCGGTATTGATTTGTTTGTTTTGAACAATGATAATATAATTAGTATCGAAAGAGATGTTTCCACAGTTGTGAGCAAATTTTATAAGATTTTTGTTCAGGATATAACTCTTGATTTCTCAGGAAGCGATATGGGTAGTATTCTTCTAATAGATTGTGATTTGCCTCATGGTATTCACATACATGAATTTGGAATGCTGATAGCTCAAACGTTAAATTTTGCAGGAGAATTTGGTGAATCAGCAAAATATTCGGTTGTTACTGTTAATGAGGAACTGATTCATATGCATCATCTTGTAGATGAGGTATTGAAAGTTGGATTGCCTATTATAAATACAAATTGAAAAAATGGATTTATAATATTCTAACCTAAATCCATTCAAATCTTTAGCTTATCTAAAGTATAAAATAACACAAAAGCACCTCACTTTAAAAACCTTGAAATACCTATTCTCTATTATCAGCATTATTCCATTATATACGATATATTGATAAATCGTAAGAATGGATTCCATTTCTTAATCAGTAAGATTTATTTCCACTTTTTGGTGTTGAAATGGAATTTAACTTTTTTCTTTCCACTTTTTTATTTTTCTTGAGAAATGTATTGACATTTTGCGTAGAAACAACTATGATTATGATGAATTTATTATGCAAATTGACAAGAAAAGGAAGGCATACGATAGAGGGGTTTGTCACAGTTAAAGATATGACAGAAAAATGGGGAGTGACGGTGCGTACCATGTGGATTATGTGCTCTGAAGGGAAAATAGCGTGGGGCACAAAGTTTTGAGATATATGTGCCATTCCTGCATATGCTGAGAAATCAACGGATAGCAGGGTGATATTAGGGAAATATAGGAACTGGGGAAAAAAACTCAAAGAATCTATCAGAGTGACATAAATTGTCAAACTGGTTTCGTATACTATTAGGGAAATGGAGAGTTTTAATGCCAATTAGCAGAATACCAATTGATGAAAAGCAAGATGAAAGAAACGAAAAATCGAAAAAAAATACCAAGAATGAAATCAAGGTAAATTTTTATATATCTGAACCTAAATATGGTTTGGAGGATATTATTTTACCTGAAATTGTAAAAAATGAAATTGACAGAATAATATTGTATCTTAAACATCATGATACAATTTTTAAGGAGTGGAATTTACAGTCGGTAATTAAACAGCATAATTTGAGCGTTAATTTGTATGGAGAGTCTGGTACAGGAAAAACAATGACTGCTCATGCGATAGCTAGAATGCTTAATAAAAAAATAATTGTAGTAAACTATGCAGAAATAGAATCAAAATATGTTGGAGAGACATCCAAAAATCTTGTAAGTTTATTTCAATTTGCGAAAGAGAACGAAGCTGTGATTCTTTTCGACGAGGCGGACGCACTTTTATCGAGAAGAGTTACTGCCATGCATAGTGCTACCGATGTTAGTGTAAACCAAACACGTAATACACTATTAAAGATACTTGATGATTATGAGGGAATTATTTTCTTTACCACAAATTTTATTCAGAATTTTGATTCAGCTTTTATTAGAAGAATATTAAGCCATATAAAGTTCGAAATGCCAAATAGACAGGCAAGATATTTATTATGGAATCACTACTTACTACAAACGATACCATGTGATAATCGAAATGAAATTATAGAAAAAATCAGTAATATTGAAGATATTACTGGATCAGATATATCTAAAGCGATTTTGAAAGCATCAATTGAAGCAGTTGGTAATACTCCTGCTTGCATAACATACGAGATACTTTATAATATTTTGGAAGAAATATTAAAGGCTAAAAAAGCTGTGAACGATAATTTTGAAATTACGACAAGGAAAGTATCCCAGGAATACGCTTTGAGTCAGATTAATAAAGGAGAAAAAAAGGATGGGATTATCAAGCAAGATTAAAAAGGTTAAAGATTTATTTTTTATAGGAGTGGAAAAAATAAGGAAGAGTTTTGTTAAGGTTAAAAATAAATTAACAAGATTTTTCCAAAAAGCAATTGATATGATGAAGAAAGTTGTCGAAAAATTAGCTGATAAAGTGAGAAGGGTAATATTGGGGGCAACACATTTTTTTAGAAAGGTAGGCAACAAATTTCAGGAGGGTACTAAAAATTATTCTCTTGAGGAGGAACTTGGTGAATGGAATGAGACTACTGTAACGAGAGAAATCAAATTTGAAGATGTTCCCCCAAAATATAAAACACTTGATGATGAGTTTGAAGTGGATGACACTAGAGAATTAGATGAAGCACTCGCTTGCTAGGAGGAAACCATATGGAGGATACACGTAAGAATTCTATATGGAGTGAATTATGGAATTCTATAAAATATTGCAAGGAATCTAAAAGTGGAAAGTACAGCCTTGATACATATTTAGATATTCTAGGGGAATATACGGATCGACAAATTATAGAAGCAGAAGAAGGCGGATTAACATATTTAGGTGGGGAATGTCAAGTCATAAATTCAAGTGATAATACATACGAATTTTCAATTCAGATGTTTTTCTCGGATGATAGTGGAGAAAAAATAATTAAAGATGCAAAAAGAAATTTGCCTAAGAATAAGTTTGTTTCTGAAACAAACCAGGCTGTTGGTGAGAAAATTAAGTTCGAGATCCAAAGACCAAATAGAAGGGGGAATGCATAATGGTGTATATAATAATAGGAATAATAATTATTGGAGTTATAGCCTGGTTGGCCGAACAGGTTGGTGGCATAATTCCTTTAATCGTGATTGTCGGACTGATAATTGTGTTATCTGTATTTGATTTATGGCCATATGCGTTGGGATTTGCTGCAATTTGTGCGGTAGGTTTTGCAATAGCAATACTTCTTGGCAAGGCAGGCAAATATGTTGGAGACCAAGTTGAACAGCATGATAAAAGTGAAAAAGAAAAGGCACAAATTTATCAGAAGACACATGAGGATATTCAGGCGCATTATAATGATACTGCACTGATGGAAGAATTATCAAAGAATTGTTATTGGTTAGGGTACATGAATGATGATATGTGGGTTAAGAAACTATCCAATTATGTCGATAGACAGTATTCCACTGACTTTGCTATTATTACAAGAAACTTTGCCAAACAGATTGAACAACAACATATATTGCAGAATGATGACTGGTTTGAACCTTTCAAGTTATATATATTGAAACATCCGGGTGGTTCTACAGTAACTAAAATGCTACATGAAGTAAATTGCCCTCAGTTGAAAATGACGCATGTAACACCAGATGGTGATTTGTTGAATACATGGTTGGTTAGAGGAACAAAAAAGGCTAATAAAGATGTTCCTGCTTTGTTTTCATCAACGTTTATTAAAGAGATGAATGAGAGTGTATTTACGCCTACACCGTATCTTCAAAAATTGTATGGAGATAGTGATGGAGGTTCTCAGGAAATTAATCATGCTACCGAAATTAATTTTGATGACTTATAAAAGAGGAAAGCGTGGGGGTTTATATGAATGTTGAAACTTTAATAAAAGAAGAAGCTACTCACCTGAAAAATTGCAGAAGAAATATTGAAATTGCTCCAGATATTAGTGAGGATCATATTAAAAGAATTAAGAAAAAATATGGGGATGCTTTAGGAGATAACTTTGATAGGTATATTCTTGTTATGTCCTATACTGGCACTGGATTCTTTTTCCTTACTGGAGATACATTTTATTTTAATAATTTTATGCAGGATGGGATGCAAATCGTACCTTTTACAGAAATTAAAAGTGTAAGTGCAGAATCAGGAGGAACATTTTCTTCAGATAAAATTTACTTTAAAACTGCTCAAAGGGAATATGTGCTTGATGGTTGTATAGATGGTGTTAATCTTTCTGTTATTTCATATATATTTAATAAGATTATCGAACTTGCAAAAAATCAAACGAATGATAGGTTTACCGTAAGTGAACAGGGAGTGCTATCGTCACAGTTGCCGGAAAATATCAAATTGTTGTATTTGCAGATTCTTTGCAATTATGCATATTTGAATGACCAAATAATTGATTCAGATGAATATAATGCTATTACAAAATTTTCTGTAAGAATGGAACTCCACGGTGTTACTAGGGGAATCCTGCGCAAGTATATGAATGATTTTGATGGGAGAGTTAAAACGGGTAATCTTCTTGCATCAATAAAGAAAATCACATCAAACCAGACTGGATATTGGGATGTTGTAAAATATTGCATGATGCAGGACATACTGTATATCCATAAAATACAAAAACAGGGAAAAAGATGGGAAGAGGACGGCTTTATTGGAAGCCTGATGGAGCATTGTTCCCTTAAGCCAGAACAGATTAACACTATGGAAAAAGCAGTATCTTTGAATAAAAAGATGCAAAACAAAGATGCTGATATAGAAAATTTAAAAAACGAGTGGAAAAAATTTATAAAATCGATTAAGAATACTCCAGGTTATGTACCGACTTTATATTTATTCTGCTCTGGCTCTGTATATGGATTGAAATCATATAATGGATTTCTAAAGAAAGATGAAACTAATCAAAAAGCCATTAATAAACAAAGGGAATTAATACTACAAGAAGTAATTGTTAGCAATCAAAAGGCGTTAAATGTTCTTATAGGCGATATGAATTACCTGGCTGAAAGATTAGAAAAGGCACTTAAAGAAGAAGATAAAATAAAACAGGATTATGAAAAGATAAAACAGCTTCTTAGCCGAATTAAATCTGCAATGAGAAATGTGGAGCAAGAAGAGGAAGGTGAAAATGCTATTCCCAATGAATAGCTAGTATAGGTGTAAGGAGGTGCACTAATGGTCAAAAAGAAAATAGCACAATTAGATGCCGATACACTCTTCGAGCTTGGAAAAGCAGAGAAAGTACAACAATCACAGATTTTTGATGCACAAGGTGAGGTGCAAGAAATAAAAGAAGGGTTAGTTCTTCTAAAAAAAATGCAGGAAGATACTTATACCGAAGGAAAGGTCATTATTTCGGAACTGGAAACTCTTTTGAGTGATGTTGAGAGTCGGGACTTATCTGAGAGTACAATTAAATCCATAGATGGATACTTTGACGATTACTTAAAGAGCGTACAAGAACTATCATTATTTACTAAGTATGATATAAAGAAGACGAAGGAAGTAGTAACTAATAATGATTGGGAATATTACTTTAATAGGGTTATAGAATACGCTAAAGAAATAGGTGTTAATGATAATGAAGATCCGTTTTTATCACTGCTTGGAGAACAAGAATACAAGAAGCTCGAAGAAGAAATTGATGGTGAATTTTCTAAAAGGACCAGCATAAAAAATAAAATGGACCTAAAATTCCTTGCAATAGCTATTGCATTAGAAGTTGCTAAAGGATTATTGTTCCCGATTGTATCAAACAAAATTGGATATGGGGACAGCTTTAATCCAGAAGACCGACTAGATCATAATGACAAGTCCATTGAAAAAGCACACAAAGATGCAAATGATGCATTCAGAAACAGAAAAATAGAAAAAAATTCCACAGGAAAATGGATGGAATTTTTATATCGAACAGTTCCTTATGACATTACAGCTGGAACTGGCAATATGCTGGATGTGAATTTGCACGGTGGCTCTCACCGTTTGTACACATTAGGACATGACCCGATTTTGGGATGGATATTTGGTACAGCAAATATTTTGACGGATGTGATAACTATTTCACCAGGGGCGATAGTTCGAAGTAATAACAAATGGGCAGAAGTAATTAAAGTCGCTGGGATAAGATCGTACAAGGTTCAAAGAAAGCCTAAGATGATGATTTTACCAGAACGAGTTCTGGCCATCCAAATGTTTAAGGAGAGCTATGACATAGCTAGAGAGCATCCGCTAAATCTTCCAGCTGCCGTATTCACGGAGGGACAACATCTTAAATCTGATATGAATACAAAAATGGGCTTACCAGTCCCGTTACTTGAAAACTTCTCACCAGATTTTGCGAGCAAGTTATATGCAAACCATTATGATGCATTGTGCTTTGCAAGAGATGCTAAAATAGTAGGAAAGTCAGCAGTGGTATCATTGCTGATGGATATGCTTATTGGTTTGGTACATGGATTGTACTACAATCCTCAAAAAGACGGATCAAGAGACCTGTATGAAGTAAGAACAAGAAAGATACTTCTTATTGCAAATACTATAGGGACGAGTAGTAATTTGATTTTTGCATATTGCACACAGAATGTTAAGGCTGTTGATATAGGAGGATTGCTCGTTACTCTGTCTCACTTATTTATGGACACAAGATTTCTGCTAAATGTTAAGAAGGAATTTGTCGAAAATAAGATTTATGAAAAAATTGAGGATGAGATTAAAGAACTAGACAAAATTGAAAATGAGTTGATAGAGTATGGCGAGAAACATAGAGTTATATACGAATAGTATTATAAAGGTGTGTAGAGAATGGTGTACGCATCCTTTTTGCATTATGAGATTTTGAAGAAATTTAGGTTGTAAAAAAATAGCATTGGGAATTTTTTTTCTCTCGCCAACGCTAAATATTATCTCATCATTTTGGTGAGAGACTTTTGTGGCATTATGATTGAAGAATATGAATTTGTGATGCTGAATATATGAGAGCAATACTTGGTATAAAAGGTTTTGACTCAGTGAATGGAAGAATCGCAAGCCCTATCTTTGAAGACGGAGCTATGATTTCATTTCCCATTCCAAGAAAATTAGATCGTAGAGATATATATGAGTAGCTTATCTATAATAAAGAAAGCTATATCATTCTATAAACTTACAATTTTCATAAATATCTGACAAATAGACTTGTTTTTGTGATATCATAAAAATATGTTCGTTATATCTGCCATGGTTGGCAGAGTATTCTATCGCAAGTTCACAAAGTGGAACTACCTTATAGGGAGCACTGTGCTAAGGAAGGTGCATTTACCTCTTGATGAATTGCCGTAGTGCTTCATATTATGGCACTTTAGAAAATTAGAAAAGTGCGTAACAGAGGTGTAGAATGAAAAAGGAAAAATCTTACCCAAAATTCTATGTAAAAAAAAGAACATTACTTGCTATAGCCGGAACTGTCTGGTTTCTTGCTGGTATAAATGTCGCAAGGCTTGGCTTAATTGCCTATTCGCAACATGGTGAGTATTCTCAACTCAATTTATTTTTATCACTGCTAGTCTTCCTGGCCTTTGGAACTATGTTCTACAAGATGAGTATAAAACACTCTAAACGTATAGATGATTATGAGGAAGAGATACACCCGTCTAGGAGCTTCTTCGACTTAAAGGCCTATATGATAATGAGAGAGTATGCAAAAAACTCTGTAAATTAAAATAAGTCCTTCTATGGTAAAATATAATGACTGTATAATATTTAGCGTTGGTGAGAGAAAAAATTCTATCCCAACGCTAAAATTTTGCGAAAAAATATACTGCTTATCAAACATAGAAGTGCATTTAACATTCAAAAATATGATATAATATAAAGTGTTTAGAAAATACAATAATATATAGGTTAGTAATTTAAAATTATAATATAAGGAGACCTAAAAAATGGCTGATAAGATAAAGATAGAATTTGAAAAAGAAATTTGGGATGCTGCATGTGTTCTTTGGGGACATATTCATGCAGCTGAATATCGAAAAGTTATAGTAGGACTTATTTTTTTACGTTATATATCGAGTACTTTTGAAAAACATTTCCAGCAACTTCTTGATGAAGGTGATGGTTTCGAAAATGATAAGGATGCATACGCAGAAGAAAATATATTTTATGTGCCAGAAGATGCACGCTGGAATAAAATAGCTTCAAAAGCCCATACTCCAGAAATTGGAGCGACTATTGATTAAGCTATGATAGCTATCGAAAAAGAAAATCCGATTCTTAAGAACGTATTGCCTAAAAACTATGCTAGTCCTGACCTTGATAAGCGAGTTTTAAGTGAAGTAGTTAATCTTTTTACAAATAATATAGATATGGGAAAAACTGAAGACAGTAAAGACTTGCTTGGAAGAACATATGAATATTGTATCCAGCAGTTTGCATCATACGAAGGTGTAAAGGGTGGTGAATTATATACTCTTGCAAGTATAGTTAAATGTGTTGCTTAGAGCTAATATCTACTAGAATAATGGTTGTAAGCAGTACATAAGACAAAGATAAGAAGAGGTAAGAATATGCCAAATTTAAAAGCAAAAGAATATAAAAAATTTGAAGATATAAAATATGTTAGGAAAGATGGAAGAGAGTATTGGAGTGCAAGAGAACTTGCTTATGTACTTGATTATTCCCAATGGCGAAACTTTCAAAAGGTCATTGATAGAGCGATGATTGCTTGTGAGAATAGTGGACATGAAATAGAATACGATTTTGCTGAGGTCAGCAAAATCGTGGAAGCAGGTGCTACCAGCAAGTCTATTAAAGATTATGAACTTACGAGATATGCTTGCTATTTGATTGTGCAAAACGGTGATCCGAGAAAAGAGGTTATTGCACTTGGACAAACATATTTTGCCATACAGACATATCGCCAAGAAATAGCAGATCATTTTAATCAGCTTGATGAAGATAGAAGAAGGCTTGTTGTTCGTGGAGATATTAAACAATGGAATCAGCTTTTGGTGGAAACAGCACATGATGCAGGAGTCATTACAAACGAAGAATTTGCTATATTTCAGAATGCAGGATATATGGGATTGTATGGTGGATTAGATGTAGAAGATATACATGATAGAAAAGGACTTACAGCAAGACAAAAAATTTTGGATTATATGGGAAGTACTGAACTGATTGCTAATTTATTTAGAATCTCACAGACAGAAGAGAAGCTAAGAAAAGATAAAATTGAAAGTGCAGAAGCTGCAACAAAAGTTCACTATTCAGTAGGAAAAGAAGTTAGAAGTGCTATTGAAAAAATAGGCGGTACTATGCCGGAAGATTTGCCTGTGCCGGAGAAAAGTATTCAACAGATAGAAAAAGAACAAATGAAACGTTTGAAGGATAAAGCTAAAAAAGGCAAATTAATGTTGGATGAATAATATTTGCCAATAGAAAAGCACTCTTATTTATAGTATCACCATTGATACTGTTTTGATACTAAAAAACTCTAAAACTGCAAAAAACAGGTATAAAAATAGCCGAAAATAGAAATTAAAAAGATACTAATACAGAATTAAAGAAACAAATATACTATGGTAATTATTGAGTAGGAACAACAGAAGCAAATATGCTACTGTCACAAAACCATTGAAAACAGTGGGATTTAGCGATTGAACGGTGCAAAAAAACTCTTGGGTGATACTACTTTGATACTAAAAAGCTGAAATAGTAGGTTCAAAAGGGAGTTGTTGAATTTAGATAAATTGTTTATAAAAGCCTTCCATCGTTTTCGTGGGAGGCTTTTGTGGAAGAAACAAGTCAAATCATATGAAATCATACGTATGTTAATATGCATTGCTTGTGGCAACAGGATATTTAAGATTATATTTACTGTGAAAGGAGGTTTTCAATATGTTAAATGAAAATATTAAAATAAGCAGAAAATCTAAAGGGCTTTCGCAGGATGAGCTTGCTATTAAACTTAATGTTGTAAGACAAACTGTATCAAAGTGGGAGAGAGGATTATCAGTTCCTGATTCAGAAATGCTGATTTCTTTATCAGAAATATTAGAGATTCCCGTCAGCACATTATTAGGAGAAAATATTGAAGAGTCGAAGGCAAATGATTTAGAGGTAATTTCGCAAAAATTAGAGGTGATAAATCTTCAATTAGCACAGAAGAAAGATTCAAGTAGAAAATTGTTACATAGACTCATGATATTATCATGCATTGGCGTAATACTTGTTTTTCTTGTTCTCTTGATGATAAATAGTTCATATCTGAATTGGGATTATAATAATCCTGAGTTAGCCGTTGCGGGTGTATTGGTTCATGGCTTTGAATGGATTTTCATTAGAGTGTTTCCTTTTGCTTTAATAGCATTGATTACAGGAATTATTATTACAAGAAAAAAATCACTGTAAATGTCAAATGGGAATAGAGTTTTTAACAAATAATGGTTGTATAATATTTAGCGTTGGTGAGAGAAAAAATTCTCTCCCAACGCTAAATTTTTTGCAAAAAATAGGAATACACATCAAATCTCATGTATAATTTAAATCACCACAATTAAAAAAAGGAGAAATGATATGTGCTCTAATGCTAGCATAACAGAAATCTTTGGAATTAACAATATTTATATGTATTGAATAAAATCAATTTATATTGTTAACATTGGGGATTCTATATTATATACATAGATGATATAATATTTATAGAAAAAGAAATTTCAACTCATACAAAAAATATAAACCAATCAACTTTATATGGAGGAAGAAAAGGATGGGCATCATAGCAAACTACAAATACTTAAGTGATAAAAACCTAAATGAACTGAAAGACTTCTACACAGAAAATACCGAGTCTATTACAGATATAGAAGAAAACAATAATGATTTGGAAATATTACTTGACCTAGATAAGATGTGGGACGCCCTTCACTTTGTGCTTACAGGAGCAAGTGCTAGCGAGCCCATAAAAGATAACCGCTTAAGTGAAGCTATTTTGGGAATATCACCTATTGGAGAAGTAGAGGAGTATGTAGCTTATACAGAAAAATCAAGGATTAAAGATATAGTATTAGCCTTTGATAATTTTGATATAGAAAAAGCTATGGAAAGCTTCAGTATGGAAAAATGTAAAAAGGCAAATATCTATCCGAATATTTGGGATTATGAAGAGGAAAGTGAAGAAATAGAAGAAGAACTAATGGATTACTTTCAAAATATGAAAGACTTCTATAAAAAAATATTAGAAGCAAAAGGAAATGTACTTGTTACGATTTGCTAGGACATAAAAGTTAGTTTGTATTTTGTAGAAGTATTTAACCTATAATATTAGTGGTTAAAGAAGTGAAATAATATTCTGAAAGAAGGGCTGATGTGAAGCACAAGAATATAAGAAGAGAATGTGAAGACCTATGGGCAAAAAACAAATATTATGTCCTAAGCAAATCACATAAAGCATACCTAGAGATAAGAGAATACTTGAAAGAAAAAGAAGTAGATATTACGTATCTAAACCAAAAAATAGAAAAAGTAAGGGAGATGGAAGAAAGTAAAAAAGACTTTAGCAATGCAGTCCTTCACGTGTGGGGTTATTTCAAAAAAGAGGCAAGTGAAATTGAAAAACAAGAATTTTTTAACAGACTGGAAGAATATATGGATGGGAAAAATAATCAGAAATATGTAGTTGAATACATTAATGATTTACTAAAGAAATACCCCAATAAATATTTGCAAGAGTCAACTTTACTAAGAGGAGAAAAAGATGAGACTATGGCATGAACAAATTATTCATCTATTGCCCAAAAATCAACTTCTTGGACAACATAGAGAATGTTGTGCACTTAGGGGAAATGGATGGAAAAAGAAACATAAAACAGTAGATTATGTATTTTTGTATTCTCCATACCACTTATTTGTTTATCATTCATTAGTTATGGATGAAATGGAAAAAAGAGGATATAAGGTATCTATAGAGTGGAGAGATAAAAATTATCGGGGAAAGAAGGCAGAAAAGTACAATAATCTTGAAGAAATAAATATAAATAGCCCAATTTATAAAGAGCATAATGATGAATATCTGCTTGAGTGCATAGAAAACCTGAGAAAAAAAGGGATAGAATTATAATATCTATAAGGAGGAAAGTATCAATGAGTTACACAATATCTTTGTATACTATCAATACAAAACAAAAAGAACAAGAGTTAGACCAGTCAGACTTCTTTGAAAAGGAGGAAAACTTGGAAAAATTCACACAAGACCAGCAGTCACAACTGGAAGATCGTTTGCTGAAATATGAGTATAAACATGTAGGAAATACCAAAGACGGAAAAAGATTTGAACATGCTGATTTTGGTCAAGCCCTACTGACAGATAGTGGCCTGTATTTTTCTACCTCAAACGACTTTGATTGTATTTTTGAAGTCGGTATGACCGCATCTGAATTTACGGATACCGGTGAGTTTGCAAAATATGATGCACAGGCAGGAGGATGGGAAGAAATCTAAATAAGATATGTACAAGTGTTAATTAGTTAGGAGAGAAAAAACGATGGACTTATTCGGATATATCAAGGGGAATAAAGAGTTAAACACCTTACTGATGCATGAGTGTGATATATATTTTTATAAGCAAAGTCAGGAAATACAATTTTTGAATAATCAAGAGGTATACTCTATACCATGTAAGGCCTTCGCACGGGATGGGAGTGGTGGAGAGTTTGTCTTTTTGAATGATGGCAGCATAGGATTTATCGGTAGCGAAGGAGAGGTCGGTAGGATAGCAGAGAACTTAGAAGAACTACTAACTTTTTTAATCCATGCCGGAAATATTTTTGACTTTAACTGTAGATATATTTATCAAAATCAAAGCCTACTAGAAAAATATTGTAACGGATATTTATCAAAAGTAAGGGAAAACTATAGGACTGAGGGCAAAGACTGGGATAAGATTAGGTCTGATATTGCTAAAGAGTTGGGGCTTTCTTTTAAACCTGATGAATTAGCAGATTTAGCAATGAATTTTTATCAAGCTACTACAAGAAGTCCATATTTTTCTTGTAAATATGCTGATGGTGAAAATGAGTATATTTGTGATTCAGTACTTTCAGATATTGTGGGACTGTGGGTGAGGGAACTTACAGGCATGACTAAAGAGGAAATAGAAATGAGCATTAACAAAGGCTAACTATTTATTAGGAAAAGAAGTTAGAGGTGCTATTGGAAAAATGGTTAATTGTATAATCTATTTGTACAATTAACCTTATAAAAATAATATAGAAGATGAATATATAGAGAGGAATGCTATGGAGAAGGGAATAATATATTTAATGACGACAGTTGTTAATGGTCTCATAAAAATTGGCAAGACCGGAAATGACCAATTTGAAAACAGAATGAGATTTTTAGAAAGCAATGGGTATGCAAATATAACTGGACTAAAGAGAGAGTTTGCTATTGAAGTTGATGGATACGATGATAAGGAAAAGCTTATCTATGATATTTTTAGTAAAAGTAGAATTGCTAATACAGAATTATTTGCCTTGGATATTGAAATAGCAAAATCCTTACTAGCATCTTTGGACGGCAAGCAAATTTATCCAAAAGACAAGACCAAGAAAGAAGTGTTTAGAGAATCTACAGTAGAGATGAGTTTAGCATCTGATGGAGGATTTATTCCAGATGGCGAGTACATATTAAACCGCAAAATAAGGGGATTTGGAAAAGTAAATGGAAAAGCTATTGTTAAAGATGGAGTTTTTACCTTATTAAAGGGAAGTTATTGTGGGAATACGGGTAAGGGATATATTCCATCAATCAGGAGAAATGCGAAGATAAAGGATAACATATTACAGGAAGATATTATATGTAGCAATCCTTCTAGCGCAGGTTGGATAGTAATTGGTAAATCTAATAATGGCTGGCTGGAGTGGAAAGATTTAAAAGGAAATTCTATAGAAATTTATAGGGATAAATAAGTATAGATCTTGTTCCTTAATAATACAAATATAGTAGAAATATATAATTAGTTATCTGAAAAATTTAAAAATAGTAGGAGAATAATCATGGAAGAATTAGAGCTTTTATTTGAATCATGGAAAAAGAAAGAGAAGCACTTAGGAAAAATATTTAATAGCGACGGTATTATCTGTGAAGAAGAATGGAAGAAGCAAGATATGAAAATATTATTTATACTCAAAGAAGCATATCACAGAGATATAAAAATTGTGAGTGATTATGATCTTGCAGAGGATTTATCTAATAATGGCCCTTGGAAAAATATTTGGAAAAGAGTTGCAGAATGGTCATATGGACTTGTAAAAACTACTAGCAACTATACTGAACCATATAGAAGCTTGAATGAGGCTGAAGCAAACTCATATCTTAAGAAAGTGGCTGTAATAAATATTAAAAAGAGTGATGGAAAATCAAAGTCTGATTATAATGAGATAATACAATATGCAGAATATGATGCAGAGGAAATATTAAGAGAGATAGAAATTATTAATCCAGATATTATAGTTTGTGGTTATACTATAGGTCCTCTAAATGCTACATTAAAGAAAATGGATCCAACATTTGTTCCATTTAAATACAATAAGAAGGCTACCTCAGAAAATTATCATTACGTTTGGAAAAACCGTATTGTTATAGACTACTATCATCCGGCAGCTAGATATCCAGCATTAATGAGTTACTACGGTTTAATGGGATGCTACAGAGATGCACTAAAAAATAAAAATGAAGTACTATAAAGAACTTCCATTAAATATAATACTATGAAATTGGAATAATTGAAAAAATATAGTGACCGTTAGTCAGTATACGAAAGGAGAACCAATGAACCTAGATGAACTAAGAAACGACATAATCATAAAACAGAAAAAAGGCCTACAAAGTTTTTGCTATTGTCATTCCATTTTTAGCACTTATTTTAGGGAACCTATTTAGTGGACTAATTCTAGCAGGAACATTGGTTGTTGTAGAGATTGTGTTTTCTATTACCTTACGAAATGAACTTAAAGATTTCATATAACAGATAGGAAAAGACTAAAACTATGAACACAAAACTTATAAAAATAACAATATTTCTACTTCTTGTGGCCACTACCATCTTCCTAGGTGCCTGTGCCCACACCAAGGAGGACAACGAAAAGATAATTAAATACCTAGACAAGAGATTTGGCAAGGATGCATACACCATCAAGCAAGACAAATACCATCCCCGCTGGTTTGTGACCTTAAAAAAATATCCGGATATAAGGATTTATTACACTGTTTCCCGAAACCCACTTTCCATGAGTTCGCCTGCTATATCAACGGACTTTGACAATCTTTTTGGTGAACGGGCAGTAAAAGACTACGAAAAAACCAATAAACTTGCTGGAGATAAGCTATCTTATGATAGCTCTATCAACTTTGTCTACTATACAAGGGTCAAGTCACTTGAAGACTTACGGGCTTCTTATGATAGACTTATGAACTTTGTCGACTTTGTGCGTGAGAAATACCCGATAATCATTGAGGAAGGTTTTTTGGAAGTACGAATGGATATTGACGGTATCAAGTTAAAAGGCTTGGCAGATGACGATAGCATGATATACCAGGATATTTGCCAGGTTAAAAAGGGTGAGCTTGAGGTCAAGTCCTACCAAGAGATTTATAATGAGCTTAGTCCCAAGATAAAAACCCATCCAGATAATCCAGATGGCTTAACCGTCCATGCAGATATTGGTAGGTCCTTTGTTTTAGGCAGTGATAGCCTTGAGGATTGCCTCTATAAGAATCTTGTCTTGAAAAATGCAAGAGCAGAGGACCTAAAGAGTATTGTATTGCAACCGGGGGAGCTTAGTCCTACCTATACTTTTAAAAGTGACAGCCAGTATGAGTTTACTAGTATAGACATACAGGCTAAAAACTTGACTGATTCACCTTGTAGTTTGTTTGATGCGACTATTGTCAAGGCTACCATAGATGGTGGAAAAAATATATTTATTGACCCAAAATGGATTGACCTTATTGATGATCAGAGGAGGGAGTGGAAGGACCCCTATGAGGTGCTGAAAATATCACCCCCTAGAACTGAGAAAGAAAAATCTGAGGGGGTAAGATATAAGAATATTAAAATTCTATTTGTGAAGAAAAAATATTTCAATGACATTGGAAGGGTTGTTCTAACTTATCAGAAATAGTGAAAAGATTCTTCTTGTTAGGATATTTTGTAGGTATCAGGAATATATTGGAATTAATGAAAGAGGCAAACTAAAGAATATTTAGTTCAACTAGATATTGATATGGAGGAAATAGCATGGCAACTTGGAGTGGAATAAGAAAAAAGCTAGAAAGTGAATACCTGGCCAAAAGCCTTCAGGGGCATATCCAGTACTATGCAACTACATACAGTAGGAGTCATGACCACGAGGGACGGGCAGCAATCAGGTATGATGGCAAGGAAATCATTAAGGGTTGTTATTGGTACAACTGGACTAAGGCAGGCCAATTTCCAAAAGACGAAAAATATGAAAGGCGTATGAGGGAAGAAAATGCCTTTATGGATGATACAGCCTTAAAACTGGGTGTGTTTGACCAACGTAGCTTCTATGCTGCTTTTCAAGAATTTGACCAGCAAAGTATTGAGAAGAGCCTTAAAAGTGAAAATTTGATTGTAAGGATATTCGCTGTATTGGACAGGAGAGTGGGCAAGAGAAGGCTACTTATGATGAAGGATACAATCGAGCAGGAACCGAATACTTTCAAAGAATTTTATGCTATTAGGGCTAGAGCTGAAGGCATCAAACTATAGACTAGGAAGGCGATAAACTTATTAGCATAAAGATATTTACTAATCTTGCTGGTATAAAGTAGGAAGCTAAAATTAAAAAGGCAATAAATATATTTAGTGGAAAGATATTGGTAGTAGGATATAGGTAGCAGGATATTAGTAGTAAGATATTAAAGGAGTTTTTTATGGAGAAAATGCAAGTATCTAAAAAATGGATGGAAAAATACCAAGAAATCAAGCCTATGATGTCACCGGGCGTAAATTATGCTGACTGCTTCAAAATGAAGGAAATAGATGGCAAGGAGCTTTTTGTTTTGGATATGGGGGAGGTGAACTTCCCTAGTGGAAAAATTATAGTTAGGGACCCCCTTGTATGGTTAAGCAGAAGGGAACTGCCATACCTACAGACTGTGCCTGTAGGAAAGTACAGGCTAGAAACCCTAGTGGCCAAGATAGAGGAAGATCATTACAGGTATGTGGCAACCAGGGTGAAATTTACAGACCAGGACCTTGTGGCCTACTATGAAGCCTTAAGTGGTGACGAAGACCTAGATAGCTTTGATGAAGGTAGTTTCTACGGATTTGCAGTTGATGCAGGCCTTGCTACAGTGGTGGATGTAGAGACTAGGGATGCCTACTGTGACTTTGAGGAGGCTTGGTACAAGGAAAATCCTGACAAGAATATCTATGATGACTTCTTTGCAGAGGTTTTTAGGCAGAGTTTTATAGAAAACCCCCTATACCAGAGGGATGGGGGCGATTGGATAAACTTTAAGATACCTGATACCGACCTGAGTATTCCTATGATACAGTCAGGCTTTGGTGATGGTGTATATCCTGTCTATTTTGGCTATGACAAGGACAATCAACTTTGTGATCTTATTATAGAATATATTTGCTTGGGATAGCATAAATTTTGCGAATATATTGACAATTTTGGCAAATAATGGTTTAATATAATTAACCAGAAGGAATAAAATATTATAAATATTAAATATTTGTTTTAGATAGAGAATAATCTTATTATTGCAAAGAATGTATATGTGGTGATGAGTCGCCTTGTACTTGATGTAAATAAGGTAAGAGATGTCTAGTATAAAAGCGGCTGAGGGTAATCTTGGTCGCTTTTTTCTACTATAGAGGTCTAGTAAAAGTGTTATTAATTCTATTATTAAAAGCTGATTTTATCTTTTAATAATGTTTATAAGAGGAAGGGGTGGTTTTTATGTTACGTGGTATTATCGAACAAAAGGAACTTTCAAGGGAAGGGTTTGAAGCGAGACAGGATCAAATTCAGGACCAGGCCTTGAAACGTTTTAAGGAAAATGATTCTAAAAGGGATTCTAGTCTTGAAAAGATAAGTCTTAAAAGTGATGGTATGAAATCAAGAAGGAGGCTACTTAATAAGTATGATTCAATTGCCCTGGAGAGGATTTTGGGTAAAAGCGATCTCTTCCCGATTTCCTACCTACAGATGGGGACAGATTCAGCTAATGCTATCTGTCGCATTCAAATTAGAGATGACAAGGGTAGCTTTATAGGTTCGGGAACTGGTTTTTTAGTTTCAGAAAATGTGCTGATGACCAACAATCATGTTATCGATAGTATGCGAACTGCCCTAAATTCCCTTGTAGAGTTTAATTACCAGGATGATGTAAACTTTATGCCTTGCCCTACTTACACTTTCCGTCTAAATCCTGAAAAGTTTTTTGTTACAGATGAGGAACTAGATTTTACCCTGGTTGCACTTAAGGATAATCCTTCAAGTGAAAAAGAACCTAAAGACTTCGGCCATCTTAAACTTATTCCTGAGGGTGGTAAGATTCTAGAGGGAGAATATGTTTCTATTATCCAGCATCCAAAAGGGGGACCAAAGGCGGTTACTATCAGGGAAAATCAGGTTAGGTCTATTTCAGATGATTTTGTTCACTACCTGACAGATACTGAGCCGGGTTCTTCAGGGTCTCCAGTATTCAATGACCAGTGGATTGTTGTGGCACTTCACCATTCGGGAGTACCAGATCCTGATAAAAAGAATTCATGGATTGCCAATGAAGGTATCCGTATCAGTTCCATTTCTAATTATTTTTCAAAGAGATACAAGGATTTTACTGATCAGGAAAAGCTGATAGTCAAGGAAGTATTCCCTAATCTGGATGTCCATAGCCAACCTGAACCTCCGAGGCCTATTCCTTCATCAAAAGAAGGGGGATATGATAGTGATTTTCTTGGTTTAGACTATAGGGTTGATCTACCCCAACTATCTGAAGAGATGAAGAAGGATGTTTCTTGCATGGAAAATGGAAGTTACGTTTTGGACTATACTCATTTTTCAATCGTAATGTGTCGTTCTCGTTGTCTTGCCTACTTTACTGCTGTAAATATAGACGGAAACCAGATTCAAGATATCAAGAGGAGTGGGGATAGTTGGAACTTTGATATGAGGATTCCTGTAGATGCCCAGTACGGAGACGATTTGTATGCCAGAAATGATTTGGACCGTGGTCACTTGGTAAGAAGACTAGATCCGGTATGGGGAGACAAGGCTATGCAGGCTAATATTGATACTTTCCATTTTACAAATAGCTCGCCCCAGCATAAGAACTTAAATCAGAAGATTTGGCTAGATTTGGAAAACTATATTTTAAAGAATGCGCGAAACCATAACCTGAAGGTATCTGTTTTTACAGGTCCTGTATTTAGAAGTGACGATATGATTTATAGGGGCAAGTTCAAGATACCAGCAGAATTCTGGAAGGTTGCAGTTATGGTTAAGGATGATGGAAAGATGTCAGCCACTGCCTACCTTCAGACTCAGAAAAATATGATTGAAAACCTTGAGTTTGCCTATGGAGAATACAAGACTTATCAGGTTCCTATTACTAGTATAGAGGAAATTACTGGTTTGGACTTTGGACTACTATCAGAGTTTGACCCGGTTGCAAGGATTGAATCGTCTGGTATGGTTATTGAAGGTCCAGAACATATCAAGCTATAAACCAAGATAGGTCAACTTATTAGTAAAAAAGTAAACTTATTAGCAAAGATGTAGTAAATTATATAACACGATATATCAAGCTATAAAGGATAATATATCAAGCTAATATATCGAGTTATAAACATAATATTTAAAGTTAAAGATCAAGATAGATTATCTTATAAAAGGAGGCACTATAATATGAATGTATTTTTTAGACAGAGAATATTTAAGAAGGGGGCCAAGGCTGGTGAACTGGTTACTACTGGTTGGCTACCACCCCTTCCAGATATGAGAGACTATTCGGATGAACACCCCTTTATATCTGAGATTTCAATGAAACTCGGCATCAAGGGGACAGACCAAGTAGAAGGGGAAAAGGTCCTACCTGCCAGTGTCGACCTTAGGGAATGGTGCTCCCCTGTGGAAGACCAGCTTAGTTTGGGATCTTGTACAGCGAATGCTGTCGTTGGTATGGTGGAATACTTCCAGAAAAGGGCATACGGAACCCATATCGAAGGTTCTAGGTTGTTTGTCTATAAAGCAACTAGAAAACTTATGATTTCAAGTGGGGATTCAGGAGCCTGGATTCGTTCGGCTATAGGGGCCCTAGTCCTATTTGGTGTTCCTGATGAAAAATACTTGCCATATACACTTGATGGGGAAAATGTAAATCCGGACTGGGATAGTGAACCGGATGCCTTCCTTTACTCACTGGCCAACCATTATTCTGCGGTTAAATACTTCTGTCATGACCCACTGGGTAAAAAAACATCTAAAAAAGATGTCCTAAAGAATGTGAAGACCTACCTGGCTGCTGGTATCCCATCTGCCTTCGGTTTCTTTGGTTTTCCATCTTTTGAAAATTCGGATGTTCCTGGTTCGATTCCTTATCCTTGCAAAAATGAGCAGGCTGAATGGGGGCATGCTGTTATGGCAGTGGGCTATGATGATGACAAGGTGATTGTTAATACAAGGAGTAATGAAAAAACTAAGGGGGCTTTGATGATACGAAATTCATGGGGAAAATCCTGGGGCCAAGATGGTTATGGCTGGATTCCTTATGACTATGTATTAGATGGTCTCGCAGAAGATTTTTGGTCTATTATTTCAATGGACTGGGTAGATACGGAACAATTTGGCCTGGTATTTTAAGTAGGTGAAAATCTTGTAAAAAGCACAAATTTGGATATTTTATTCTCTCTTTTTCTAAAAAAGGATACTGGCTTTGAATCCGTATAATAATGAATTTTGTCAATTTGAAAGGAAAGATGTATTGAGTTAAATAATAAATATACTTTAAATACAAATAATAATGGAGTTTGATACTGTTCTATGGTATAATGGTTAAAATGGGGGGTGATTTAACATAGATTAGAAACTTTTTTAGAATTTTGAATATAGATTATATATGTGGGGTATTGTATAGTCTATAGCTTTTACCTAAAAAATATGAATAAAAGTTTAAATCTATTTACAAAAATTTAATTAAAACTATGAAAATAGTATTAGAAAGGGGAAATTTAATGAAAAAATTTTTAAACATTTTTCTTGTGTTTGCTATGATTTTCTCGATGATATTCCAGTATTCGGGAAGAGTATCTGCAGCAGAATATCCAAACAATGTAATAACGGGTGCAAATATTACTGATTTATCAAATCAACCAATTACTGGTAATAATATAGGGGCATGGAGACCTTTTAGGGTTAACGCAACTTATTCATTGCCAAATAATGCGGTGCATAATGGGGATAAGACTATACTTACCTTACCGGTAGGTTTTGCACCAGCATCTCCTTTTACATTTGATGTTAAGGCTGGAGATGAGGTCGTTGCCAAGGGTAAATTAATTGATGGTAGCCCTGTAAAGCTTGAACTTACATATACAAATTATGTAGATACTCATTCTGGTGTAAGTGGAACATTTTTCTTTAATCTTCAGATTAATAGTCATACTCAACCTAATACAGGTGATATCCCAGTAACGCTTACTGCCAAGGATGGACAGGTTACTAATGCGGGGACTGTGCCTTTTAATCCGCCAACTGTAGCACCTCAACACTTACTTAAGGGTGGTTGGATGGACTCAAATGATAAGAGTATAGGACACTATAAGATAAGCATAAACCAGGAAAACAAGGCGATGGTAGGTGCTACGCTTGTTGATGAGCTGAAAACTCCAGGTGTCAAATATGATAAAGGATCTTTTACAGTGTCTGAAGTTAAGTGGGTTGTAAACCCAACTCAAACAGATGTCATAGCCACTGAGGAAGTTGATGTAACATCACAATTCCAGAGCAAGATGAATATTGAAGATACTCGTTTTACCATTGCCATAGGAAGTAGACCGGCGGGGAAGGGTCTTCTAGTAAGATACAAAACAAAGATATCTTATGAGCCGGTTGTTGGTGAAGAATTTAAAAACAGCGTAGAGCTTGCGGACAATGGGCAAGTAACTAATCGAGATTTAACTTATAAAATTCTTGGTGCTGGTGGTTCTAGCGCAGGATACGTATATAAAATCAAGATAAAGAAAACAAATGAAAATGGCGCACCTTTGTCTGGGGCAAAGTTTAGTGTCATACGTGACCGTAATGGTATAGTGGCAGGAACTATTACAAGTGGTACAGATGGTACAGGTGAACTTGGAAACTTGGTTAAGGATAAGTATAAACTTGTTGAAACAGAAGCACCTCAGGGTTATGCAAAGTTAACTAATCCTACTATTGTTGAAGAGTCAGAATTTGACGGAAGTGATAGGACTGCATTAAAAACAATAAAAAATAAACCTGAAACAGTAGATGTATCTGTAACAAAGGCATGGGTTGGTCCAGCCAAGGCTTCAGCAAAGGTAGAACTTAGAAAAGAAGGCAGTAACAATGCCCTACAGACACAAGAGCTTAATGCAGCAGGATCATGGAAACATACATTTACAGGCCTAGACAAGTATGAAAATAATGGAACACCAATCAAGTATACAGTTGTAGAAAAGGATGTTCCACAGGGCTATACAGCAAGTGTATCAGGAACAATGGCAAGTGGCTTTACAATTACAAATACAAATACAGAAAAGGTAAATGTATCTGTAACAAAGGCATGGGTTGGTCCAGCCAAAACTTCAGCAAAGGTAGAACTTAGAAAAGAAGGCAGTAACAATGCCCTACAGACACA
>JAERMT010000206.1_pt1 | contig 36266 bp, 35 predicted proteins | sample 9267081 | NCBI WGS metagenome assembly JAERMT01 (sample SAMN17071939, study PRJNA684904) | human gut metagenome | isolation source: diarrhea sample from child under the age of five | host: Homo sapiens | place: South Africa: Mafikeng, Mafikeng Provincial Hospital | collected 2019-09
TACCGCAAAGTGGGGCGTGCAGATTGCGGGAATGATTTTTCAAACACGCTCTAAAGTCTCTTGCTGTAAGAATATCATTTTCCCCTATATTTGACAATCCTGTTTCTTAGATTCTTTTTGGCTCCGCTGCCACGTCTTTTCTCGTTTCGTATTTTCTTAAATACAAGTTTTTTCTTATCTTGTATTTACCAGCTCAAACGCTTATAATTAAAATTAATTTTCAATATGTTATTTTTATTTTCGGGAGGTTTATCATGAAATTTATATATCCTGCTGTTTTTAAGAAAACCGAAGACGGTCGTTATAAGGGAACTTTCCCTGACCTGGAAGGCTGCTTCGGAGAAGGAGACACTTTAGACGAAGCTATCGAAAGCGCTAACGCTGCTGCATTCGACTGGATTTCTGTAGAGCTCTCCGAAGAAGTTCCAGAGCTGCCTCCGATCACAGATCCAGATGATATGGAATTAGAAGATGAGGATGTGGTCAGAAATATCCAGGTGAACATCCGGTTATATGATGGGTGGGATGAATGAAGTTTACCGTGAGTGTCTGAAATGTCCACTTACGTTCCAGACTTCACCGGCTTACTTGATAAGTCCAAAATGGGGAGGCGAAGCCTCCCCATTAATTTTTTTCACTGTACTTGATCAGAACCTTCTCCGTTACAAAATATTTTTTATCTTGCCTGCTTCTTCACTGCCACTGCAATAGACAGACCTGGAGCATAATATGGAATCAATGTAGCCTGCAGTGCGTGATAAATATCAGACTTGCCAGGCCATACGGTCTCCAGAAGATTATTCTCTCTGTCCAGCTGATGGAACCAGGAACCGTTTACATGATCCAGAACCTTCTCATCCAGGTATTTCATAAGTTCTGCATAATCTGCTGCATATTTCTCATTTCCCGTCACGCGGTGAAGCACTGCTGATGTATTAATCGCTTCTGCAAGAGTCCAGTGCATTCTGTCATGGACTACCGGCTTGCCGTTCCAGTCTGTAGTATAGCAGATTCCAGGTGCTCCGTCTGCATTCCAGGCATCAGAAACTGCGCGGTTGTAGAGGTTCTCGGCAGCCTCAATATATGATGTTGCGCCAGCCTTGTCCTCTTTATATGTGGAAAGAGCCCACTGTGTGACCAGTCTCGCCCACTCGATTCCATGTCCAGGAGTTGCACCGTATGGCTTGAACTGGTCGTCCGGACGGTCTTTGTTGCATTCCAGATCCGGTACCCAGTCACTGGAAAAATGCTCCGGTATACGCCAGTTATTGTCCTTTGCCCATATCAGAACACGGTCGATGATCCTGCCTGCACGTACACGATATTTCTCATCCCCGGTCACATCAGCTGCGGCAAGAAACGCCTCAACGGTGTGCATATTTGCATTCAAGCCTCGATAGGAATCCAGCTCTGTAAATTCTGTGTTCCAGGTATCACAGGAAAGTCCTTCTTTCTCGTTCCAGAATCTCAGATCATAAAGTGCCAGCGCATCTTTCAGAAGCTCTTCTGCCCCTTCTCTGCCGGCCAGCACGCCGGAAGAAGCTGCCAGGATTACAAATGCATGGGCGTAGCACTGCTTGGTTGGAACAATTTCATTGTCCTTTGTAAGACCTGCATACCAACCACCATTTTGATCATCGTGAAGCTCGCCTCTAAGCCCCTTCAGCGCAGCATCAGCCAGTGCCTCGCTGCCTTCGTGTCCAAGCATGGAACCAATGCTGTACACATGTGCCATACGGCTTGTGATCCATGTTTCACGGTTACGGTCTTTCCAAGGAGTGCCGTCATCTCCAAGATAATAGGAGCTTCCTCCTGGTGATGGAAACTGATGTCCGAAGCTTAATAAACCATCTCTTACATCCTGCAGAAATTCCTGGTTTTCAGCTGTTCCAAGCTGATATTTTTTCTCTGTAACTGCCATTTCTGTTTTCTCCTCTTATACTGTAATATACTGTGAAAATCCTGCTCTGCGGCTGACTTTCATATATAGTGATGTCACCAATAGGCAACAATTCCGTTTTGTGATGATCTCCCACTTTGCAATCTTCATTTTACCTTATCTGGAAAGCCTTGAACAGAGGGGTGAACTTTGGCTTTTATGGGAATTTTTACTGTCTCACTTTTCTAGCACAATTATACTCCTAGTTAGGATTTCGGTCAATTTATTTAAGTTTCATCAAAACAGCCGCCATTAGTACGTTATTTGCACTAATAGCGGCTGTAAATGTTATTATTGTTATAATAATCTATATTCTGTTTTTTCAGAAGCAGTTCCAATCAACAGATAACTTTTCCAAGCTCAATGCAGGCTGCCTGAGCCTCATCATCTGGCTCTTCGTTGCAGATTACGCTGTCAGCTGCAAGTGTAACACCATCGTTCTGACATTTTTCTTCCCAGCTGCGCATCCAGTCGCCGTCTCCCCATCCGTAGGAACCGAAGAGCACTACTTTTTTGCCTGCAAGCTTTGGCTCACATGCTTCGAATACCGGCTGGAATACGGAATCCTCAAGCTCCTCATCTCCCATTGCAGGGCATCCGAAAGCTACACCATCGAAACTGCTGATGTCTGTACCATCAAAATCATCTGCACTAATCACTTCTACCTCAGCTCCTGCAGCTTTTGCACCCTCTGCTACTTTATTTGCCATTTCCTCTGTATTACCAGTTCCGCTCCAATATACAACTGCTACTTTACTCATAACTTCACTTAACCTCTTTCTTTTATAATTTTATTGCCAGCCTGCGAGATTATTTATGTTTGTTTCCTCCACATCCGGCACTTTCATAACGAAAGTCAGCTTTTCCGCGATTCTTATCACTTTTTAGCTATCACCCATAGGGGACTTTCATTGTATGTTAAGCAGCCACTGTCAGCTGCAAAACACTCCTGCCTTTTGCCCATAAATTCCGATAAACCTCACGGCATTTATGGTACTTCTGAAACATTTTCAATGCTTCACATTCATTACAATATACTTTCCAGCATCCGGAACATTTATAATTCTGTCCGCCATTCTGGATAAAACCAATTACGTCCCCAAGTGGATAATCAAGAAAAATTCCAATCTCATGTGGAAAATCCTCTGATGCCTCAAAGCGCTTCTTCAATAATGCCAGGCACTGTCCCGGTTCTGTATTTTCATATCCATATTTTTTCAGAAACCGGGCAACTCCGGGACGATTCAGATTCCGTACCAGCTGTTTTTCTCGGTATACATAAACCAGAGAACGGTTACCACGGCTGCGAAGTGCCAGCAGTTTCACACCTTTGGGATTCATCAGCTGATTCCACATGGAAATCTGAAGGTCTATATTTTCTTCCTCTTCACAGCAGGCATTGAAAAGATTGGCCGCTTTCAGTGAAGCAAGGGTAGGAGCACAGTGCTCAATGAGACATTTCTCGATCATGATAAACTCCTCATCTTTTTATGCCATCACCGCATGCTCATCCAGCGCACACTTTAAAGCGCTTGCGCTGCTGGTATGGATGCGCGCTACCGGAATGTTATTTTTCTTTGCTTCCTGTGATGCACTGATAACCATTTTATGGGACACTGTATTGGTGAAAAGAACCATCAGATCCGGACATCCGATTTTCTTGCGGATTGCACCGTTCTCCTTTGGAAAAACTTTCGCCTTATATCCATAGTCTTTGCAGATATCGGTATACTGATATACCATTCTCTCATTTCCGCCGATGATTACAATACTCATGTGAATTGTCCTTTCCGGGTTTTATGAAGCTTCTGAAAATGAGAAAACACCCAACTTCCAGGCAATGTTTTCTTCTTTTTCGTTAGTCTATTCTAACCCTTTGTTAAAAAAATTAGAAGCTTTCCGTTTACTGTTTACAACCTTCACAGTAACGCCTGCACTTCTGAAATATGTTTTAGTTGCTGCAGTCCTTTACATTTTATTTTATGTAAAAGGTGCTGATTATATATTTTTATAGTTCTACGCTTTAGTTAGCTTGTGCTAACTTTTATGATGTTAGTTTACACTAATCCTTTATTTCTGTCAAGTACAAAACAAAAAAAGAGAGCTAATGAAAAACAGTCTCATTAACTCTCTGATATATTCAAAAGTTACACGTTCACCGCAGAGCGTGTTTGAAAAATCATTTCCGCAATCTGCACCCGATTTTTTTACAATACCCGGGATGCAGACCACATCCATTTAAATTTCCTCAGTACTCACCAGATTCTTCATGCTATTCATACCGATCAATAGTGTAGAAGTATTATGAAGCAGCGCAGATGTAGTCGGCTGCAGGATTCCGGCAACACCAAGCAGGATCAGGCCAGTGTTAAATCCTACGATCGTTCTGTAATTATTGTGAATACGCTTCATCAGCGCGTCACTGATATGCTTCAGAATTACGATACCTTCCAGATTATCCGCACCAATAGTGATGTCTGCAATCTCTCTTGCAATCTCGGCGCCTTCACTTACCGCAATACCTGCGTCAGCTGCAGAAAGGGCCGGAGAATCGTTAATTCCATCACCAAGCATGACAACCTTACGTCCTTTTGCTTTCTCTTTTTCCACAAAGCTTGCTTTATCTTCAGGAAGAACCTCGGAATAATATTCATCAACGCCAACCCTGTCTGCAACAGCCCTGGCTGTACGCTCACTGTCTCCGGTCATCATAACCACCTTGCTGAATCCGGCTTTCTTCAGTGCTTTTACAACTGCAGGAGCTTCCTCACGGAGAGGATCCTCAATACAGATAACAGCTGCAAGACTGCCTTCAATTGCAAGATACAGATGGGAATACTCATTTGGAAGATTTTTAAAACGCTCCTCCATCCCTTCCGGAATGGTGCATTTCTCATCCTCAAATACAAAATGGGAGCTTCCAATGATTGCTTTTTTGCCCTCAATGGTTGTTGAAATACCATGAGCAACAATGTATTCTACCTTAGAATGCATTTCCTCGTGATCCAGTTTTCTCTTCTTCGCTGCATCTACAACAGCTTTCGCCATGGAATGAGGAAAATGCTCTTCCAGGCAAGCTGCAATTCGTAGCAGCTCATCTTCACTCTGTCCGTTAAATGGAACAATCTCAGCCACTGTAGGTTCTGCCTTGGTAAGAGTGCCAGTCTTGTCAAATACGATTGTATCGGCATCCGCAACTGCCTCCAGGAATTTACCGCCCTTCACAGTGATTTTGTATTCTCCTGCCTCTCGGATAGCGGAAAGTACGGAAACCGGCATTGCCAGCTTCAGGGCACAGGAGAAATCAACCATCAATACGGAAACAGCCTTGGTTACATTTCTGGTAAGCAGATAAGTAAGTGCAGTACCGCCAAGTGTGTATGGGACCAGTCTGTCCGCCAGGTGCTCGGCCTTACTCTCAAGACCGGATTTCAGTTTCTCAGTATCCTCGATCATAGCTGCGATTTTCTCATAACGGCTGGAACCACCAACTGCTTTTACAGTAATGACAGCCTCGCCCTCTTCCACAACCGTACCTGCATATACGGAATTTCCTTCCACTTTTCTTACAGGAACAGATTCACCAGTCAGGGAAGCCTGGTTTACCATAGCCTCGCCCTCTGCGATCAAACCGTCAAATGGGACCACATTTCCCATATGTACTACAACCATATCTCCGGCCTGGATCTTGTCTGCGTCCACCAGCACTTCCGTACCTTCACTGCGAAGCCATACCTTACCAGTGTTCAGAGACATGGTACGTGCCAGATCATCCACAGATTTCTTGTGGGTCCACTCCTCAAGCAATTCTCCAATTCCAAGCAGGAACATAACAGAACCGGCTGTAGAGAAGTCGCCGCGGAAAATGGAAACACCGATTGCAGTTGCATCCAGAACCGGAACCTCGATCTTACGCTTCCAGAGTGTCTTAACCCCCAGCCAGATGTATTTCACAGACATTGCAGTAGTATAGATTGCAGACAATGGATATGGCAAAAGCAGCTTGCGTCCGTAATGGAAAATAACTTTATTTACCAGCTTCTCCTTATAAGTCTCATTTAATTCTCTTCCGGAATTCTCCAGCACCTGGGCGGGTACGCTGACACGGCTGTAACCAAACGCCTGAATTGCCTTCAACAGTTCATTTCTCTCTCCAGTGTAGTAAATAAGAGCATCACTGGTACGGTTAAAGACCTGAGCCTTCTTTACTCCATCCAGATTTTCCAGATAATACTGAAGGGTATCTGCCTGGGTAAAATTCATATATTTCTGAAAAAGATGGACTCTGATACGTCCTTTTTTCTCATGTTTAACTGTAAATTTCAACTTGTTCACCTACTTTTTCTTCAAAGCAAAAGTTGCTGTTCATTACGTTCACCACAATCACTTCGCGCTACACTCTTCGCGTTTTCAGTAAAATTTGTTCACCCAAAATATCCGGCAGAACTTTTCGAACGAACAGCAACAATTAAGAGGACTGTCGCAAAAACGGCAGTCCCCAATATGTTTGCAATGTATTTCACTGCCATCTTACTCAGCAGTTTCCTCTGTCTCAGCTTCTTCAGTTTCTTTAAACTCAGTCTCGCTCTCAGCTACCTCATCCTCAAACGGCTCCTCAGCTGCTTTTCTGTCCTCATTGATCTGCTGTGCATCTGCATAGATATCACCTGCATTTTCCTGAACAGTTGTAACCGTCTTCATTACACAGTCCTTTGCTCTTAAAACAGCTGCTGTGCACTCTGTGTAAACTTTTTTCGCATCTTTACTGGAAAGAAACTTGATACCTGCAGTTCCGAATAAAACACCTGCTGCAAAAAGTCCTGTCTTGTCCCATTTAAAACTTGCCATGATTAAATTCCTCCTTATAGTGAAACGTTATTGTTGTTAATTGTTTTTCAATATTTTGGTATTATATATCAGTTTTTCTGAAATTCCCAGTGCTATTTTGCTTATCGAGAAATATTCTCATTATCCCCCTGTTTTAGAGCGTGTTTGAAAAAGATCTAGTTTTCTTCCCCAGATAACTGCTATTTTTATATGCCTTCATTCTGTCACTGCCAGATTTCAAGCCCTGCACTTTGACATGGTCATCTCAATACTTTCAATATCCTGATCTCCGATATAGCCCATATTTTTCAATCCAGCTCTTACAACCTGTTTCCAGACTTCAGAAGGCAGCTTACAGACAGTATCATCGCTGAGTCTTACAGTGCAGCCATTTTCCTGGCAGCATGCTTCACAGCTGGAAATCCGGTACATGTTCTTGCGGCTGATGGCGCCGATTTTTTCCAGCATATTTACCATGCGGTAAATTGTGGCCGGTCCAATATTTCGATCTTTCTCCTGCACCTTGTAATAAATTTCCTTGCAGCAGGAACACTCCTCCTCCAGAATAATATCCAGGATCAGCTGGCGCTGTCTGGTGATCCTGCAGCCCTGTTCGCGTAATCGTTCAAAAATCATATCTTTCTGCATTTGTGTGCGCTGATATGCTTCCTGATTTTCATATGCTTTTTCTTCAACTGCATTTTTCATCATTTTCATCGCCATCCTTTTTGATTTCTGTGTGATTTTATGTCAGGAGCTGGAATTTCTATATAAAGAGAAATCATAACGGTTCGCGCCTTCACTGCTGCAGAACATCTCTTTTCCAAAACGAAATACTATTGTGATTTCCCCTTATATAAAAATTCCAGCCTGTATCTCTTTAAGGGATACAGGCTGAATTATTTAAGAACTTTGCTTAAGCAATACTCTTTGTATTAACTTTTAAGCTGTTGCTCTCTTTATATGGTCTGAACAGCAGGTACAGGAATGCTGCAACCAGAACAAATGCTACAACAGTTCCGATTCCAAATCCGCCGCCTGTAAGCAGTGTACCAATCTGATAAATGCAAAGTGAAACTACATAAGCAAGACCACACTGATAACCGATTGCAAACCAAAACCATTTTGCGTTGTTCATCTCTCTCTTGATTGCACCCATAGCCGCGAAGCACGGAGCGCAAAGAAGATTGAATACCAGGAATCCGTAAGCTGCAATTGGAGTCATAACCTGTGCAAGATTTCCCCAGATCTCAGCTCCATCCTCTGCAACCTCTGCAAATCCGAAGAGCATACCAAATGTAGCAACGACGTTCTCTTTTGCAATAAGACCTGTTACGGCTGCAACTGCCATCTTCCAGCCCTCTCCTGCTTTTGTCCATCCAAGAGGAGCAAAAATCCAGGCGATAGCAGAACCAATCTTGGCAAGAATACTGTTGTTCAGTTCTTCTACCATTCCGAAGGAACCGCCTTCCCAGCCGAATCCCATGAGGAACCAGAGAACGATTGTGGAAAGAAGAATGATGGTACCAGCTTTCTTGATGAAAGACCAGCCTCTCTCCCACATGCTTCTCAGAATATTGCCGACTGTCGGCCAGTGATATGCCGGAAGCTCCATAACGAATGGTGCCGGCTCGCCAGCGAACATTTTTGTTTTCTTAAGGATGATACCGGAGCAGATGATTGCTGCGATACCAACAAAGTAACAGCTTGTCGCAACCCATCCGCTGTTGTTAAAGAATGCACCTGCAATCATTGCAATGATCGGGAGCTTCGCACCACAAGGAACAAATGTTGTGGTCATAATTGTCATTTTACGGTCACGGTCGTTCTCGATTGTACGGGAAGCCATAACTCCAGGAACACCACATCCGGAACCGATCAACATTGGGATGAAGGATTTTCCGGAAAGACCGAATTTACGGAAGATTCTGTCCATGATGAATGCAACACGAGCCATGTAACCGCAGGACTCAAGGAATGCAAGGAACAGGAACAGAACCAGCATCTGCGGTACGAAACCAAGTACAGCGCCAACACCGGCAACAATACCGTCAAGGATCAGTCCCTGCAGCCATGCAGCGCAATTTACAGCTTCCAGAGCAGACTCAACTGCCGGAGGAATAATCTCACCGAAGAGTACATCATTTGTCCAATCTGTTACAATAGTTCCAACAGTGGTTACAGACACATAATAAACAACCCACATTACAACTGCGAAGATCGGAAGCGCCAGCCATCTGTTGGTTACGATTCTGTCGATCTTATCGGAGGTTGTAAGTTTCTTTCCTGTAGAGGATTTTGTATAGCACTGTCCAATAATGGAAGAGATGTATACATAACGCTCGTTTGTGATAATACTCTCTGTATCATCATCGAATTTATCTTCCAGAGCCTTTACTTCGCAAGACACATCCGGAACACTCTTCATCTGCTCTACGATCTTGTCATCTTTCTCGATAAGCTTGATTGCAAAGAAACGTTTCTGAGCCTCTGCAACAGTTCCTGTCAGCTTATTCTCAACAGATTTGATCGCATCCTCAACATCCTGTGCAAATTCGTGAACCGGAATTGTTTTCTTTTTGCTCTGTGCTGCGCTGATTGCTTTCTCAGCAGCTTTCATGATTCCGGTTCCTTTCAGAGCGGAAATCTCAACTACTTCGCAGCCAAGCTTTTTGCTTAATTTGTCAATGTGGATCTTGTTTCCGGATTTCTGAACCAGATCCATCATGTTGATAGCCATAACTACCGGGATTCCAAGCTCCATGATCTGTGTGGACAGATACAGGTTACGCTCAAGGTTTGTACCATCTACGATGTTGATGATCGCATCTGGCATTTCATTGATCAGGTAATTTCTGGCAACCACTTCCTCAAGTGTGTATGGGGAAAGGGAATAAATACCAGGAAGGTCCATGATGGTTACATCCTTATGACCTTTCAGTTTACCTTCTTTTTTCTCTACTGTTACACCAGGCCAGTTACCAACGAACTGGTTAGAGCCGGTCAGTGCATTGAATAATGTGGTCTTGCCGCAGTTAGGGTTACCTGCAAGTGCAATCTTAATCGACATTTTCATGCCTCCTCTTTCTTTCCAGATTTTCTTTTTTCCGGGCTTATTATATACAGCTTCTGCTGATTTTAGTTGCCCTGTGCTGCCTATTGTTTTAATCAGTTTTCGTTTGTTAGCTTTTCAACCTTATATTAGGTTTCGCTAACCAACAAGGTAAAAAAAATTGCCCATTCTATTCCAGAACATGCAATTTCATGCTGTGCTGATTTTACCACTGTTCATATGACAACATTTGTAAAATGTTTTTCAAAAATATGTGACCAGTAACTTTTCCCTTATGTACACACAGCAAAGTACTATATCCTGTACAGTACTTATTCTACCTCTATCATTTCTGCATCGACTTTTCTCAGAGACAGTTCATAATCTCTCACGGTTACCTCAATAGGATCTCCAAGCGGTGCAACTTTACGTACATAGATCTGTACCCCTTTGGTGATTCCCATATCCATGATACGTCTCTTTACTGGTCCTTCACCGTGCAGTCTCTTCACTGTGACAGTCTGACCTACGCCAACTTGCCGTAATGTTTTCATAATACTTGCTCCTTTTTTCTGGATTTCAGACCATGATCCGATTCGCCATATCCTTGCCAATGGCAACTCTGGAATCTTTCACATTCACGATCATATTACCGCTGATCTCACTTACAACGGTTACTGTAGCTCCCTGTACAAACCCAAGATTTTCAAGGAATTTACGGGTTTCTTCTTTACCGCCGACTTTTTTAATCACCTGCGGCTCTCCTTCGTTTACCATTGATAACGGCATCATATCATCCTTCCTTTTTTGTGCTTTAGAAACACCTATTTATTATTATGTTTCGCTTACGTTGATTAGTATATTCTAATTTATATAAGCTGTCAATAATTTATTTGCACTTTTTTCTCATTTTTTTCACTGCAATTTCGTAAATTTTGACCAGTGCTTTTTGAAAATGTTTCGGGATTCCAGAGTGTGTTAAAAAAAATCTCTACAAAATATACCGCAAAGTGGGGCGTACAGATTGCGAAACGTTACCAGTGAACATCAACTGCGGGAATGCTTTTTCAAACACGCTCCAGGATGAATGGTGGATTTATGAGGAATTATTGTTTATAATGTAAAAGAAGATAAAAAGTGTTGAATGAGCGTATTTTTATGCTTCATACATTGTTTTAGATAGTAAAATCTGTGAAAAAGTTACATGTATAAAAAAATCACATGCACTTTATTGAAAAGAAAGGATTACTTTTTATGAAACAGGGAAGCAAAATCGGGATTGTCTGTTGTTCCAACGGACTTAGGCCAGAACAGGCCGAAACAATAAAAATGTTGGTGCAGATTCTGGAAAAATCCGGACTAGAAGTAGATCTTAGCCCTTATCTTTATGGAGATGAAAACGGACAGGCTGGAACTGCCAGGGAACGTGCCGGGGCTCTTATGAAATTTTATGAGGATGATTCTGTCACGGATATTTTTGACGTATCTGGCGGGGATATGGCCAACGAGATTTTATCCTATCTGGATTTTCAGACCATTGCTTACGAAAAAAAGCATTTTTGGGGATATAGTGATCTGACAACAATTATAAATGCCATTTATGCCCGAACAGGGAAATCATCTGTCCTGTACCAGATACGAAATCTCACCTACGATCACAGCCAGTCCCAGATAACGGACTTTCTTAGTACTACCTTGGCGGGGGCCACTTCTCTTTATGATTTTCCTTATGAATTTGTGAGGGGGACTCATATGGAGGGAATTGTAGTAGGAGGAAATATACGGTGCCTTTTGAAGCTGGCTGGCACGCCTTACTGGCCGGATATGCGGGAGAAAATCCTGCTTCTGGAGTCCTTTGGAGGAAAACTGCCGCAGATGGTGACTTATTTAAGCCAGTTGAACCAGATGGGGGTATTTAAGAAGGTGAATGGGATTTTATTGGGGACGTTTACGAAAATGGAGGAGGATAACTGTCAACCAGATATGGCGCAGCTAATCCTTGAATTCGCAGAAAAAAAGACACCCGTTGCGAAATCACCTTTGATCGGGCATGGAACGGATTCAAAGGCGATTCGCATCGGTCATCGTTTAAAGTTATTCTCCGCAGAAGAAAACAAACGGATATATAAAGAATTTTAGATCCTAGCCACTCCGCTCTTAATGGCAGCTTCAGCAGTAGCCTTCGCAACCGCATCTTTCACTCTTGAATCAAATGCTGCTGGCAGAATATAATCAGCGCAGAGTTCTTCGTCGCTTACCAGGCCTGCAATGGCATAAGCTGCGGCAATCTTCATTTCGTCGTTGATGTCAGATGCACGGACATCAAGGGCACCGCGGAAGATTCCCGGGAAGCAGAGAACATTGTTCACCTGATTCGGGTAGTCGGAACGACCTGTGGATACTACCGCTGCGCCTGCTGCCTTGGCCTCATCCGGAAAAATCTCAGGAGTCGGGTTTGCGCAGGCAAAGATGATCGGATCTTTCGCCATAGTGCGAACCATATCCGGAGTAAGGGTTCCAGGTGCGGAAACACCGATAAATACGTCAGCGCCTTTGATCACTTCACTCAAGGAGCCCTTCTCATGATTGGCGTTTGTGATCTTCGCCATCTCTTCCTTAATTGGGTTCAGGCCCTCACGGCCTTCGTAAATTGCACCTTTACGATCTGTCATAATAACATTCTTAAGTCCCATGGAAATAAGAAGTTTGATAATCGCGATTCCGGCAGCTCCTGCTCCGGAAGTAACGATCTTAATGTCTTCGATTTTTTTGCCAACAACCTTCAGCGCATTGATCACACCTGCAAGCGTAATAACTGCAGTACCATGCTGGTCGTCATGGAAAATCGGAATATCACAGCACTCTTTCAGCTTCTTCTCAATCTCAAAGCATCTCGGTGCGGAAATATCCTCCAGGTTTACACCGCCGAAGCTTCCAGCCAGAAGGCGAACGGTCTGCACAATCTCATCTACATCCTTGCTTCGAACACAAAGCGGAATAGCATCTACATCACCAAACTCTTTGAACAGAACACATTTGCCCTCCATAACCGGCATACCAGCCTCCGGGCCGATATCTCCAAGGCCAAGAACAGCGGTACCGTCAGTTACTACAGCAACCGTATTCCAACGTCTGGTCAGTTCATAACTTTTATTAATATCTTTCTGAATCTCAAGGCAAGGCTGTGCAACACCAGGGGTGTAAGCAAGGCTTAAAGCATCCTTGGAATCAACCTTTGCTCTTGAAACAACTTCAATTTTACCTTTTAACTCATAGTGCATCTTTAAGGATTCTTTTGCGTAATCCATGTTCGTATCTCCTCTTCTTGAAAAATTCTATGCGGGCACTTTCTACTGCTATTATATCCAGCTCGTCCCGCCCGGATACAAAATATCCACTTTGGGCTACAAAGGAAAGTATATACGAAATTTTACCAAATCACAACATGAAAATATGAATAAATCTCTCAATAAACAGAACACGTTACTGCTCACTCCGTTCACAGCAACGCGCTTCGCGGAATGTTACCAGTGAACAGTAACCAGAACACCACTCCAACCTGGCTGCTACTATTAACACGAACCCTCAAAACGTATTGCCGAAAATAAAATGCTCAGCATAAATCAGGGCAAACTCCCGAAGAAATAGAAGTCTGCCCCAATATCCTCCAATATTCTATTTTCTTATAATTCTCTTACTCCACATTTTTCAGTGCCACATCCATGGGAATCTTCTTGATCCTTCTGAACTGAAGCAGTGCCACCAACACATACGCCCCCATCCCCATCGCAAACATCTCCGGATAAACCGCTGGTTTCAGATATAAGGTCAGCCAGCCTGAGAAGGATGACATCAGATATCCGTAAATTCCATATATCGTCCAGGTAGACAGCAGCAGGCTGAGTAAAATGGACAAGATCACCACCCACGTAGTGGATGTAAGATACAGGCTGTTGATCTCCCGGTTTTCATACCCCAGAATCTTTACCATAGAAATGGCATTGGCATTCTTTTCAATGATCAGCTTGGTAAGCAGATAGATCAAGAGGGCAAACAGCACAACTGCAAATACATTGATCAGCTGGAACATTTCTCCCATAGACACATCCAGCTGACGGCTGACCTTTGTCAGATCGTCCTCCGTAATTGTTGTTGCAATCAGATCCTCATCCAGATCTGTGATCTTTTCCCGGGAAAAATAACCGTTAAAGTAATCTTCCTTTTCCCCAAAGGTTTTCCTGTAGGAGGAAATCGGCATAAATACCGTCAAAGATGCCGGATAATCGTAGATTCCCTGCACCAAAAATTCATAGGTCTCGCTTCCGTAAGCTTCCTTCAGCACAACGGTATCCCCGGTCTTTATCTTATACTTTTCTGCATAACCGTCAGAAATCAGAACTCCATCAGTTGGAAGCTCCGCGCTTACATACGTACTGTCGTCCGCGATTCCATAGACCGTTATGGTCTCTCCCTCCTGATCCGGCAATACATTTTTCATGGAATTCAGGCAGAATTTTTCTGCTGACTTCTCATTTGTTTTCAAAGATGGAGTAAGAAATTTCTGCAGCATTCCCATAATCGTATATTTCTCATCTTCATCTGGTTCCTCCGGTACATTCAGCACATACTGGTACGGCGCGATCATGTTCTTCAAAATTTCTTCCTGATAATGATCCAGAAGCGGCTTCATCATCATTCCAAAAAGCAACAGTACATTTGCAAAAAAGATTCCAATAAACAAAGTCAGATAACTTGACTTATTCTGCAGGATAATACGCAGCCGGAAGCGGTTGAAAAACTTAAAGTCCGGAAGACGCACAGCTTTTTTCCGTTTGGAAGCAGACAGATCATGACGCAGGAATTTCAAAGGAGAAAGACGCAGTTTCCCTGAAATCAGAATCAAATTGATTCCCAACATGATCACTACCGGAACCACTGTGGTCAATATAAATGCATCTGCATTCCAGCGTGTTTCATAGGTCGGCAGGCTGTAGCTGCCATAATACATACCTGCGCAGAGATCTTTAAAGGAGGTGTAGCCCAGCACGTTTCCAAGAGCAGAAGCAACCACAGTTACGATCACCGGCATGGAAATATAGTGGAACAGAAGTTCTCTTCTGGAATATCCGGAAGCACGCAGAGTCCCGATCACAGAAGCTTCTTTTGTAATGGTATTATTTGTTGTAACTGCAAACACAAAAGCAATGATGACGATCAGAATATACAGCAGCACCTCCATCATAGCCTTATCACCGCCCATATCCTCACCGGTAAAAGTGATGGCCTGATTGGAATAGGCCGGGATAAAGCCTGTCACATTTCCATATTTGACCAGAACCTCCAGGAAATCCTCAGACATGTTTTTTGCTTCAATATCATCCTTTGGTGCAGTCTCATACTGCCAGGAATAGCGGTACTCCAGATGGGTTGTTCCAAAAGCATCCGCACCTTCCTCGGTCATAATACCCACACCAAATTTTACAGCATCAAACATCATATCGCTGTTATCGGAAAATAAACAACTGTAGTCGGGTAATGCCACAAATCCGGTAACTGTCAGTTCTTCTCCTGCGATTTTCAGCTTGTCACCAACCTTCAGCTTGTTATTATCTGCATACATCCGGTCAATGGCAATCTCGTTCTTTGCAGACGGCATTGCACCTGACATCAGGCACACAAGATTCATATCGGTACGCTCCTGATAGATGCGCATGGTTCCCTCTTCGTTTCCATCCAGATCCGCATCTACAGCCTCATCGCGGTAAAAGTTTTCGCAGATTCGTACTTTTCCATTTTTTTCAATTTTCTGCAAATCACTTTTGCTGGCTTTCGAAGAAAGGGTAAAGTTGCCATGCTCGATGTTATATTTTTCGAAACCTTCGTCATAGGCAGCCAGCATACTGTCATCAGCCACAAGAAAGCCCGAGACAAAGCCTATGGTCAGTGTCATAAACAGAAAGATCACAATATATTTTCCAAAATCACTTTTCAGTTCTCTTGGAAGACGTTTCCACAATGGATTCTTCATAGCGCACCGCCTTACCAGTCCAGATCGTCAGCTGCGACTTTGGACTCATTGAGATAGTTTTTGCGGATCTGACCGTCACGAAGCTTCACTACGCGGTCTGCCATATTCTTAATGGCATCGTTGTGGGTAACCATGATGATGGTATTTCCGTACTTCTGGTTGACCTGCTCGATCAGACGCAGAATTTCCTTAGATGTGTTGTAATCCAGTGCGCCTGTAGGCTCGTCGCAGAGAAGAATGTCCGGATTTTTTACAATGGCACGACCAATGGCCGTTCTCTGCTGCTGACCGCCGGAAAGCTGATTGGGCAGCTTATGTCTGTGCTCATAAAGCCCCAGCGTATGAAGCAGTTCATCAATATCAAGCGCTTTATCACTAAGATATGCTCCCACCTCGATATTTTCTTTTACATTTAAATTGGGAATCAGATTATACATCTGGAAAACATATCCCAGATGCTTCCGGCGGTAAAGAGTCAGCGCTTTCTCCTTCATATCTCCTGTTTTTTCCCCATCTATGGAAATATAGCCCTCATCTGGCTCATCAATTCCCCCGATAATGTTCAAAAGTGTGGATTTTCCAGAACCAGACGGTCCAAGAAGCACGCAGAATTCCCCTTTTTCCACAGAAAAATCAATCCCCCGAAGAACCTCGGTTCTGCTGTCTCCGGAACCAAAGCCTTTCTTCAAATCTTTAATTTCAAGAAACATCTCTTTTCCTCCCTGTAAACCATTATCGTTCATGAACATTTTTCATAAAAAAAATTTCAAGCGTTCATTATTCTCCTTTTTGTTAGTTTGCACTAACTTTTTTGTTTATCATACATCTTTTATCTGGTTATGAAAAGGAGGGGAATTGAGAATAATTCTCAACATCTGTATTTTCGCTTTTTCGAAAATTATTTTGTAAAAAATCACCTTTACCAAATTTTTCTTCTAAATTTTTTCATATATTTTTTCACAGAAAATGTGGTATTTTCATAAAAAATTCGATATAATATTGACAATGTTTATAGCTTTTCACAACATTGTGAAATCTATTATTTGGGAGATTTTTGCATGAAAAAAATAGCACTTATTACAGATGGCTGGGGACGTTATGTAACCTATACCTGGATTCAGGGATATCGAAATTACATGGCTGCCCACCAGTCAGATATGGATTTATATATTTTTCAGAGCTTTGGGAATTTCAGTATGGATGAGAAGCATAATGCAGGAGAATATAACATTGCACGGCTTCCGGATTTTTCAGAATTTGACGGCATCCTTCTGGATCTTGCCACCGTGTCCCAGCCAGACCTGATTGCAGAGATAATTGAACGCGCGAAGCTCAGCAACATCCCAGCAATTTCTCTTCTTGAGCAGATTCCAGGACTGTACCATTCCGGAATTGATAACTACGAAGCCATTAGCCGGATTGTTGAGCACCTGATCACAGAGCATGGATGCCGTACCTTAAATTTCATCGGCGGGCCAGAATTTAACAGGGAAAATCAGCTCCGTTTCAAAGCTTACAGGGATGCCCTTCTTCGCCATGGGATTCCTTTCGAGGAGCAGCGCGTGATTCATCATAATTATGAAATCGAAACCGGAATCCAGGCATTTTCCACATTTAAAGAGAAAAACCTGCTTCCAGATGCCTTTGTCTGTGTCAACGACAATACAGCTGTAGGCGTCTGTCTGGCCGCCAAGGAAGCAGGATATTCTATTCCCGGGGATTTTCTGGTAACCGGTTTTGACAACGAAGACAAGGCTTCCTATTATGAGCCCAGAATTACCACAGTAGGCTTCTCCAAAGCCGATATCATGGAAAATGCCCTTTTAATGCTGGAAAAAATCTGGAATGGAAATGCAGAGGAGACTTATATATACGCACCTTTCACCTACGTTTTTCAGGAAAGCTGCGGCTGTGTTTCCCAGAATCCACCTGACCGTGGAGAGTATGTAATCAATCGCATCGTTGCAGAAGCACGCCAGAGCGATATGCAAAACTGGATGATGGATCTGAACCGTGTTCTCCTGGACTGTTCAGGATACACAGAGCTTGCAGGACGTATGCAGAACTGGCTGACAAAGCATGGTTGCGGAAATATTTATCTGTTTTTGAACCCGGATATCTTTATGAGCGAAAATATGGATGCACTGCCTGAGCTTCCGGAGGATACTTATCAGACAGAAGGATACCCGGAGGAGATGTCACTGGTTTACCCGCCCCTGGATGGTACGAACCGGCTTCAGCTTAATCTGAAAGAAATTCTTTCACTTCCACAGGCAGAAGCTACCAGAGGACAAAATATTTACCAGTTCTGTCCTCTGCATTTTCGTGAACGGGAGATTGGCTTTCTGATCATCACCAATTGTGATTATCTCCTGGAGCATCAGTTCCTGTTCGAAACCTTAAATGCACTCCAGACTTCCATGGAAGCCCTGTATGCAAGACTTACCCTGCGTAAAATGAATAAACAGCTTTCTCAGCTTTACATCCATGATTCTCTCACCGGGCTCTACAACCGGATGGCTTACGAGAAGCTTGCCATGCCTCTTTTCCATCAGTGCATGCAGGAAAATCAGCCAGTTGGAATCATGTTTGTGGATGCAGATCACCTGAAATATATCAATGACACCTTTGGGCATGATATGGGAAATCTTGCTATCAGCAGCATTGCTTCCGTCCTGCGGCAGCACTGTCCGGCAGAGTCCGTTTCCATACGCTATGGAGGAGATGAATTCGTATGCGTGATTCCTGATTATAATAAACAGAAAATACAGGAGCTGGCTCATACCCTTCTGGATTCTCTGGAAGTGTTTTCTGCCAATAGCCGTATGGGCTTCCCCATTGAGGCAAGCATCGGATGGGTAATTGCCGATGATCCGGATCTGCCCTTGAATGATTATATCAATCTGGCAGATGAGAAAATGTATTCTGTGAAAAAGTCCAGAAAAGCAGAGCGGAAGGATTTCTAAACGGACAGGGGACCTCTGGCGACATCACCATATAGGAAAGTCAGTTACTTTGCAGCTGACGTTCAGAACTTTCCTTGTAAAAAAATGTATGATGCCAGATCAGGAAAGCAAGAACTGTCCAGATCTTGCGGCTGTTGTCCTTTTTCCCTTCTTTATGTTCTCTCAGAAGCTGGAGCAATTTTTCTGTATGGAAAAATTCTTCAGCTTCTTTTGATGTGAACAATTCTTTCACCATCTGATACCAGTCGTCCTGGCGCAGCCACACACGGATGGGGATTGGAAATCCCAGCTTCTTCCTTCCGTCAGTATCCTGAGGGATATACTTCGAGACCGCCTTTCGGAAAATATCCTTCGTTGTACCATCAGCAATCTTAGCTTCCTTAGGCAGCCCAGCTGCAAGCGTCCATACATCCTTGTCCAGAAACGGCACCCGCACTTCCAGGGAATGAGCCATACTCATCTTGTCCGCTTTCTGGAGGATATCGCCGGGAAGCCAGTAATTGAGGTCTACGGACTGCATTTTCTCCATATCCTGAAGGTGAGATTTCCCCAATCCATCCCTTCCACTTTTCTTTTCTATACGGCACACTTTATGTGTGTGCTTAGTTCTGTCTGTCTTTTCAAGGAAACGGTCATTTTCAATTTCTTTATAAAACGGCTTCAGGAATTCCTGGGTTGTCTGCCCTGTCACGCCTCCTTTTAAAATCTGATTTTTCTCTTTTTCACCATAAATATATGCATTTCCGATAAATCGTTCTTCTACTTTCTTTCCTGCGCGTATCAGGAAGTCCCTGCCTTTCACATCTGGCAGTTTCGCTGCCAGCCGGCCCACAGTCCTTCTGATTCCAAATGGGATCCAGCCAACCATTTTCAGAGCTTCCGGCTCCCGGTAAATGTTATATCCACCGAAAAGCTCATCCGCGCCCTCGCCGGAAAGCACTACTTTCACATGCTTCGCAGCTTCCTGTGCCAGAAAATAAAGGGCAACTGCGGATGCATCTCCTGAAGGTTCATCCATATGGTACATGACGTCTGGAAGGGAATTCCAGAATTCTTCTTTGGAAATGATTTTTACATGGTGCCTAAGGCCTGCTGCTTTCGCAACCTGGGCAGCTTTTTCCACCTCATTGTAGCGATTGCCTTCGTCAAAGCCTACAGTAAAGGCCTGGTCTGCTCCGGAAGCTGCTGCCAAATAGCCAGAATCCACACCGCCGGACAGAAATGCGCCAACCTCCACATCGCTTAGCATGTGGTGCTTTACGGAATCGTCCAGGATGGTTTCAAGCCTGGCCTGAAGCGGCTGCATGTCTGGATTGTTTTCTTTTAACTCATTGCCATTTTTGTTCGAAATTTCCCTCTGTATATCCATTGCTTTGTCTCGTTCTGCGCACTTGACATTTTCATCCCTGCGAGTCCCAACATTTGAATTCTCTTGACTTTCTTCCCATTGACCAGGTGTAAGTCTGGCTTTAAAATACGATTTTATTTCATATTTCCCATCTCTATAAATAAGCACATGTCCCGGCTTCAGCTTATAAATTCCTTTAAAAAAGGTCTCTTCCAGTGCTGAATATTGAAAGGACAGATACTGCTCCAACGCCAGTCTGTTTACTTCTCTCTTATACCCTGGAAACGCCAGGATGCTCTTGATCTCAGATGCAAATACGAAATGCCCGTCGATCTGCGCATAATACACCGGCTTGATTCCAAAGAAGTCCCTTGCCAGCATCAAAGTCTGCTCCTTCTCATTCCACACAGCAAATCCGAACATTCCCCGCAGCTTGTCCAAGGCCTTTTCCCCGTACTTCTGAATGGTATTCACCAGCACTTCCGTATCTGAATGGGTGCGAAAAGAAATGCCAGCTGCCTCTAATTCGGCCCGCAGTTCTTTATAATCATAAATCTCTCCGTTAAAAACAATCTGCAGATTCCCATCTGCACTTTCCATTGGCTGCTGTCCATCCTCCAGGTCAATAATACTGAGCCTTCTAAACCCAAGGGTAATCTCGCCACCACAAAAAGAGCCTTCACTGTCTGGCCCTCTATGTTCAATGGATTTCATCATTCTCTCGATCACAGCCTTCTGGTCATTCCTGTGACCGGTAAATCCACAGATACCGCACATATCTTCCTCCGTGTTTAACCGCCGCGTACTTCTGCCACGGCATTATATTTTTCTTTTCCCTTTACGCTTCCTCTTCCCCTTGAGTATGCAAATGGCACAGAATGTACCTTGAAGTGAACTTTAGAATCAAAGTTTGAGATATTATAACATAAACCAAAACTGTCCATGTATTTACAATTTTCTCATACCAGCCTACAATACCCGAATTCAAGTGAAATCTACCGCAAAGTGGCATGTAAATTACAAAATGATTTTTGGTATAAAATCGCCCCTGCGGAAAAAACGGAACCACTGATTTCTCAATGCTTCCGCTTTTTCCGCAGGCGGTCAATACAGAGGTTTCTTGTGATTCGTCCGCAAAAATGTGCCCAATTTACTTTTGTAAATCAACCGTAATACTCTCACCTACCGGAACCGCCAGATCTTCCGGTGCCTGGTTTTCGCCATATACGGTTCCGATTTCTTCTATATATGCATCTTCCGATTCCTTCTGTTCGTAGGAAACGATTTCTCCTGCAGTTCCTGAAAAATGATAAAGCTGCAAAGTTAATTGTTTTGCATGATTTGGAATTTCAAGATTTTCTAATTCAAAGATCAAATTCGGTTTTTCATAGGAAGTGAGATCAAAAACATATTCATTTCCTAAGTCGTCTTTCCCTCGAATCCAGAATTCATCATCTTCTGCCATATCAGAAAATGATCCTGAAATAGTACACCCGAAGATATTATATTTCATTTCTGAAAGCAAAAACGTCTGATTTTTCTCAATTGGTATGGAGGTTTGAATGTCAATCTCCTTTGTATCCGCTTCCAAAACTTCTGGATCTGCTGTAAATGAAAATTCATACGCATCCTTCTCTTCAACCTGCCCATTTTCATTTTGAAACGTTCCTATTTCAATTTCAAATTTCTGGGAACGATCAGCTTTACTTCGATTAAACTTCGCTACAAAGTATTTAGAAGCTGTTTTTTCTGATCCTGTGCTGTTATTAAGCGCATATTGCCTTTCTAACGCTAATGCCTCCCCATCAACGGCTGCCTGGACACTGTTCATGGAAATATCATTTTCGTCATTTTCGTCTGTCAGAGAATATGCAACCCAGAGACTTTTTTCATCCGCAGCAACCTCCTCCAAAGAAACCGCAATCCCATTTTTTTCAATTGTCTTTTGGATTGCTTTCACATATTCATCTGTGCCCTTCTCAATTCCTAAAATCCGCCCAATAAGGGAGGTCATTTTATACCAGGCTGCTTCCACCTTTTTCTGATGAATAAGACCAACGCCAATGACTGCCACTAATAGGATGCAGGCGGCCACCCCCCTTATGTAATGCTGGACTATTACGATTTTATTTTCTTTCCATGGTTTAGCCGCCTGATAGATGTATTTCTCATCGATCTCCTCAAACGCAGTTAAAAATTCCCACCCTTTACTCTCCTTCATAGCCAGCCTCCTTTAACAAACCATAAAGTTTTTTCCTACTGCGAGCCAAAATTGACTTGATCTTGCTTTCCCCACAGGCATGTCGGTCCGCTATCTTTTTTATAGGATCCATATACCAATAACGCCTTATAAAGATATCCCGGTCACGTTCGGAAAGCTTCCCTAAAAAGAAGTCAAACAACTTTACAAGTTCCTTCTTTTTCAGGTAGTCCTCAATGTCAGAAGAAATTGCATTTCCAATCTTTTCCACCTCTCCTGCAATATCCTCCATATGGGAATCCACTCGTTTCTGCGCATTTCTTTTGCGATAGCGGTCTATCGCTGTATTTCTTGTTATTTTAGAAACAAAGGAAGAAAAAACAGATGGTCTCCTGGGCGGAATGTTATTCCATGTAAAAAGCCATGTATCATTTACACACTCCTCGGAGTCTTCCCTGTTATACAAAATATTCTGTGCAATCCTATAACACATATTCTGATATTTGTTTTTTGTCTCTATAATTGCATTTTCATCTCTGGCAAAATACAAGTTAATGATCTGTGAATCATCCATCCTGTGCCCTCCTTTCTTTTTCACTTTATATCACGTATTTTATTACAATTGGTCGCAAAAAGAGAATTTTTTATTTTCCTTCCTGATCCAATACCTCTGTCACATAGCTGCCTTGTCCATCTACGGCAATTACTCGTTCTTTACCGTCTTCAGTTTCAATAATCTGCCCTATTGATACTTGATCCTGCGGTCCCTCAATACTCAAATCGTGATTTTCCTTAAATGTACCTAATGGATATGGATACATTACCCGTTCTCCCTTTGCATTGAAAAATTCATGCAATTCAACTCCAGAACTGGCAGCTACTGAAACTGCACCAATCAGCATGCTTACTGATACTCCAATCAATAACAGTTTTCGTTTCATCATATTCATCCTACCTCATCTCCATAATTTTTTCAGCTATAAGCTGTAAACAATATTTTCCAGTTTTCTCTTTTGTAGTTACTTCATTCCTTTTTCACTATATATCACGTAAAATTTTGGCGTCCGTTGCATACCCTGAAAATTATGTAAAATTTATTTCTATTTTTGCTGCATAAAAAAGACACCAAATCCTTTTTGAACATTCTCTAAGGTTTTGGTGTCTTATAAAAAGTATAATATTATTTCTGAAGCACAAAACGTGCCTGCTCCAGATTTTTCTTATCCACAAGGATTTCATACTGCTTGGCCTGCTCCGCTGGATTTCCTGCACTTCCCACACGTCCCCTGAGCGTTCCGCTGCCTGTCCATTCTCCCAGCTGGTCTTTTACTTTGTACTTATACTTAATGTTTTCTCTATCCAAAACATCTCGGATCTCATTAAATCTTTTCAAGTCTGTACCAATCCATAGGCTTTCTGAATTAAATGCTGTGAACATTCGCTTCTCCCCCTTTCCATTTCACCTAATTAATTCGTTCAATAATTTTTGAATTTCTTCTGAACAAATCAACATTCTCATTTTCTCATTACCATCCTCAGTCTCAGGTTTACCGCAACGAAGATTATTCGGATGTTCTGATATACAGCAATTTTTATACCAGCATTCCCCCATGAGTGCCCCTTTAACAGACCACTTCTCATTTTGCGTAAACTCACCTACCAGTGATTTCATTACCCGCTCTGTAGAATATCTCTTAAAGCCAGCCAGATACTGCAGCGTCTTTTCATCATCAATCTTGCTCAAATTGATTCTATGATCCTCAATTGCCGACAAAACAGCTTCACGAATCCTGATTTTATCCTTCTTTCCAGAACCAGTCCATGGAACCAGATAATCAAATGCGAGAATCAAATATTCAAAACAGATCATATCCAGAATTATTATTCTTCCATTTGATTTTTCTGCTATGGATTTCAACAAACGATATTTATTACGGATATCCTGATTATCAACTACATAATCAAATGCAATATAATACTTATCTTCCTCTTCTGGTCTTAAATCTGATACTGCATTCAGAATGCCCTGATTACTTTCCTTGCTTTCAACTACAAGAGCATTTTCAAAGAAAAGTTGATTAACCAATTTCCAGAAATGAAGTCCTGCGCCGGTATCCTCAGTCCATAAGTATTTCATATCACAGTTCCTCTTCCAGCGTTATCCGATTTCCCTCAACCTTCAAAATCTTGAAACTCTTATCTGATACATTAAGACCATCACAATTTCTTGAAAACAGCATATATTGATTTGAAAATTCAAAATTGATAAATCTTCGGATTTCATCATTAAGCAAAATATCTGCATTGTCAATTACAATAAAATTACCACGGCACTGTTTAAGCGTCTCCAAAAGATTATCCGATTTATAATTAAATAATTTAATTCTTTTATACTCATCAGTAAACCTTAAATCTTCCAGCATTTCATAGAGAACTGTTTTGCCGGTTCCACTATCTCCACCAACAAGAGTAATTCTGTCATCAAATACTAAATCATAGGAAAAAGGAGCCGCTTTAAACGTAATATTTTTATAAATCATCAGTTTCTCTCCTTTCATACTCCCTACTCCACCAAGCATTATACCCTTTACTGCCAGTTACTACATCCGAATCATTGAATCTGAACTTTGCACTATCCGGAATATCAGCCAGTGATGGTCTGGACATATAAATTTTTATGTTGTCCATTGCAAAAATGATTTTAAGGACATTCGGCCCGCATTCTTCTACACAGACCACTTTATCTGGATGTTTTACAATATTGAGCAACGTCTTACATCCAGAAGATAAATTACGAATGGTACCCAATCCATACTTTGTTTCGATGTGCTTATCTGAAGTTAGTTTGGCATCATCCACTTGCTGAATAAGTTCTTTCTCATTTTGGGTCATTTCTTCATTTCCGGTATTCAAATTAAAATATAAATCATTTTGAATGATCCAATCTTTTGACTCTTTTTTTTCTGTATATATATCAATCATTCAGCGTCACTCCTTTGATGGAATTACTGTACCATAGTTATAATATTATTTAAAATTCCAAAATAGTTCCTTTTGTCAGTTTTATTATATCATCATCCCAGTTGGTTGGAAAAGCAATTTTTGTTAGGATTGTTCTTTTATAGAATCATTAATATAAATTCCTGATTGCCAAAATACAAGCTATCGCCTATACTTCTTTTATAAAGAAATAATTGGTATCAACACTGCAATCAGTGTATGAATACAAAATCCGCTTACGAAAGGGGGACTTTTTTATGAAAATGAATCGTGTGTGGAGGGTTCACACTTCCTAAGCCTAACCCTCCGAATAAATTCTGGAGGAAATAAAATGGAAAATCGAATTACTGTCCGTGAAGCAATCACAGAAATCGAAATCGCTGCTTTCTGGGAGCAACTTTACAATTACTACAAACGTGATATTTTTCCTGATTCTGTAGACGGAGAGCAAAATCATTTCCTCGGGGTCGAATATCGACAACATATGGAGATAATTCACAAAAGGCCACAAGATCGTTGCTACTACCTGCTTTTTTATCAGAATGAACAAAATGTAGGTTTTGCAATGCCTGTGATTTACACAAGCGAAGATGGAAAATGTTTTATTATGGACTTTTGCGTTTACCCTGAATTCCGTGGAAATGGTATGGGAAAAGAATGTGCCAGAGCACTTCTGAAATGGGCTGAAAAAAATGGGGCATTTTATGCAGAGCTGAACTATAGCGGCAACGTTCGACGAAAACATTTCTGGCAAAGCATTGGTTTTGTCCAAAATGGTTCTGACCAGTGGGGTCCAAAGGAGAGGGCCCCAATCTCAGTGGAAATCCTCACTGATTCTGAAGACTGGCAGCTTCAAAAACTGGAAAATGGTTTTCGAGCTGAAGTCGGAGGTCCTGCATTAACGGAAGAAATGTGTAGTCGACTCACTGCCGCAATACAAAACGGCAAAACCATATTTTTTCTTGCCAAACGTGGCTACCGGGCAGTTGGAATGTGCAGCATAACCAGATATTTTTCTTCTTCCCTCTGCTCTGAAACCGGATTTTTGTCTGATATTTATATAGAGCCGGTATTTCGCAAAAGGGGCATTGCTCATATGCTCTGTGAAGCAGCAATGGATTTTTGTAAGGAAAACAATATTATAAATCTATCCGTTTTTTGCAGTTCCCGAGAAGAAAATTTATTTCAACATCTCAATTTTAACACCAACGTGAGTGTTATATTAATGCATTCACATTAAATCGCATTTTAGATAACAGAGCGCTATATCCCATCTAGATATAACGCTCTCTTCTATAATATCGTACTTCAGATTTTATCAAAAAACGGAACCACTGATTTCTCAATGATTCCGCTTCTTAGTTACGTGTGTTAGAGGATTCGAACCCCCGGCCTTTTGGTCCGTAGCCAAACGCTCTATCCAGCTGAGCTAAACACACATTTATTACTTGTGAAGTATTTGTCCCTCACAACAATGGATATTCTACACGATACCTGTGGTTTTGTCAACACCTTTTTGGAATTTTTTTAAAATATTTTTTTGTAGGTATTTTTTGCACGATTGGCACTATTTAAAAAGCAATTCTAAAGCGTGTTTGAAAAAGGCTTTCTGCAAGATGTGCGTCACAATTTGGCAACACTCCCACAATTATCCATTCTGTACTGTGCCTTCCTATCTCCTGGTCTTCTTCGCCTGCCAGTTCAGCACAGCGCCAATCATATAAATAGCCGGGAACATCAGCATACGGATCACAGATGCCGGATCAAAATCTCCGAAATTCAGGGTGACGATCACTTCTGCCACAACCTCTGCAATAAGAAGGCCTCCCATTCCCACACAAAGGCCTGCATTCTCCACCTTACCAGCCTGTTTCACACCAACCACGCCAGCTGCCAGATAGATCACTCCTGCTGCCAGAACCATCACATTGCTTGCCACCAGCTGGCTGTAAGTCATACCGTTCTGATTCAGATATTCCACAACTGCACTGTCACTGCTGCCCTTCATAACCAGGGAAAGAGTGTTTCCACTTCCAAATGCCAGCAGAACGCCAAGAAACAGAAGAAGCATGCCGCCAACCTTCAGGATTGTCTCTCCCGGTGCCTGTTTTAACATAATCCAATACTCCTCATTTAATAGAATTTTCAAAAACACATTTCAAAAGGATCTAACATTTTTTCTATAAAAATTACGGACAGACATATAAAGTCTGCCCGATAATTTTTATAATTTACACAATCACCAAGCCAAAGTCCATGCTTGCATGAAACCTTAGCGACTGCTGCGATAACGAGTCCAAACTCGCAGAGCGTGTTTTGTCTCGTTTCCAATTTTCTTTAGTTCTTACTTACGCATCCAGAAGGAACGCCTTATAAGCCTTCTTCGCCTCGTAAACATCCGCCTTGCTGGTAACCTCCCACGGTGCATGCATACTGAGAACAGAAACACCGCTGTCAATTACTTCCATACCATAAAGAGCTGCGATAAAAGCAATGGTTCCGCCGCCGCCAACGTCAACCTTACCAAGCTCAGCAGTCTGGAAGCAAACCTTATGGTCGTCAAAAATCCTGCGGACTCTTGCCACATACTCTGCATTGGCATCATTGGAGCCGGATTTTCCACGGGCACCTGTAAATTTATTGAGAACGATACCTCTTCCAAGATAAGCAGAGTTCTTTTTCTCAAAAGCTTCTGCAAATGCAGGATCATAGCCGGCGCTTACGTCTGAGGAAAGCATGCTGGAATTCTTCAGAGCCTTTCTCAGTCTGAGATCTGAATACTGTCCCATTGCATCCAGGACCTCTGCTACACTGTTCTCAAAGAAATGGGACTGCATACCAGTTGCTCCCACGCTTCCGATCTCTTCCTTATCTACAAGGAGACAGCAGCTTGTACGCTTCGGTGCTTCCATCTCAAGAAGAGCCAGAAGGGAAGTATATGCGCAAACTCTGTCATCCTGTCCATAGCCAGCGATCATGCTGCGGTCAAGACCACAGTCACGAGCCTTGCCAGCTGGAACGATCTCAAGCTCTGCGGAAAGGAAATCTTCCTCTTCCACACCATATTTCTTATTCAGAATGCGAAGTACATTCTCCTTAACAGCCTCTTTCTTCTTGTCATCCGGAAGATCCTTCAGAGGCTGGCTTCCAATCAGGATATCCAGCTTCTCGCCCTCAACAGCCTCAGAAGCCTTCTTCGCCATCTGCTGTCCAGCAAGATGAATCAGAAGGTCTGTAATGTAAAGAACCGGATCATCCTCATCCTCGCCGACGGTTACATTTACAACAGTGCCATCCTTCTTCACAATTACGCCATGCATTGCCATTGGAAGAGCAACCCACTGATATTTCTTCACTCCACCGTAGTAATGAGTGTCAAGATAAGCCAGATCCGTATCCTCATATAACGGATTCTGCTTAATATCCAGTCTCGGAGAATCAATGTGCGCACAAAGGATATTCATACCCTGTGCCAGATCCTCCTCTCCAATATGGTACAGGGCAATGATCTTCTGCATTCCAACCTGGTAAACTTTATCTCCTGCTTTCAGATCTTCGCCATTTTTCACCTTTTCTTCAAGGGAAACATAGCCTGCTTCCTCAGCCTCTTTCACAATCTGTGTGATACATTCACGTTCTGTCTTTCCTACATTTAAGAAATGACGATATTTCTTTGCCACAGTTTCCAGATCCTGCATATCAGCATCTGAGTATGTGAGCCATGCGTTTGGACGTTCCATAATCTATATCCACCTTTCTCCTGTTTTCATTTTACACAGGGAAAATAATCCCTGTGTTTTCCTCATCCAAAATTCATTATAGCGTATAACCAGATAAAAAGCTACCGGCAAATAGGTTTTCTTGCACAAATCTTTTGCCGCGCAGTCCAATACTTTGCACTGCCTTTTTTGATATATCCAAATCCGATTCAGGGTCTCCTGTATCGGTTAAAGCATGCATATATTTCCTGTCGTCTTGGCACTGCATATCCGCAGGAAGTATAGCCTTCTGACAAAAAAGACAGCCCTTCTTTTTCCAGTTTATTGCAAAGCAGCTCCACAATTTCCGGCAGTGTTCTTTTCCCATCAATCAGCTTTTCCACTGCATATTTCAGCAACGCACCTAAAGCTCCTGTCTGCTCACTGTCGATCAGCTGTTCCACATATCGCAGATCCACTTCCTGTTTTCCAATGGAAAAACCATCTCTGCCATGTACCTTTACTTTCAGCCTTTCCGGCTTATCCTGCACCTTAAAATGACCGTAATAATCCTTCTTGGAACCGTTCAACGGCGTATTTTTTGACATGATGCGATGGCTTTGTGGTGCTTTAAATCCAGCTGCCGTATTCTCATTTAAAGGATAATCCCTGCAAAGTTCCCGGACTTTTGCCGTGATATCTGCCGGCATATAATTGTCCATCTGGATCACGGTATCTGCAATATGGAAAAAAGCCCCGGAGCTTCCGGCAACCAGAATTGTGGAAATCTCCTCCTTTTCATACAGATCCCGGGCACGTTCCAGAAATGGGGTGATCGGCTCTTTTTCCCGGCTGATCACATGCTGCATAAAGGCGTCGCGCACCATAAAATTAGTAGCAGATGTATCTTCATCCAACAGAAACACCTTGCTTCCCGCCTCTATTCCCTCCACGATTCCTGCTGCCTGGGAAGTACTTCCGCTGGCATCTTCCGTAGAAAAACAGGTGGTATCTTTTTTATTGGGAAGGTCATTTATAAACAGGGAAATATCCACATCTTTCACAAATCTGCCATCCTCAGAACGCAGCTTCTGGGCTGTGGAATCCGTGATCACATACTCTCTTCCATCTCCCTGGATATGGTTATACACGCCCAGTTCCAATGCATTCAGAAGGGTAGATTTGCCGTGATAACCACCACCAACGATCAACGTGATTCCCTTAGGAATTCCCATTCCGGTTATTTTTCCCTTATGGGGAAGCGCCATAGTCACCCGAAGACTTTCCGGCGAAGAAAATGTCACGCTCCCTTTCATCGGCTTAGATGAAATACCGCTCTCTCTTGGCAGAATCGCGCCGTCATTTACAAAAGCAACCAGGGAACGCTTCTTTAATTCTTCCCTGATATACGCCTGATCTTCTGCCAGGAAAATAGTATTTTCCAGATCTTTTCCACTCAAATTTCTGTATACAAATGCTTTTTCCACACAAACCGGGAGAAATTCAAAGAATATTTTCTCCAGTTCTCCCGCATTTATAGTACGTCCATTTGCCGGAAATCCTACAAAAAACCGGACGGTAATCCCCTGCTCTGTAATCTCACAGGCCGTTCGCTCCAGCACCTCCTGACCGCATCTGGTCACAGAAATAAGTCCGCTTTTTCCAGAGCCTTTTGCCCGAAAAGTATAGCGGTTCACCTGCTGTTCAAACCGTCTGGTAAGATAGTCTGCCAGAGTAATTCTGGTCAGTTTATCTTTATAATATTCCGCTGGAAATCCAGCTTCCCTGTGAAAAATTTTCACACTGACATGGGACGGTGACGCAAATGGATCGCCCTGTACATGATCAATTGACAAAACATATTTCTTAAACTGATATGCCCCTTTCAGGGATTTATAGGCAGGATAGCTCTTCCGATTGATGGAACGAAGCATGTCCTGCAGCTGATTTGATGACTGCATAAGTACCTCCATTGTCTATAAAAATGAATATCGCCAATCACTGATATTACTGTCTAATTCTTCACCGCACTCAGCAGTAAAGCCACTACGGCATTCAAACATACATGAAGCACGAGCCTATTCCCACCCCTTCTCATATATGTTTCCTATTTACTATAGACAATATTTCCGGACTTGTCCAGCCAGGATTTTCCGCGTGCTCAAGTTCACCTTTCGCACATTTTCCCACAACGTAAAACCACCGCCCAGTCAGCGTTCTTGCCAACAGACGGTGGTTTATTTATACATTTTTAGGGAAAGGAAAGAGTTTTTCTTAAGAGTTCTTTCTCTTAAGATGTATATATCATATCGCATAATTGTGAAAAGCATTTGTCCAAATTATAATTTTTTTCTAAAATTTCTAAAATGAAAATAACTAATTCGTAACTGGCATCAAAATTCCATCCCTGTTCTTCCCATTGTGTCCTGTTTTCAGATCATAACGTTTCATTATCTTCTGAAAGTCAGAACATAACTCTTACCATCCATTAATACTATGAAGATTACTGTTCACGCCCTTCACAACAACACGCTTCTCAATGCACAATGTCAGTCGTGTCTCTGTTCCTCATTTCCATACGCCTCGCAAAATCTTGCAGCGAATGCCGGTGGTTCGTTATTGGCATAAAGGTGGGAAATATCACCGAAAGAGCTCATGCGGAAAGCTGCTATTCCCTGACGGCGTTCTTCTGTGGTCAAAGTTGTCACAGAGGATGGGGCAGCCACGCAGCCATGCCAAAGTACCATCGGAGAGATATTCAGCAGATGGCTGAGAAGTACACACTCCAATCCAAAATGACAGAAGAAAATAATCGTGTCATTATTCTCTTCATTTACTTTATAATAGTGACCTTTCCTCTCATATCCATGCTTCGCGAGAAGCTTGTCGAACTCCCCGATCACACGGTCATACTCTTCTTTCACATGACCTTCCTGCATAGCCTCATTCTCAAACCAGTGATCATACCGGAAAAAGCGCTCGTCTGCCATCCAGTCCTGTGGCAGCCAGTCCCATGCAATAATCTTCTTATCTTTCACATCCGGGCGCCAGATCTGACAGGGAAATTCCTTCAGCCATTCACACTCTGTAGCTGTTCTTCCCATCTTTTTCAAGGTCGGAGCCGCAGTATCCTTCGCTCTTCCAAGGGGAGATACATAGAAAGCTTTTACATCTAATTTGGAAAGCTTCTGGGAAAGATACTCCACCTCTTTCCAGCCTTTTTCCGTAAGGGAATCTATATCATAATCCGGGTCACCATGGCGTACAATCAATAATTTCATAATGTCACTCCTCGTTATTTCGCTTTTGAATCACTAATAATTTCAAGCTGTTTCTTATTTCATTGAACAATAACGATTTTAGCATATCTTCACAGATAATTCACCATATTTCTTACCGTCATTTCTTTACAATTTTTGTGAAAGAAGTATATAATAATGCTATATCAACGAGTCTTTTGACGCTCATATCTTATATGAATTCAAACAGACGCTGATCGGATCATACTTTAATAAATACAAGAACTAAGTGGACGCAATAACCACTTTCAGATTACATTTTATCCCTCAATATAACTCAATTTACGATTCAAGCGAGGTACCCACATGAAAAAACTTGCCGTCATTTTCCCAGGTGTCGGTTATACCTGCACCAAGCCCCTTCTCTATTATACTGCTTCCATGGCTGCTGAACGTGGTTATGAAATCATCCGCCTTGACTACGGCCAGGACATCCACACCTTCCACGGCCGCACCCCAGCGGAACTGGAACCTATCATAAAACTGGCAATAAAAAGAACGCTCCCCCAATTGGAAAACGTTCCTTTCTCTGAATATGATGATATTATTTTTATCTCCAAAAGCATCGGCACCACCATCGCCTGCCAGCTGGAAACAGCACTGCAGCTGAAGGGAAAAGTCCATCAATTTCTTATGACTCCAATTCCTTCTACCCTCCGTTATCTCTCCGATATCAACGGGCTCTTCTTCGCCGGAACCGCCGATCCCTATATGCCGGAGTCCAAGATCCGCGCCGCAGCCAGAAACTTCCCTGACAAAACCGGCGGAATCTTCGAAGGCTGCAACCACTCCCTGGAGCAAAAAGGCGACACCTTAGGCGCATTGAAAAATGTCCGGCTGATCGTGGAATGCCTGGATAAAATGCTGGTCTGATTTATTTTCCATCAACAGGGAAGAAGCACTTCCCTGTTTGTCCCATAAAAGATATTGTTATGTCCAGCTAATCTGTCTAAAATTTTTTCCATCCGCTTCCAGTTATTATTTACATCAAACTCATAGCTGTGTCCCCAAATGTAAAATAACTGCTTTTCTTCACTTTTTTCTTTTAAAAATTTCTCCAGAAGTTCCCATATATTTTCATCATCATGATGACAAGTTGGTTTAAATATCAGTAAATTCTTTTGTAATTTAAATGCTCCGGAAGACTCTACTGACCGTGCATATTGAATTTTACATTTTTTCAGTATCTGAACCACTTCATCATTATATGTTCCATAAGGATACGCCATACCGGTAATCTGGCAGTCAAACATCCGTTCCAGATTTTGTTTATCCAGGTAAACTTCATTATATACAGTGTCTTTATCAAGCTTTGTTAAATCCTGATGAGTCAATGTATGAGCCGCAATTTCATGCCCCTTATACAATTCTTTTAATCCTTCTGCATTCATATGATGCACTCTTACATTACCAAAGTCATAATGGCTGGCATATGTCTGCATTCCACTGTTCAGATTGAATGTTGCTTTTACATGATAATAGTTGAACATGTCTACCAGTCTCCTGTCCTGGCAAACTCCATCATCGTAGCTAAATGTTACTGCCTTTTGTTTTCCATCCCACATATATTCTGTATCCTCGTTTCATATCCTTCAAGCTGCATGCTCCAAACATTTCCTTCACATACAATCTTTGTTGTTTGTTTCTCTCCCGAATTATTAATTACAACTAATTTTTGTGCGTCTGGATAATAGGCACATTCCACATGCAGATTATCTGTAATGCATTCTGCCTGTTCTTCCCGTCCAGCCTCTAATATCAGTTGCAACAATAATCTGGTACTTTCCTCTGAAAAAGCAAATCCCGTCATATAAATTCCACTTCCTTTTCCAAACTGGTGTCTGGTAATACCCGGATATCCACTTGCAGCCTCTGCCAATACCTCTGTTTTTTCATCTGTCAGATATATATGTTCCATTACTGGCCATTCCAGTATGTCTAATATATGATTTTGTTGTGCTTTTACTTCATACTCCCATTTTCCATGGCATACCCTTGCCCCATTATCTTTATCTACTCCCAGTACCTGAGCCAATCTGAAAAACGTATCATATCCATCGGTTGCTGACGGCTCGCCAATTCCAATAAAACAGCCCCCTTCATATACCCACTTTGTAATTGCCTCAACAACTTTCACGTCATTCCAGTTATCACCGCCACTCCATGCGTCACCCGCTTTTCCTGCATTAATAATGACTTTGTATCTGGATAAATCTCCGCTTCTGGCTGTCTCAAAATCAATAAAATCAACATCCACAGGCAAGCCTGAAAGCGCCTCATTTATATGAACCAGATTATGCATATATGTTTCATGAAAATGTCCAGACAAAGTCCATGAACGTAATTTTCCCCAACAATGTAAAACCGCTACTTTGGTTTTCAATGTCCAAGGCTTTCCTTTTTCATGGAAAGACTTCAACATGCGAAATTCATCTGCAACTTTTTCAATGTAATCGCAAAAATCCGGATAATTCTCCGTAAGATGTAAATATCCGCCTAATCCAATTCTTTGAATCGGTTCACGCAACAATGCACGCCTTACATTTCTCCAATACTGCATTGCATCCCTTGTAGGATTTCCTCCTTCTGTAAATGTAGGTGCTCCTCCAAGCCCCACCGGGAAAAGATAAGGATGAAGCCTGAGTTCATGAACTTCTGTATCTACACCTGCACAAAGACGTGCTTCATACCCAGAAAATACGCATTTAATAATCCCATCAAAACCAAATTCAGAAAATCTGTCATTATATGGTTCAATTCCAACCCAGCTGTCATCGTAAAATACATAAGCCTTTTTTCCATATTCATGCACAATATTTATTAGTTTTTTTCCAAATGAAATTACAAAATCATTAATAAATTCCATCCAGTCTTTTTTTGCTTTTGTTGGCGGCATATGGGTTACCTGATATTTCCCCTGATTCACAAAATCCTCTGCGGTAAGTGCATATCCATATTTCTGTTCGAAATTGTGTAAAGCAAGAGGACTTACTGTAAAATCGTAGGAGCCCCAGTCTGTAAATAAATTTCTTTTTCTGGCATCGCTTCCCCAAATCCAGACAAAATTATAAAACATAGAGGTAAAACGAACCACTGTAGTTGCAGGATGTTCTTCGCACCATTCTTTCATCCAATTAATTAAATAAACCTGTGTTTCAGCGTATACAGGATCTATCGGTATAAGATGCTCTTTATCCCAGTTATTGGTAATATGATTATACATGGAAATTTCTTCCCAAATTCGATATGCCAGAAAGCTTACTGTATATTTGTGCCATAATACACAGTTTTCAATCCTGACAACACCTTTTTTCTTATCATAGCTCCAGTTTTCTTTATTTACTTCCTTGTCAGTTGTGCGGTCATACACCTGCCAGTACCCCAAAGCTTCTGCACTGTCATTAATTTTAAACTGCTCCTGAAAAAACTCTTTTAAGAGCTCTAGTTCCAGACAATGCTCAACTGCAGTTTTCGGTTCTGTGACAAGAAAAGTCTGCTGCAATTTATCCAAATTTTCCATAGCCCAGGGATTATGACCGCGGATAATACAAATAGTAGAATAAATACCATATCCTGCCTCCGTTATCTCCGGAGACAGTTCTGTCCCATCAGAATCCCTTATTACATCTGCTCCCCATTTTTTTGCAAGTTCTAAGGTCAATTTTTCATAACCAGCCTCACCAGGCAAGGTAAAGCCACCTTTATTTTCTAACTCAGTCATAATTTTTGCCCTCTTTCAAGTAGTAGTACAAAGCCCAGTCCTGATCATTTGCCCATGGATCCGCATACTGGCATCTTACCTTATTAACCATAAAAGGATATACATATGCGCAGCTTGCACTTCCATCACCATTTATCATACTTAGTACACCTCGCAATGAATTTTCCGCCTTTACACCATATGATCAG